>OKTW01000340.1_pt1 | contig 27622 bp, 30 predicted proteins | sample 1606371 | NCBI WGS metagenome assembly OKTW01 (sample SAMEA3879568, study PRJEB24766) | human gut metagenome | biome: human-associated habitat; feature: feces | place: USA | collected 1985/1987
GTCCTGACTCGTGATGACGGTTCTTCCAAGAATATTACACTCATAGATAAGAAGAACATCCATAACAACAGGCTGCAGGTCATCAATCAGTATGTGATTGGCACAGAAAATGGTGCAAAGCATGACAATCGCTATGATGTTACCGTATTGGTAAACGGTCTACCTCTTGTACATATTGAGCTGAAACGTAGAGGAGTTGCTATCCGTGAAGCATTCAATCAGATCAACCGCTACCAGAGGGATTCTTTCTGGGCAGGATGCGGACTGTATGAGTACATTCAGATTTTTGTCATTTCCAATGGTACAAACACAAAGTATTATTCCAACAGCACCAGACGGAATGCGGAAAAGGAGCATGAGAAACGGGGAGCAAGTAAAACCAAGACCAGTAACAGTTTTGAGTTTACCTGCTTCTGGGCAGATGCCAATAACCGTGTGATTCCTGATCTGATTGATTTTACAAAGACTTTTTTCGCAAAGCATACGATTCTGAATATCCTTACGAAATACTGTATTTTTACATCAGAGGATATGCTGATGGTCATGCGTCCGTACCAGATTACGGCTACGGAGCGGATTCTCAATCGTATTGAAATTGCCAATAATTATAAGAAGTACGGTAGTGTTGAGGGTGGTGGCTACATCTGGCATACCACAGGTTCCGGCAAGACGCTGACTTCGTTCAAGACGGCAAGGCTGGCATCGAAGCTGCCTTATATTGATAAGGTGCTGTTTGTAGTTGACCGTAAGGATCTGGACTACCAGACCATGAAAGAATATGACCGTTTTGAAAAAGGTGCGGCCAACAGCAATACCTCGACAACCATATTAAAACGGCAGTTGGAAGACCCGGACGCACACATCATCATTACTACAATCCAGAAATTGGCTACCTTTATAAAAAAGAATCCGGGGCATGAAGTGTATACGAAACATATTGTTATTATTTTTGATGAGTGCCACCGCAGTCAGTTCGGAGATATGCACACTGCGATTGTGAAGAATTTCAAGAAATATCATCTGTTTGGATTTACAGGAACACCGATTTTCTCTGTCAATTCCGGCAGAGCCAAGAATCCAGAATTCTTTACTACAGGTCAGACCTTTGGAGATCAACTCCACAGTTATACGATTGTGGATGCTATTAACGATAAAAATGTTCTTCCATTCCGGGTGGATTATATTAAAACGATGGATGTGGAAGAAGAAATCACAGACGAGATGGTATGGGACATCAACCGTGAAAAGGTTATGATGGCTCCTGAGCGTATCCGAATTGTAACACAGTACATACTGGAACATTTTGACCAGAAGACCTATCGTGGGGATAAAACTTACATATATAATACGCTGACTAATATTGCAGAGGTAGCTTCTGCCAAACGGGACGAGGTAGAGGAAATCAAGCAGAAACAGCGTATCAGTGGTTTTAATTCCATTTTTGCAGTATCGAGCGTTCCGATGGCAAAACTGTATTATCAGGAATTTAAAAAGCAGATGGCAGCAGATCCGACCAAGAAACTGCGTGTTGCAACTATTTTCAGTTATGGTGCAAATGAGGAAGAATCGGATGGTATTCTGGATGAAGAAAATTCAGAGGATACCTCTGCCCTCGATCAGCCGTCGAGAGAATTTCTGGAAGAAGCTATCAAGGATTATAATGAAATGTTCCATACGAATTACGATACCTCAAGTGATAAATTCCAGAATTACTATAAAGATGTGTCGCTTCGCATGAAGAACAAGGAACTGGATATTCTGATCGTAGTAAATATGTTCCTGACAGGTTTTGATGCTACAACCATGAATACGTTGTGGGTAGACAAAAATCTGAAAATGCACGGGCTGATACAGGCATTTTCCCGTACCAACCGTATTCTGAATTCCATCAAGACCTTTGGAAATATTGTATGTTTCCGAAATCTGCAAAAGCGAGTGGATAGCGCCATTTCTTTGTTCGGAGACAAGAATGCCGGAGGCATTGTTCTGCTGCAGAGCTTTAAGGATTATTATTACGGATATGAATCTGTAGATGGTAAGCCAATGCCGGGGTATGTGGACATGATGGAAGATTTGAATAATAAGTTTCCGCTGTCAGAACCACAGATTGTCGGAGAACAAAACCAAAAGGATTTTATTGCTTTGTTTGGTGCAATTCTCCGTATGAGAAATCTGCTGCTTTCCTTTGATGATTTCAAGGGGAACGAGCTGATTTCTGAACGTGATTTACAGGATTACCTTGGACGCTATCAGGACTTGCGTGATGAGTGGAAACGCAAGCGTCAGGAAAGCACGGATATTACGGATGATGTAGTATTTGAGATTGAACTGATTCGGCAGATAGAAATTAACATTGATTATATTCTCATGCTCGTAAAGAAGTACCATGATACCCATTGCGAAGACAAGGAAGTTCTGATTACCATCAATAAGGCGATTGATGCCAGCCCGGAACTGCGCAGCAAGAAACAGCTCATTGAAACTTTTATAGCAGGAATCAATGATGTGGATGATGTCATGAATGAATGGCATGAGTATGTAGTGGAACAGCGAGACCATGACCTTAATGCGATTATTACGGAAGAAAAGCTGAAGCCGGAAGATACACGGAAGTTCATGGAGAATGCGTTCCGTGACGGAGAGATCAAAACAGCCGGAACGGACATAGATAAACTTATGCCACCGATTTCACGCTTTGGCGGTGGTGGCAGAGCCAAGAAGAAACAGGGTGTTATTGACAAACTGAAAGCTTTCTTTGAAAAGTATTTCGGTATAGGTGGTTCATCGACATTTACTAAGTAAAAATTACGGAGGACTTAAGATATGGCATATGGTAAATCAATAGAGCTATTTCTAGTCAATGGTACTGCTGATAGTTTAATAACGGCAGAATTGTCAAATTGGAATGGTAAAGCTGTCAAAATTCCACGGATTGAGGTATCTACATGCAATAGAGACGATATAAAGCAGGCTGGAGTATATTTTTTGTTCTGCAAAGGAGATAACGGGAAAGATTCCGTATATATAGGAGAAGCAGAAAACGTAAAGGAACGATTAGTTCAGCATTTAAGGGATGCACAGGCAGAGAAAGAAAAATATTACTGGAATACAGCAGTTATATTTATTGGAAGAGACCTTAATAAAGCGTTGATTAGGTATCTTGAAAATCGCTTTGTTGAAATTGCAAGAAAGTGTAATAGATATGAGGTCCTTACAAAAAATACATATAAAAATACTGTGCTAAAAGAGTCCCAAGTTGCAAGTATGGAAGAATTTGTTGATAATGTAAAAGTACTAATTAATGCACTTGGCTATAAGGTATTGGATGCATATACTAATGCTATTCCAAAAGATGATGCAGTTGGCGATACGGAGAAAAAAGAAGATTTAAAACTGTATTTGGAGCGTGTCATAAAAAATATAGGAAAAATTGAGGCACAGGGAACTATCACATCTGAAGGATTTATTGTACTAAAAGGAAGCCAAATATCCCCAGTAGATGATAGCACTGTTCCTGACTCAATAAAAGAGCAAAGACATACCAGTAATATCGTAGATGGTATATTGCAGGACGATATGCTTTTTTCAAGTCCATCGGGTGCTGCGATGTTTGTTGTTGGCAAAAGTGATAATGGTTTGACTCGATGGAAAGATGAAAATGGTCGAACTTTAAAGGAAATTGAAAACTGTGAAATAATGAATGAAAATTAGTATTTTGTAGGCAGAAGGTAATAGCAGTATGGTTATTTGTCCAAAGTGCAGATCAGACAGGACTGCACCAATATTATATGGTTATCCGTCCCATGAAGCTTTTGAAGCAGAAGAGCGGGGAGAACTTATCCTAGGTGGATGTGAGATGATAGATGGAATGCCACACGAGGATTATGGCTGCCTTGACTGTGGATACCGATGGTCAAAGGAACTGCTCCCAGCTACTCAGATTACAAAAATACGATATAAAGTTATTGAGAATGGTCCGTGCACGATAGATTCCCAACAGTCGTGGGTATATGAAATATATCCTGATGGAAGGTGTAAAGAATATACATACCAAGGGCAGAATCGTAAATATCAGTTTAAAACGGAAGAGAAGGTATCTGAAAAGAAGGTATACAGACTTGCATGCAGTCTGCAGAAAATCATAGGAGCTCCATTATGGGAGAAGAATGTTATTGAAGGGCAGGTGTGTGACGGTTGTAGTTATAACCTTCAGATAACTTATGCTGATAAGCGGAAAGAAATAATAAATGGTGATGTTGCCGGAGGTACGTTTGATTCTATGCTAGAAAAATTTATACATGCAGTATTTAATGATGATAAGTAATAATCGGCAGTTGGAAAAGGGGTGCGATGAACATGGACTGGAATCTGTTTTGGTCGGCATTCGGTGCAATTGGTGGTACACTTGGTGCTGTTGCCACAACAGCAGCGGTTGTGGTTGCATTATGGCAAACAAAATATAGCCAAAAGAAAATTATAAAACTTGCTTTTTCAGATAATTTTCAATTATATAATCCTAATACGGGAGAATCGGTCAAATTTATTGGGATAAGTGTTACTAACACAGGTAACAGAAAGGTTATCATCCGTACATGGGGAGTGCATCTTAAAGAGGGGAGTGCCATTGTAATGCCGCCTCTGGATGCGAATGGAATAGAAAAAATGGCATATACAAAGCTGCCACAAACACTGGATTTGGAAGAATCCATAGATCTGCAGTGGCAGAAAGATAAATTCCAATTATTTTTGGAAGCTAATGAGGATAATATAGAGAAGAGTAAGCCGTTGTTCTTTTATGTGAATGATAGTACAGGAAAACAATATACGGTAAAAACAAAAAAGAATGCTTCGTATTATTTCAAATAATAGACCTATTGACAAATCGAACAAATGTTCTTATAATTATAACATCGCTACGTTAGGATACATATCGCAGAGTAACGCTATCAGGTTGGTTCACTTTCCCTTGACTGACCACAGTATTAGGAGGCGATGGTTACATGACATTTGAAATCGGTTCGACAGCTTATATTGTCGAGAGCAACCGGATCATCCGTGAAGTGACTATAGTTAAGCGGAACGGAGAATTTTATATAATCCGGTTTGGCACAAGAGGCGGCATCCAAGTGAGGAGCAACAGGCTTTTTGCAAGTTATGAAGATGCGGATTCTTCCATACATAAAAAGACAGAAAAAAGGACGGGATATCGTTCTCCATATGACTACATACACTAAAGTGAATGGAAGGGGATAATTTTGCAAAAAAATATGATTGACAATCCCCTTCAAATTTTATATACTTTAGTTAGCAAGTTAGCGAACAAGCAAGCGTGCTAATAAATGAACACCGATATAAAAAGTGAAAATGCGAAAAAGTTAAAAAGCGAAAAACAAAGCGAAAACGAAAAGAAAAGTGAAAACAAAGAAAAGGTGAAAATTATGATGTATGCGAATTTTGGAGAATTTATAAGCAAGAAGAGAGTTGAAAAGAAAATCACACTGAGGAAAATGGCTGATATGTTAGGCGTATCCGCACCGTTTTTAACTGATGTAGAAAAAGACAGACGCAACCCCTTCGATATGGAAAAACTTACACAACTCGCACAGATACTAAATTTGTCAAAAGAAGAAAACGCACAGATGCTTGACCTTGCTGGAAAGAAGAGAAATGCCGTAGCACCAGACCTTCCAGAATATATCATGGAACGGGACTATGTCAGTGCAGCTTTGAGGACGGCAAGGGACCTGGATGCAGGAGAAGAAGAATGGAACCAGTTTGTCGAGGAACTGAGAAAGCGAAAGGGGTAAGAACCTATATATGTATAGACCTGAAATTAAAAGAAAGAGATCTGGGGCACCAGTGTTAAGCAGAAAAGAGATTGATGTTATCGGACAAAATATTGTTGGGGATTTTATGCCGGAAGCATTAAAATCTCCACAGGAAATAGATATCGATTTATTGGCACAGGATTATCTGGGAATGGATCAGGACTTTCAGTACCTGTCGCACTGTGGTGTGTATCTTGGTATGACGGTGTTCAATGACACGGACAAAGTACCCGTGTATGATCCGCAGAATAATTGTGCGGACTATATCAGTGCAAAAGCACATACCGTGATAATTGATAAGACGCTCTTGGAAGAAAATCAGGAACACAGATATCGTTTTACGATGGGACACGAGGCAGGGCATGAGTTTTTACATAAAGAATATTTTGCTTATGATCCTGACCAGATAACGCTGTTTGACCTGATGGGAGAAACTCCGGCACCAATGGTTCAATGCCGTGTGGACACAAAGAAGATGGACTGTCGGACATCGAAAAGCTGGACAGACAAGGACTGGATGGAATGGCAGGCAAATGCGTTATCATCTGCAGTTCTGATGCCTGTTTCAATGGTACGGATGGTAGCTGAAAATTTTAAACGGCCCAGACTGCAGCAGATTTTTTATCATTATGCATTGGCTGAAGAAGTGGCTTCCGTATTTAATGTTTCGTTTGAAGCAGCGGGATACAGACTGAAACAGCTTGGATATATTCCACAGGAGACACAACTGAGTACAGATATTCTTAACATGATTTCTTTTGATTTGGCTTGTAATTACTAGCAGAAGGTTGAAGTATGCGGATTACAGAATGATCCGCATATTTTTTTAGTCTAAGCGTTAGCAAGTTAGCGAACAAATGAACACAGAGAAAATATGAATATTATGTTGATTCATGGAATATATTACAGAGTTAATCAGTATAACAATAATATAGGTTTCAGAATAAGATATGAAGGAATTGAAAAAAATATGCATACTTTTTGTTATAACTTTTCGACACGAGGCATATCATAAAAAGAAAGATGTCAGATTATGGAAAGAAGGTGAGAACACATGGCAGATGGAGTAATACATAGATGCACCAAGGAGTGCCCATACAACAAAAAATGCTTTGTATGCAAAACAGAGACGGAAGTATCAGGGAATGTTGTGGTGCTTCATAAATGTGCAGTTACGAAAGAGGATATTCCGATTCAGATAGGAAAAGCAGAAAATGCCTGTGTTTTATGATGGGCAGAACAGTAAACTTAATAATCGGACTAGCTTGTAAAGACAGCCACTAGAATGTGCTGATATTACAGTAGCCTACGAAACAGGGATGTTAGTAGAATGCTGTAAAAAATCAGGGATTCTAGTGGCTTTCTTAAAGTCAGCCATTTTTAGCCAACAGCCTGTTTGTGTGACAGACTGTTGGCTTTTTTGTTTCAAAAAAATGAAAAGCTGACGGATTAGGTTAATTACACAGATAATTTTCTTCATTGCAGTGAACAAAGAATTAAAGATTATCAGGAACAAAAGGGAGAACAAGTATATAGATGCCTGACTACGATACGCATTTGGGTAGTATGGATGTTCTTCTGACCGATGAGATTCAGTTCAGCATTGGAGATAAAAATACCTAACCTTATATATTCTCCGTTTGAAAAATTCAAAACACGATTTTTTTCAAAATAAAAAAGCGAATAAAGAGAAGAAGGTAATAGGAAAAAAATTTCAAGAAAAAAATCGAATAGGAAATTAGCCTTCCTATTTGGATTTTATATTTCTATCAGACAAGGACGAAGGGAGGTGAAAAGCTGTGAGTGCAAATGAGCGAAGAGCTGAGATCATGCGAATCATGGTCGCACGAAGACAAGAGAATATGCAGGTCTTAGCTGCGGAGCTTGGTGTTACGGATAGAACTATCCGAAATGACATTCTTGTACTTACGGCTGAGTATCCTCTTGAAACTACTAGAGGTAACGGAGGCGGTGTCCGTATCGCTGACTGGTATCACCCACATAAAAATATTTTTTCAAAGGAACAGACTTCAGTTTTGGAACAGTTGATGGATAAAGCTGATGATGCCCAGAAAAAAGTGCTTGACCAGATGCTCCGTGAATACGGCTCTAACAAGTATAGTCCAGCAGTCTAGGACAAGCAGATGACGGTCTGTTGTCCACGAACAATATTGACGAGTACCCACGGCCATGAGAGCCGAATGTGAAAGGATGGTTTTATTATGAAAAAGAAGATCTTTATCTGCAGCCCTTATCGGGGCAGAGTCGAGGAAAACAAAAAGAATGCAGTGAGCTACGCAAGGATCACTGCCATGTCAGGTGACGTTCCAATCGTACCACATCTCTATTTCCCATCATTCCTCGATGACAATATTCCAAACGAGAGAATGACAGGCATCGCAATGGGTCTTGAACTTATGAATATGTGCGATGAGGTGTATGTGTTCGGTTTCGACATCACAGAAGGCATGAAATTTGAACTCGACCATGCAAAAGAAACAAGGAAGCCTGTAAGGCTTTATGATACAGATTTCAATCCCGTGAATGTCATGACCATTCCTGTGGATGAACGTGCGGATGCCAGATACAAGGGCATCATCAGAAATTTGAAGGTGTTGAAGTAGGAGGCCCGCCATGTCAGCAGTCAATGTCCGTTACGGACTGTATCCGGGTGACCTTCTTATGGTCACTGCCGGAAAGAAAAAGAAGAAAGCAACCGTAGTAAAGGAGTACCCGTTCCATATTCTGATGGACTGGGGAAAGTATAAGTCCAGCGTAAACAAGATCGATGTGTATACAGGTGATGTGAAGCTGGCACGCATTTGAAAGGAGAGAACGCCATGAGTGAGGCATTGTTATTAGTGGCCGAGGGCTACGAGCAGATTGCTGCCGGAATCAGAAAGATGGTTGCAGCACAGAAGGATACACCAAAGAAAGAGGAGAAGTCTGTGAAGAAGGCTGAAAAGAAAGAAACTCATGTGGCAGATACACCGAAGGATGAAGCTGCACCGAAGGAGACAGCCGTTGACAGAAAGACGGTCCGTGCTTTCCTTGCGGACAAGTCCAGATCAGGAAAGACCTCGGAGGTAAAGAACCTGATCGAGCAGTTCGGATTCCAGAAGCTGTCAGACGTTCCTGATGAGAAACTGCCGGAACTGTATGAGAAAGCGCAGGTGCTCTAATGGGCGGACATGCAAGGTTCTCCCCATCGTCCGGTAAAAGACGTCTGGAATGCCCTCCATCGTTACTGTTGGAGGAGCAGTTTCCAGACGAAGAATCTCCATTCGCAGCAGAAGGGAGTGCCGGGCATGCGATGGCGGAGTACCTCATCAATAAGTATCTGAAGAAAAGGACTAAAAGACCTGTATCTGATTATTATTCGGATGAACTGCTCGAAGCCGTGGATGATTACGTGGAATATAACATCACCCAGATCGAACAGGCAAGGAAGGACTGTGATGAACCATTCATCGGAGTGGAACTGAAGGTCAGCCTTGCACACAGAATCAATGACTGTTTCGGTACTGCAGATATGGTGGTGGCCGATTCCCATAAGATCCACATTATCGATCTGAAGCTCGGCAAGGGTGTGGTGGTCGATGCAGAGCAGAATGTTCAGCTTATGATCTACGGACTGGGAGTGTTGGACATGCTTGGTTTCTTATATGAAATCGACACGGTGGAGCTTACCATCGTCCAGCCGAGGATCGAACATTTTTCTACTTGGGAGATATCAGCCGGGGAGCTGCTTGCATGGGGAAAGGACGTCCTTGAACCGGGAGCAGCAAAGGCTCTTTCAGGCGAGGGAGAGTTTAAAGCCGGAGATCACTGCCGATTCTGCAAGGCAAGATTTACATGCCGTGCAAGGGCAGAGGAGTATTTAAAACTTGCCCAGATGGAATTTGCCGAGCCGGCCCTTATGTCGGATGAGGAAATTGCAGAAGTCCTTTCCAAGGCAGATGCGCTGAAGAAATGGGCAGAGGAGGTTTACACCTATGCTCAGAATGAAGCAGTAGTTAACCATAAAGAATGGCCGGGCTATAAGCTGGTCCTGGGAAGAAGCAACCGTAAATATACAGATGAAGAGGATGTGGCAGAGGCAGCACAAAAAGTCGGATACACGGATATCTTCAAAAAGAGCCTGATCGGCATTACCGAGATGGAAAGGCTGATGGGCAAAAAGAAATTTAATGAGATCCTTGGTTCACTGGTGTACAAGCCTGACGGCAAAGTCACACTGGTGCCGGATTCAGATAAAAGAGAAGCAGTTAAAACAGCAACCGCAGAAGCGGATTTTAAGGAGGACTAAATTATGACAACAGCAAACTTAACCAAAGTAATCGTACCTTGCAGACTCAGCTATGCACACCTGTGGGAGCCGGATTCCATCAATGGAAGCGAACCGAAGTACTCTGTCTCCTGCATCATCGACAAGAATGATAAGGAGACCATTGCCAAAATCAAGAAGGCAATTGAGGTAGCAAAGGATGAAGGAAAAGGCAAGTGGGGCGGTAAGATCCCGGCGAACCTGAAGACACCGTTAAGGGACGGAGACATCGACAGACCGGAGGATGAGGCATATGCGGACAGTATGTTCTTAAATGCCAACAGCAAACAGGCACCTCAGATCGTGGACAGACAGGTACAGCCGATTCTTGACCAGAGCGAGGTATATTCCGGCTGCTACGGAAGGGTATCCATTACATTTTATGCTTACAACAGCAACGGCAACAAGGGCATTGCTGCCGGACTTGGAAATGTACAGAAGTTAAGGGACGGAGAGCCTCTCGGTTCCAGAGCCAATGCGAAGGATGAATTCGAGGCAGTGGATGCGGAGGACGATTTCCTCGCATAGAAACAAAGCAGCAGAGCATAGGAAGGGCGGTGGCATACACCGCCCGGATACATAAAGGAGATGTACTTTCATGGAAGAACTGATGAAGGAGCTTAACAGCATAAAAAAATATATCCCGTATAACACATACCGCACCATCAAAGGACAGATGAAGTCCGGCAATGTGGAAGCAGCAAGAACGGGGATCAGCAGAATAAAGAAAAGAGCGGAGGGACAGAAACATGGACACACTTGCAATTGATATTGAAACATACTCAGATGTGTCACTACCGGACTGCGGGGTACACAGGTATGCAGCATCGGAGCAGTTCGAGATCCTTTTGTTTGCATACAGTCTGAATGACGAACCGACACGGATCATTGACCTGGCATCCGGGGAGAAGATATCGGATAAGATCATGGAATATCTTACGGATGATTCCGTAATAAAGACCGCTTATAATGCAGCATTCGAGCGGAACTGTATCAACCGATTCTTCGGTCTTTCCTTAAAACCGGAAGGATGGAGATGCACGCTTGTACAGGCATCCATGCTGTCACTTCCGCTGTCACTGGAAGGAGTGGGGGAAGCCTTGAACCTTGATAAGAAAAAGATGTCCGAGGGAAAAGACCTCATCCGCTATTTCTGTATGCCGTGCAAGCCTACCAAGGCAAATGGTGGAAGGACAAGGAATCTTCCGTCCGATGCACCGGAGAAATGGGAACTGTTCAAGACATACTGCATCCGTGACGTGGATGTGGAAAAACAGATCAGGAATAAACTAACGAAGTTCCCGATACCGGACAGGGAGCAGGAACTTTACTGCATGGACCAGAGGATCAATGACAGGGGCATCATGGTGGATCAGGAACTTATCGGACACGCTGTGGCATGCGACCTTCTGTATAAGGAGACGGTAACGAAGAAGGCATATGAGATATCAGGACTGGAAAATCCAAACAGCGTATCGCAGCTTAAGGACTGGCTGAATGAAAAGGGCATCGAGGTGGATTCCCTTGCCAAGGCTGCCGTGGAAGAACTGGTGGAGAACACACAGGGAGATGTGGCAGAAATGATGAAGTTGAGACTTGCCATGTCAAAGACATCCGTAAAGAAGTACGAAGCAATGGAACGTTCGGTATGTCCTGACGGAAGGGTGCATGGATTATTACAGTTTTACGGGGCCAACCGCACGGGCAGATGGGCCGGCAGACTTGTGCAGATCCACAACCTTCCGCAGAACCATATGGAAGACTTGGAACTGGCACGCTCCCTTGTAAAGGAAGGCAGATATGACTTGGTGGAGCTTTTGTATGATTCCACACCGGATGTGCTTTCGGAGCTGATCCGTACTGCATTCGTGGCAAGACCCGGATGCAGATTCATCGTCAGCGATTTTTCAGCGATCGAGGCAAGGGTCATGGGCTACCTTGCCGGAGAGGGATGGGTCATGGAGGAGTTCCGTGGCACCGGAAAGATCTATGAGCAGACGGCATCCAAGATGTTCCATATCCCAATCGGAGAGATCACAAAGGGAAGCCCGTACCGTGCAAGGGGAAAGGTGGCATCACTTGCCTGTCAGTATGGCGGTGCGGAAGGTGCGCTTATCAGCATGGGAGCATTAAATTTTGTGGAAGAAGAGGAACTGAAAGGACTGGTGCAGTCATGGAGGGCAGCAAATCCGCACATCGTGAATTACTGGTATGAGATTGACGGTGCGGTAAAGGCAGCCGTGAAAGAGAGGAAGATGACAAAGGTCGGAATGGTGATGGTATATTACCAGTCCGGGATGTTAAAGATCGCACTGCCGTCCGGAAGGGTGCTGTCCTATGTAAGACCAAGGATGACCGTGAACCGCTTCGGCTCGGAAAGTGTCAGCTATGAAGGAATCGGCACGAACCGCAAGTGGACGAGGATCGAATCTTATGGCGCAAAATTCTGCGAGAACATCGTCCAGGCAACCGCAAGGGATGTACTGGCAGAGGCAATGCTCCGTCTGGAAAAGAAGGGATTTGATATCGTGTGCCACATCCATGATGAAGTGGTGCTTGAAGTGCCGGAGGGAACATCCTCGGTGGAAGAAGTCAATGAGATTATGGCGGTATGCCCTGACTGGTGTGAGGGGCTTCCGCTTAAGGCTGCCGGATTTGAAAGTCCGTTTTACAAGAAAGATTAGGAGGAACTTATGGGAGGATGCAACAGGGAAGGGTATCCGGATCCGACCGCAGGTATTGCAATCGGACGGGTTATGAAACAGGAAAAGCGTAAAAAGAAGGAGGTAAAGAAGGATGTTCGTATCGATCGGAAACTCAAGAATGGACAAAAAGTTTAACTGCACGGATATGACATATGAAGATTTTGTCAGCCGTCTGTCCAAGACAAAATATACTGCGGAAACAATGGAGCAGTACAGGAAGATGCCGAAAGGGCAGCAGGACAATATCAAGGATGTCGGAGGATTCGTCCTTGGAAAGCTGAAGGGCGGACGCAGGAAGAAGGACTGTGTAATCTCCAGATCCGCCATCACGCTTGATATGGATTACGGAACACAGGGCATCATTGATGAACTGGAAATGTTCTTTGACATGAAGATGGTAGTGTATTCCACACATAAACATACACCGGAGAAGCCGAGACTGCGTATCATCATATTCCTGACAAGGGATGTGACACCTGATGAGTACGGGGCAGTCAGCCGTATGCTTGCATCGGATATCGGCATCGAACTTTTTGATGATTCCACCTATGAACCATCAAGACTCATGTACTGGCCGAGCACTTCCAGTGACGGTGAGTATGTGTTTCAGGAAATCGAAGGGAATGAAGTTGATCCCGATGAAGTGCTGTCCCGTTATAAGGACTGGCATGATGTATCAGCGTGGCCGGTCAGCAACCGTCAGGCATCTGTTGTGCAGAGGGATATCAAAAAACAGGCCGACCCGCTTTCCAAGGACGGACTGATCGGGGCCTTCAACCGCACATACACAGTGACACAGGCAATCGACAAATTTATCCCGGATGTGTACAGGCATTCAAGGGCGATTCCCGGAAGATACGATTATATCCCGGCGGACTCTGCTGCCGGAGTCGTGGTCTATGATGACCTGTTCGTATACAGCCACCATGCCACAGACCCATGCTGCGGAAAGCTGATGAATGCGTTTGATGTGGTAAGGCTTCATAAATTCGGTGATAAGGATGCAAGGGCAGCCGAAGGGACAGAGCCGGGAAAACTCCCATCGTTCAAAGCCATGCAGGATTTTGCCTCTGCAGATGAAGAAGTGAAGAACACACTTTCCAAGGAAAGACAGGAGCTGGCGGTACAGGAATTTTCCACAGAGCCGGATGAGGACTGGCAGAACAAGCTGGCACTTGACCGCAAGGGAAGCATCAAGGATACACTGCAGAACATCGCACTGATCATCCGTAACGATGAGAATTTCAAGCACATCGTGTACAACGAGTTCAAGGATACCATTGATGTCATCGGTCCGCTTCCTTGGAAACAGGTAAAGCCCGGATGGAATGACTCCGACCTTGCGAATGCAAAAGTGTATTTCGAGAGGGTGTACGGGATCTGGTCACCGACCAAGTTTAAGGATGCACTGCTTGCCGTGGTGTCATCCGACAGGCTCTACCATCCGATCAAGGATTATTTTGCAACGCTTCACTGGGACGGACAGGAGCGTATCGATACACTGCTCATTGACTATTTCGGTGCGAAAGATTCTCCGTACACAAGGGCAGTCATCCGCAAGACACTGGTGGCTGCGGTAGCACGTATCTATAAGCCGGGAGTGAAGTTCGACTCCATCCTCGTGCTGAATGGCCCGCAGGGAATGGGAAAATCCACCTTCTTTGCCATCCTTGGAAAGCAGTGGTTCTCGGATTCCTTATCCATTTCGGATATGAGGGATAAGACCGCTGCCGAGAAGCTGCTCGGAAACTGGATACTTGAGATCAGTGAGATGAACGGTATCCGCAAGACGGAAGTCGAGGTAGTAAAGTCCTTTGTCACCCGTCAGGATGATAAGTTCCGTCAGGCATACGGAGTCAATGTAGAGTCGCATCCAAGAAAGTGCATCATCGTGGGAAGTACAAACTCCGAGGGCGGATTCCTGCGTGACGTGACAGGAAACAGAAGATTCTGGCCCGTGCATGTGCCGGGGACAGGAAAACACCATCCGTGGGAGCTTGACTGTGTCGACCAGATCTGGGCAGAGGCAATCCATCTGTATAACGAAGACGAGGAGCTGTTCTTAAAAGGTGCGGAGGCAGAGGAAGCATACAAGATGCAGCAGGAGGCAATGGAGTCGGATGACCGTGAGGGCATCGTGCAGGACTACCTTGACAGACTGCTGCCGGATAACTGGGCATCAATGGATATCTACCAGAGAAGGGCATTCCTTGGCGGAGGAGAGTTCGAGACGGTCGGTGTAAAAGGAACTGTCATGCGTGAGCGTGTGTGCATCATGGAGATCTGGGTGGAGTGTTTCGGCAAGGAGCGTCAGAACTTAAAGAAGGCGGATTCCTATGAGATCGAAGGCATCTTAAACAAGATCGGGGGATGGAAGAAGTATGATTCCAATACCACGGGCAAGACCAAAGTCCCCCTTTACGGAGTGCAGAAGACTTTTGTGCGGATGGATGAGAAACCAGAGGAAACCCGTTAGGCGGTTTCCGTGGTTTCCCAGATGCAGATGGGCAACGGTAGTCGGAAACCGTGCTGACACCTTGGAAAATAAGGGGTTGCGGTTCTTAGTTTCCCAGTTTCCCATTAAATCCAGTTGAGAATTAAAAATAAAGATAAAAAGAGCAATTCATGTATATATGCGCGTATAGGAGTTAAAGGCATATGGCAACCGCAATCGGCAAAGGAGGTATCTGGTTTTGCTAGAAAGTACAGTAGAGAGACATTTGAGGGAAGAAGCTAAAAAGCGGAAAGGCATGGCACTGAAGTTCGTATCACCCGGTATGAATGGAGTGCCTGACCGCATCGTCCTGATGCCGGACGGGAAAATGGCATTTGTGGAACTGAAAGCACCGGGGAAGAAGCCGAGACCGCTTCAGCTAAAGAGAAAGAGGATGCTTGAGAGGTTAGGCTTTCCCGTTTATGTAGTTGATAATATCGAACAGATCGGAGGTATCCTTGATGAAATACAAAGCACATGATTATCAGCAGTATGCAACAGATTTTATAATCGAGCATCCCGTGAGCTGCCTGATCCTTGACATGGGACTTGGCAAAACGGTCATCACGCTTACGGCACTGTGGCTTTTGCTGTTTGACTATTTTGAAGTAAGACGGATCTTGGTGATAGCACCGAAGCGTGTGGCAGAGACCACATGGCCGGCAGAGATAAAAAAGTGGGAGCATCTTTACGGCATGACATTTGCCGTGGCAATGGGAACTGCAGGGCAGAGAAAGGAAGCACTTCTGTCAGGAGCCGATGTGACGATTATTGGAAGGGACAATGTTTCTTGGATGACAAAAAATATATTTTTTGATTTTGACATGGTCATTATTGATGAGCTGTCGAGCTTCAAGTCCCCAAAGGCACAGAGGTTCAAAGACCTGAAAAAAGTAAGGCCGATGGCAAAACGTGTGGTCGGGCTTACGGGAACACCGGGAAACCTCATGGACTTATGGGCAGAGATCGGAATCCTTGATATGGGGCAGAGGCTTGGAAGATATATCAGCGGCTACCGTGACAGGTTCTTTCTGCCGGATAAGCGGAATCGAGAGATCATCTTTTCGTATAAACCGAGGGAAGGGGCAGAAGAAAAAATATATGAACTGATCTCCGATATCAGCATTTCCATGAAAGCCGTGGATTATCTTGATATGCCGGAATGCGTAAGCAACCGGGTGTCCGTTTCCATGTCGGAATCCGAACAGGGGCTTTATGACAGGATGGCAGATGAAATGATCCTCGAATACGGGGAAGGACAGGACATCGATGCGGTAAATGCAGCAGCCTTAAGCAACAAGCTCCAGCAGATGGCAAACGGTGCAGTCTATGATGAATCCGGCAATGTCCGTAATATCCATGACAGAAAACTGGATGCTCTGGAAGACCTGATTGAATCAGCAAACGGAAAACCGCTTCTGGTTGCATACTGGTTCAAGCATGACAGGGAGCGGATATTAAAACAGTTTCCGGCAAGGGATATCAATACCAGGAAGGATATCGAGGACTGGAATGAAGGAAAAATCCCTGTGGCACTGATCCATCCGGCATCGGCAGGACACGGACTGAACCTTCAGGAAGGCGGTTCGACCATTGTGTGGTTCTCGCTGACATGGTCCCTTGAACTGTATCAGCAGTTAAATGCCAGACTTTACAGACAAGGTCAGAAACACACGGTCATCATAGAGCATCTGGTGACAGAAGGAACGGTCGATGAAGATATCCTCTGGGCAATCGAAAAAAAGGATACTACACAGAATGCAATGATAGAAGCAGTAAAGGCAAGGATTGGAGGTATGACGGATGACGGCAGAAGTAATGATGAAGGAATATAAGAATATGAAAAAGGAACTGACCGTGACTGAGTTCCAGCTCCGTCAGTTTCAGGGAGTGAGCGAACAGGACATGATCGATTCCATGTTTTACTCCCACCAGGAAGGGGAAAGGGTGCAGACGAGCACTCTTTCCGATAAAACGGCAAACATAGCAGTCAAGTATAAGGCTGCAATGGAAAGGGAGAATGACGAGTGGTATGGTTTCCTTTTTCACAGATATATGTTCCTGACGGAAGAACTGGATTTTTTCGAGCATGCAGTGAATGAACTGGATGAAAGACATAGAAACATTATCACGGATCTTCTGGATGAGGACATGACATGGGACATCATGATGGAAAGATACCATGTGAGCCATACGATGATAGCAAAATACAGAAAAGCAGCATTGAAGGAACTTGATAAACAGTATGAACTGAGGGACAGACAGGTGGAAGCCTTTGTCCTCGGATAGGAGGTTTTTATGTGTAAGCGTGGAGATATTTATTATGTGGATTTTGGAGAAAAAGATGGAAGCAAGCAGGGCGGTGTCCGTCCGGCACTGGTGGTAAGCAACAATAAGGCGAATAAGCATTCCCCGGTGGTCACGGTCGTTCCGCTGTCGGCAAGGGTATGGAAAAAGAAGTATCTTCCGACCCATGTGCAGATTCCCAAAGGCAGCGGTCTGAACAAGCCGAGCATGGCTCTGGCGGAACAGGTGGAGACCCTTGATAAAACAAGACTTGGAGAAAGAATCGGGGAAGTGTTGGATGACATGGTCATGGAGCAGATTACAGTAGCACTCCAGATACAGATAGGTGCATATGCAGAGTACAATTAAGGCAGTCAGACGGCTGTCTTTTTTGTTTGGGTTATGGTAAAATCTTAATATGTTTGGGACTTGGGAAGGAAGTGATGTTCTATGTCATATGAAGAAGATTACAGAAAACCATATAGTGCAAAATGTGCTTGTGGAAAAGGATATTTGCAATTTTACAGAATATATTTATCAAATGACTGGGGACAGGAAAAAGAGAATGATACGGCAGTTGAGATTTTTTGTGACAGTTGTAAGGAGAAATATCATTACGAAAGAAATTATGGCAATGATTATCTAGTTCCGAATGGGTTAGCGTTTCCAAAGCAAAGACCCGAATTGGACAGAAAATATTCGTATAATGATAAAGAAAAACTTGTAAAAAAATATGGCAGAGAAAAAATAGCTGCTATGGTGGCGGATATGACCGCACCAAAACATAGATTTATAAAGAATCTGGAAAACGAAGATGCCATTAGTTTTGCAAATTCGTGGACACAGTGGTACAGAAAGAAGTCACTTGCACCGATGGTGTCATATCTACAAAAAATACTGGATGAATATGATGATATAGAAAAGAGTATTGCAGCTAAACAACCATATAATAAAAAATATGAACAGGAATGCAGTATCTTTTCAAAGCAGATAATGGAAACAGAGAAAAAGAGCTATCAGCTATCATTCCGATATGATAAGGAACAAGATGAAGCTGAACAGGAGCGGAGGAGAAAAGAGCAGGAACAATACGAAGAAAAGCACAGATATGATGATTTTGAGGCAGTAGTTCACTATGATCCTTCGTATAAAAGAGATTTTTCGAATCAGTATTGGGACAGCTATTTTATAAAAGAGTGTATAGATCCACAGCATTTATCTTTGGATAAATCAGGGTATGGAAAACCTATAATAACAATTGCAAAAAAATATGCATGTGTCTGTCAAATCTGTGGAAAAGAAGAGGACATACTTTCATCTAATATGAAAGTCCTTTATGATGAGGACAGAGGCTATTATTTGGCTAAATGCTGCAGTTGTCATGAGATATCATCTTTTGAAGCAAAAACAATGGATCTGTTGGATCAGTTAGGAATTACCTATATCAGGGAAAAATCTTTTGACGGCTTAGTAGGTGATTCGGGCAGAGGGCTTCGTTTTGATTTTGTGCTGTCGAAATCTTCTGATAAAGATGGAAAACCAATCTTTGACCTGGCTATAGAATTACAGGGACCGCATCACTATAAAAAAGGTTATTATGATGAATTTGGAACTTATGTGGCAGAAGATAACAGCTATGCATCGGATAGATTTAATCGGCAGATAAAGTACGATGATAGAAAAAGACAATATTGTGAGCAGAACGGTATCAGTTTAGAGTGTATCAAATATACGGCATCAAATGATCAGGAACGTTTAGAAAAAGCAATTAAAACAATTCTTAAGGAGCATGGTTATAAATACTTTGTGGAAAGCGAGAAACATGATGATTGGATGGTGTACTAGAGGTGCACTAAAGGTGTACTGACTTTTTAATTTACATCTGCTATGATTAAGATGGCAAAAAAGAAAGGGAGCGGAAACGCTCCTTTTTATGTTGCCGTAAGGCGGTGTCTTTCCAATCCTTTCACACCGCCCGTGTACATAGAAGGGAGGAATGGCGGATGCCGATGAAACCAAAGAAGCCATGCAGACACCCCGGATGTCCGAAGCTGACAGACGGACTGTACTGCGAGGAGCATGAAGCACTGCACCGTGGTGACAGGGCGAGCAGCAGCAAGCGTGGTTACAACAGGCAGTGGCAGAAGGCAAGGGCAAGATACCTGAAGACACATCCTTTGTGTGTTCAGTGTTTAAAGGAAGGCCATGCAGTGACAGCAACCGTGGTCGATCATATCAGACCGCATCGTGGTGATCCCGTCCTGTTCTGGGACGAGAAGAACTGGCAGAGCCTTTGCAAGCCTTGTCATGATAAAAAGACATGGAACGAAGATAACAATCCTGAGTATCGGTTCTGACGGCAGACCGTGGGGGTATCAGAATCTCTACAATCTGAACCGCTGAAGACCGATGGCCCCCTTTGCGTGAATTTTCGCAGAATTAAACAGGGGGGATATAAAACGGATATGGTAATTTTCGCAGAATGCACTTAAAACACGGCAAAAAGGGGTATTTTCTTTTGCCGGAAAATCAGTAAAAACGCAATATTTAAGGCTGGAAAACAGTGTAAAAAGCATTGTTTTCCGGCCTTTTTTCATGTGCCGGAAGGAGATGAGAAAGGATGACGGACGCACAGGCAAAACAGATCAACGAGATGCGTATGCGTGGCATGGGATATAAAGCCATCGGGATGGCAATCGGACTGTCCCGTGACATCGTAAGGAATTACTGCAAGAGACACAACCTCGCCGGATACGCCACTGTGGTTTCAAAAAATATGAAACTCATGGTGGATGGTAAAGAGGTGTGCCACTTCTGCGGTAATCCGATCACGCAGCCCAAGACTGGCAGACCGAGAAGGTTCTGCTGTGAAAAATGCAGGAGGGAATGGTGGAAAGCACATCCCGAAGCAGTACAGAAAAGCGAAAAGGCTTCCTACACGCTTGTATGTGAGCAGTGTGGGAAGTCTTTTATTTCTTATGGAAACAAGAACAGAAAATACTGCGGCCGTGAATGTTATTTCCGGCACAGATTTTTAGCAGAGGAGGATATGGAAGATGCAGTTTCAGAGTTATAAAATAGCAGACCTTATCCCGGCTTCCTATAATCCGAGGAAGAAGTTAAAACCGGGCGATAAGGAATATGAAAAAATCAAGAACTCCATTAAAGAGTTCGGGTATGTCGAGCCGATCATCATCAACTCAGACATGACCATTATCGGAGGACACCAGAGAGCCACAGTCCTTGCAGACCTCGGATACACGGAAGTGGAATGTATCGTGGTCGATATCGACAAGACCAAGGAGAAGGCACTCAATGTTGCCCTTAATAAAATTACGGGCGAATGGAACAAGGAACTTCTGGCCGACCTCATCAAAGACCTTGAGGATTCGGATTTTGATGTCGGCATCACGGGCTTTGAACCGCCGGAGATCGAACAGCTTTTTAATTCCGTGCATGATAAGAAGATCACGGAAGATGACTTCGATGTGGAAGCGGAGCTTGCAAAGCCGACCGTGGCAAAGACAGGAGATGTATGGCTGCTTGGAAAGCACCGTGTCATCTGCGGTGATTCCATTCTGCCGGAAACCTACGAAAAGCTGATGGATGGACGGAAAGCAAATCTTGTCCTGACTGATCCTCCATACAATGTAAATGTAGAGGAGACGGCCGGCAAGATCAAAAATGACAACATGCCGGATGAGGATTTCTATAAGTTCCTGTTTGCTGCATTTGTAAATATGGAGCAGTCAATGGAACAGGATGCTTCCATTTATGTATTCCATGCGGATACGGAGGGGTTGAATTTCAGAAAGGCATTCAAGGATGCCGGATTTTACCTTTCCGGGTGCTGCATCTGGAAGAAGAACGCACTGGTTCTTGGAAGAAGTCCGTATCAGTGGCAGCATGAACCGTGTCTGTTCGGATGGAAGAAGGGCGGGAAGCACCAGTGGTATTCCGACAGGAAGCAGACCACCATCTGGGAATATGACCGACCAAAGGCGAGCAAGGACCATCCGACCATGAAGCCTGTGGCACTTATGGCATACCCGATCCAGAACTCCTGCATGAGCAACTGCATCGTGCTTGATCCGTTCCTTGGTTCCGGCTCTACGCTGATTGCCTGTGAGCAGACACACCGTATCTGCTATGGAATCGAACTGGATGAGAAATTCGTGGATGTGATTGTAAACCGCTATATTGAACAGTGCGGTTCGGATGCGGATGTATTTGTCATCCGTGACGATATGAAAATTTCATATCAGCAATTATGCAAGGGAGGGCAGTATAATGAAACAGATGACCTTCCTTGATTTATGTTCCGGCATCGGCGGCTTCAGGCTCGGTCTTGAAACTGCCGGCCATAAATGCATCGGGTACTGTGAATATGATAAATTTGCAAGAGCCTCATATGAGGCAATGTATGATACGGAAGGAGAGTGGAAAGCTCATGATGTCACAAAACTCAAACCCGAAGATGTCCCCTATGCAGACATCTGGTGCTTTGGATTCCCATGTCAGGACATCTCCGTTGCCGGAAAACAGCGGGGACTGGTCGGAAAAAGAAGTGGAATATATTACAACATTATTGACCTCCTCAAAGGCAAAGAGGAAAGTGCTAAACCCGCATACCTACTTGTTGAGAACGTTAAGAACCTGTTATCGATTAATGCAGGATTCGACTTTGCCTCAGTTCTGTCTGAAATGGACGAAGCAGGGTATGACTGTCGGTGGCAGGTGCTTAACTCCAAAAACTTCGGAGTCCCACAGAACCGTGAGCGTGTGTTCATTATCGCAAATCTTAGAAGCAGAGGTAGACGAGAAATATTATCTCTCATTGGAGAAAACGCAGCAGCTCTTAACCAGCTTATAGGCGGTATGCAAGGCTACCGTGTTTATGGGACGGACGGTATTTCCGCAACCCTTGTGGGAAATGCGGGCGGTGTCGGGGCCAAGACGGGGCTTTACTTCATCGACCAGAGCAACCATGATCCGAAAATTACGGATACGGCAAGATGCCTGACAGCGAGGTACACAGCCGGGATGACCAACCATACAGCCATGAACTCAGCCGTGCTGGAAGTCCACCCGGTACTTACACCGGAACGGATGGAGAAACGGCAGAACGGAAGAAGGATGAAAGAGGACGGAGAGCCGATGTTCACCCTGACCTCCCAGGACAGGCACGGTGTGTATGTCTGTGAAAAGGTGGATTCCGTCAAAGTGAAAAATGCTACAAAGGCAGGATATGAAGTGGCACGGGAAGGGGACGGTATCAACCTTGCCTACCCGGACAGTGAGACAAGAAGGGGAAGGGTCGGAAAAGGATGCTCCCAGACACTGGACTGTTCCGGGCAGATGGGAACGCTCATGAGGGGCGGTCGCATCAGACGGCTGACTCCGAGGGAGTGCTTCCGCTTACAGGGATTTTCTGATGAGCTTTTTGACCGTGCTTCTGCCGTCAACTCCGATGCACAGCTTTATAAACAGGCCGGAAATGCAGTCACCGCAACGGTCGCTTATGCGGTTGCGATGTCGCTTCCGGAGTCCAGGAGCTGACATTACATTTTCTTTTGGAAAGTACCATTATCTGCTTGACTATACGGGCATTCAGAGTGATATATGGTACTACCAAAAGGAAAGGAGACCAGCAGAATGGAAATTATTACAAACGCTGAGAACAGGAAAGAATTAGTAAAAGCCTTATCCGGACATTTCGGACAGAAATCAGAATACCTTGGACCGCCATCCTTTGCATACCGCATCGGAAGCATCACGGTGGACAGGGACGCAAAGGTCATACTTGAAGATGACAGCATGGAAGACGAGGTGAGAAGGGTGCTTTTCCAGAATGACGTGGCAGAAGAGACACAGGAAACACAGACGGAAGAACCGGAAGCGGAGATCAAAATACCGATCGGCAGCATGACACCGCAGGGCATCATCAACCTGATAAATATGATGCATTCCAAACAGTACCTTATCAACAGGGCAGTCGGCAGGGAGTGCATTTCCATAGCAGACAGCCTTATAAATGCCCTGACCGAAAGAACCTTCGAAGATACGGAGACGGCAGCCGGGTTCATTACGGAACAGGGCGGATGCAGCGGTGTTACCTTTGCAGACGGGAATATTGAGTTCACGGGATTTCCGCATACCGATGACATGATGGAATACTGCAGACTTGCATCGGCAATGGTAAAGAAAGCATCGGAACAGAAACGTGTGAATCCGAAGCAGACCATTGAAGAGAATGAAAAATATTACATGAGGGCATGGCTGGTATCCATCGGATTTGGCGGGAGCGAAGGAAAGGAAACAAGGACCTTCTTCCTTAAGGGGCTGAAAGGCCATACGGCATTCCGAACCCCGGAAGATGCGGAAAAGTGGAAAGCCAACCGCAGGGCGGAAAGGGGGTCAACGGTATGTTCGGAGTAAGCAGACAGACACTTGAGAGACTGAGAAAGGAATATCCTGCGGGAACCAGGGTGGAGCTTATCCGCCTTGATGACCCCTACCGAAAGATCCCGTCAGGAACCATCGGAACGGTGGAATTTGTGGATGATGCAGGACAGCTCCACACGGTATGGGACGGACACGGGGCACTGGCGATGATCTATGGAGTGGATGAATGGAGAAAGGTAAAAGACTGATGGATAAGATTGTGACAGTATATTATGGAAAAGAAGAATCATGGGAATCAAAAGAAGCTGCGGAGCAGTTCTTCCAGTTCTTCCTTCGAGCCATGATGGGATCGGATGGCAGCGAAAGGGAACGCTATACAAATATCTACATAAAACTGCAGATGGGGATGACCTTCTGCACAGATGAAGAATTTTAAAAGGGGAGAATGAAGTGAAAGAAGTCAGAGGAAAGCTGATGGCATTGATGAAAAAGCATCAGATGGATATAACGGAATTTTCGGAAAAATCTGGAATAAAGGAAGAACGGGTGGAACGGCTGCTTGGAGGCAGGGGAAAACCTAGCCATTTGGAGCGGATGTGTATCGCAGAAGCTTTTGGGATGACAGAGGAAGAGTTACAGGATATAGAACCGCTTTCTCAGACAGAGGTCAGGGAGGTGCAGACAGATGGCATTGAAAAAGTGATCGCAGAACGGCTTCAGGAAATCGTAAAGATTCATGGGATAGGAATTCCTGAACTTGCAGAACGATGTGGTTTAAAAAGACAGAGAGCAAAGAAACTTATGAATGGTGAAGTTAAGATGAGCATTGCAGAAGCAGTCAGCATCGCCAATGAATTTCAGGTCTCTTTGGAATATCTGTTAGGAAGATATCCATATCCGCTGCCAGCACCACCTCCCAGAACTCCTTGCCCTCCTGCTCCATGCAGTGCAGGATATCCGCCATCGAATCAAGAGACATGATTCTCGTCCTCCTTATCATAGTAGGTCACCGACAGGATGCCCGGCAGCTCCGCCAGAAAGCTCACCTGATGGGGCTTAATGTGCTGATCCGTCTCGATGACCATCAGGGCATCGCCGTCCCGCTTGTGGCGGCACAGGCTCATATTGGCCACGTTGATCCGCAGCTGGCTGAGGATGGTGGTGACGGCGGCCAGAGTACCGTTTTCATCGTGGTTGCGGACCACCAGCGTGTTGTAGTCTCCGGTGAAGCTGACGTCGATGCCGTCCAGCTTGTTCACCACGATGCGGCCGCCGCCGATGGAGGCGGCCTGCAGCTCCAGCTGCTTGCCGTGGGCGTCCCGGACCTCGATGACCGCCGTGTTGGGGTGGGCGTCCCGCAGGTCGATCTTATCCACGGTGAAGTGCAGACCCGCCTTCTCCGCCTCCTGAAAGGCGAAGGGGATCCGCATATCGTCGGGGTTCATGCCCAGCAGACCCGCCACCAGCGCCCGATCGGTGCCGTGGCCGGAGCCGGTCTCGGCAAAGGAGCCGTGGAGGTGGATCTTGGCCTCCATCGGCTCACCGCCCAGCAGTGTACGGGCCATCTTGCCGATGCGGGCCGCTCCGGCGGTGTGGGAGCTGGAGGGACCCACCATCACCGGGCCTAAAATATCGAAAATGTCCATGTAACATGGCCTCCTGTCGTGATATGTACCATACGTTCGGTATCATACCACATCCCAATGCAAAAAGCGAGAGGGTTTCAGAAAAATTTTCAGCTTTGGGCAGGGCATATCATTTTTCTTGTTTTTTCGCCCGGTACGGAGTATGATGGAGACAGTATCATGCAGAGAGGAGCACTGCCTATGAAGATCGCACTGGTGGATGATGATCCCAGGGCTCTGGCGCAGCTGGAGCAGTATCTCACCGAGCAGCTGGGCCGGGAGACGGAGATCTCCCGCTACGGCAGCGGGGAAGCGCTGCTGGCGGACTGGCGGCCCGGCGCCTTCGAGCTGGTGGTGCTGGATATCTACATGGGCGGCGCCACAGGCATGGAGGTGGCCCGGCGGCTGCGGGCCGGAGACGGACAGGTGCGGCTGGCCTTCGCCACCTCCAGCAACGACTTCGCCAGCGAGAGCTATGAGGTGGGGGCCTGCTACTATCTGCGAAAGCCCTTCCGGCCGGAGGGAGTCCGGGCCATGCTGGAGCGGCTGGATCTGGAGGCGCTGGAGCGCTCCCGCCGGCTGCGGCTGCCGGACGGCAGTCAGGTGGTGCTGCGGAGCATCCGCTACGCCGCCTCCGACGGCCACCGGGTGACGCTGCACTGCAAGGATGGGGACCGTACCCTGCGGACCTCCTTTGCCGCCGTGGAGCCGCTGCTGTGCGCCTATCCGTGCTTCTGCGGCATCTGCCGGGGCGTGGTGGTGAACTTCCACGAGGTGGCCGGCCGGCAGGAGGACGTGTTCCTGCTGAAGGACGGCACCCGTCTGCCCATCAGCCGCCGGAGGTTACGGGAGGTGCAGGAGGCATACTCCGCCTTCCGCTTTGACCGGCTGCGAAAGGACGGTGTCGACTGATGCCGCCGCTGTATCGGATGCTGGAGGTCTGCGTTTATTCGCTGACGAACTTCCTGCCCTTTCTGGCCATGGCCCTCTATCCCTTCCGGCGGAGACTGCGGTTTTCTCCGGCGGTGGCGGCGGCGCTGGTGGCAGTGCTGACGCTGCTGCAAATGGGACTGGGCCTGTGCGCTGCCTTCTTCACGCCGGGGCGGGGCAGCCTTCTCAGCGCCGTCAGCACGGGGCTGTACGCCGTGTTCTACTTTCTGGCGGTGCGGGCCTATCCCGGCAAGACGCTGTTTACCCTGCTGATGATCTCTAATCTGGCCAATCTGGTGGTGATCGCCGCCAAGTGCCTGGAGGGACAGCTGTTCCCGGCGCTGGCGGTGCAGTCCTACCGCTGGTCCTTCGCCCTGATGATGCTGGCGGTGGAGGCGGTGCTGTTTCTGCCGCTGCTGCTGTATGTCCGGAAGGTCTATACTCCCGCCGTGGAGCAGGAGACATCGGGGCTGGCATGGCGCTATCTGTGGCTCATCCCCGCCACCTTCTATCTTATCTGGTACTACGTCATTTACGGCAACACCAACCTGACGGGGCTGGAGATCGCCCTGCGGCCCAGCAGCACCATCGTGCTGCTTTTCATCAACACCGGGGCGGCGCTGGTGTACTATGTGGTGGCCCGACTGGTGCTGGAGCAGGAGAAGCTGGTTGCCCTGCAGCAGAAGAACTATGCGCTGGCCATGCAGAGCCTGCAATACGAGAACCTGCAGGAACGTATTGCCGAGGCCCGGCAGGCCAAGCACGATGTGCGCCACCACGTCGCACTGCTGCAGGATTGCCTCCGGCGGAAGGACTACGACGCCATGCAGGCGTATCTGGATCGGTATCAGGAGACGCTGCCCGACGCCCGGCAGCTGCAATTCTGCGGCAATGCCGCCGTCAATGCCGTACTGTCCTACTTTGCCCAGCAGGCGGCGGCCCAGCAGGTGGAGTTCTCCGTGAAGGCCCAGCTGCCGGAGTATACCGGCGTCGCTGACCCGGATCTGGCGGTGCTGTTCGGC
>OKTW01000348.1_pt1 | contig 27222 bp, 24 predicted proteins | sample 1606371 | NCBI WGS metagenome assembly OKTW01 (sample SAMEA3879568, study PRJEB24766) | human gut metagenome | biome: human-associated habitat; feature: feces | place: USA | collected 1985/1987
CGGAGAGGATGACGGGAACTTGAAGAACACCGAGTACTGGAAGGTTCTGAATGTTGCGGATGACGGTGTCATGGGATACCTCTCCATTCCGAAGATCAACATCAAGCTTGCCATTTACCATGGCACCGGTGACAAGGATCTGCAGACCGGCGTCGGACATCTGAACGGCACAAAGCTTCCGATCGGAGGGGAGAGTACCCACAGTGTTCTCGCAGCACACCGTGGACTTCCAAGCGCAAAGCTTTTTACCGACCTCGATAAGCTTGAGCTTGGAGATATGTTCTTCATCACGGTGTGCAACCAGAAATTAGCTTACGAAGTGGACAACATCGCAGTGGTGGAGCCCACAGACATTGATTTGATCCGTATCGATACGCAGCAAGATTACGTCACATTGCTCACCTGCACACCGTATGGCGTCAACACGCATCGGCTGCTTGTGCGCGGCCACCGGGTGGATATGGCCGAAGAAGCCATATCGGAAGTTGAAGAAAAGGCAGTGCCGGAGGGCAGCACGTGGATAGAAAAATATGCGGAAGGGCTTGCAATCGGCCTCATAACTTCCTTTGCGGCGATGCTGTTGCTGCTGTTGATCTTGCTAATCCGCCGCAGACAAAAAAAGAAAACCGGCAACATTGCCGGTTCTGAACAAAGGAGCGTGCAGTAATGATGTTAATTAGAACATCAACAGAAACATGGAACGCAGAATATACCGTACAAGGTAACAGAGACGCACAAATTGTGCGTATTAAATCGCACTCAAGTATTACAGTTGTTATTGCAAAAATCATGGAAAACCTACCCTTAGTCGGCAAAACGATTACGTATTACATATCCGTGCCGAACTACGGCATAGCCCTCCCGGAAATCGAAAACTTGAATGAGTCAGCATGGATCGTTGATAGACTTCTCGTGCGAAATATGCCGCGTGTGGATGCAGTTACGATTGCTCAGGTGCTGAGAGATGTTTTGAAAAACGAGGTGAAACAAAATGGCAACGAAATACAGAGTTTATAATGAGTTATCGGAGGAGGAGAAAGCCCAAATCACCACGGAGAAGCAATGGCGCAAGCGAGGATATTGTCCCGTAGAGAACGAGGGCGAACTCATGTACTGCAATCGCTCTTGGTCTAAGGCGGTATATTTTCGAGCTGACCAAGTGCGGAGAATGCCCGAAATGGAGCTCACATTGATCCGCCGCAGACAAAAAAAGAAAACCGGAAACATTGCCGGTTCTGAAAGGAAGTGATAGAATGCCAAACGCTTATATAGAGCTGATTGATAGCCTGATTTTACAGCGGCAAGCACTTAAAATATCGCAGCGCGAATTAGCTTCTGCCGCCGGAGTTTCGTGGACGGAGGTTGCACTCATGGAGCAGAAAAAGCACATGGTACAGCTCCGAGCACTGCTGCGGATAGCAGCCGCGCTAAACTGCAAACTGGTGGCCGCGAGTGTCGAATAAAAACATTGCCATATAAGGTGATTTCTGGTAGAATAAAAACGAACTGCAATATGCGGTTCGGGTGCTGCCATAAAACGGTGGACGGTTTGGCCCTCAGATGCGGATTTTCCGCACCGTGTGAGGGACGTTTCTTGAATATGAAAAATCCCTCAATCCGACACGGAGAGAGGGATGATACCATGAGTGATTTTGAAATCTTATCTTTAGTCATCATGACCGCAGGATTGATCGTTCAAATCCTCATCTACATAAAAAAGAAATGAGCCGCCCATACTTCCCAAAGTCGTCGGCTCATTTCTTTGAGTAACACTGAGGGCTAACCGTTCATCGGCAGCACTCTTTCTATCTACAAGTATAAACGACCTGTGAGGGAATGTCAAGAAAGAACTGTTTCAAAAGTTATACCTTTTGATTCAATGTATATTCATGTGTCAAAAGATATACTTTTGTAGTTTTGAAATGTAGCAAAACTATTTGGTATCTTTTGGCACGTTTTTGGTTAGGGAGGTATCCAATGATTATTTTCTATGCCCGGTGTTCTACCGCAGAGCAAAACGAGGCGCGACAGCTGGGAGATGCACATGCTTGCCATGCAGAGAAGATCTACATAGATAAAGCATCCGGCAAAAACAGAGATCGTCCGCAGCTTGAAGCTATGATAAGCTTCGCCCGGGAAGGTGATAAAGTCATCTGTTCGGATATATCCAGAATTGCACGCAACACGCGCGATCTACTTACCATTATAGACGAGCTGCAAAAGAAAGGTGTTGCTTTCCAAAGTCTGAAGGAGTCAATCGACACCTCTACCCCGCAAGGTCAATTTATGCTGACCGTATTCGGAGCATTGGCGCAGCTTGAGCGCGATTGCATCCGGCAGCGTACTGAAGAAGGGCGCCGCATTGCGATGCAGGAAGGTCGGATCACCGGGCGGCCGAAAGTGCAAGTCGACAAGAAACAGTTTCTGCAAGTCTGTGTAAAATGGCGTGCTCACGAAATTACAGCCGTAGAGGCACAGAGACTTACAGGACTTACAAGCAGCACGTTTTATCGGCATGTAAAAGAAATGAAAATTTAATTATCACTTGTTATCGAAATGATTTTATGATAGTATTAAAATAACGATAAAGATATATTCAATTTCAGACAAAAGTTGCACTTTATGCAGCTGAAATAAAATCAAAGCGAGAGGAAGTAAAATCATGAAGATGAAAAAAGCGTTTGCGTGTCTTCTGGCCGTTCTGTTGATCTGCGGTATTATGCCGACAGGTGTATTTGCGGATGAGACTTCTGACGGAGAAACCACAGACGAACCGCGTTACAAAGTGGCTATTCAGTTGACTGACTCAGAAACGGATTTCACGGACAGTAATCCGTATTACAGCCTTGAGGGCTCTGTGTACGACATTTACAAGGATGTAGCCGATCCGGACAATTATTCGTATTGGGAACAGGAGCCATACGCAACAACGCAAGCTACAGATGCAAACGGTTACTGCGAGGTTCCTGGTGGATTGCCGGGCGGAAATTATGTTGCGATTATGCGCACAAGAGCAACGGGGTATCGCTACGATCGGAATCATTACGTTTTTGGAATCACGGATAAGGATGTTCTCTTAACCGCTACAGTAAAGCCCAGTTCGATTACCATGAACATCTACAAAAACGACCGTGATTACGGCACAGCAGCCGGTGATGCAACGCTTGGCGGCGCAGTTTATCGCGTATACTATCCGCAGGGTACAGGTGAAACCTATAGCGACATTACGACCGACGAAACCGGTTTTGCTATGGTGGAAAATATGCCTTTCGGACAAATCCGTGTGCAGGAAATCACAGCGCCGACCGGCTACAAGCTGGACCCGATTGTACACACGTATAATATCACATCCGGCGGTAATGAAGAACCTTTTGTTCTTGACAATTTCAGTCTCAGAGATGAAGTTATCAAAGGTAAGATTGCTATAAAAACGCAGTCTGACATTGCGGTGCTGTCGCTCGATACGCTTGACGCACAGGATCGCAAATTCGAGGTTTACCTTGCATCCGCCGGAAACTACAACGATGCAAAAGAAACCGAGCGTGACATCGTAACCGTCGATGAGAATGGCACGGCACTTACGAAGCTTCTCCCTTACGGCACATATACCGTGCGTGAGATCGGCGAAGACGGCGAAGTGCTGTCCGATAGCTTCAATGCTTCCATCATCGAAGATAAAACCTATGTATACACGTCCGACGGAGAGCTGGAAGAAAAGCCCGAGAGCACAGCAACACCGGCACCTACGGCAACACCCACGGCAGCACCTACGGCAGCACCTACGGCAACACCTACGGCAACACCCACGGCAGCACCCACGGCAGCACCCACAGCAGTTCCTACAGCAACGCCTACGGCAGCGCCCACTGCAACGCCTACGCCGACATCTTCCATGCCGAAAACCGGCAGTGACAACACGGTCGTTTATGCTGCAATCATGATCCTGATGATCTCCGCAGCGGCTATGAGTGTTATTATTTATCGTAAGCACCGCAATGTAAAATAAAATATCTCCCATACGCAGCGTAAGCAGGTGCCGATAATTCAGCAACTGCTTTTTGCATACTTGATTTGAAGAAAGTCTCGCGCTATAATTTAACTGAGGAGCTGATTTACATGAAAAAGAAAATCACAGCTATTTTAATGACAGCAGCATTGATGCTTACCATGGCGGCGTGTGCGGGCAACAGTACAGCGGATACCGGCGTTGAAAGCTCTGCATCCAGTGCAGTGAGCAGCAAGCCGGTTTCGAACACAAGCTCCACGGCCGCAAGCAGCGCCAAGCCGAGTGCATCGGCGAAGCCTACGGCTACTCCCTCTGCCGGTGCTGCGGCAACGGTCAAGCCTACCGCAACGCCGAAACCGGAGAGCAAAACCGAAAGCAGCACGGCAGGTAAAGCGAGCGCGACGGCTACACCGAAACCGGCAGCAACCGCAAAACCGAGCAGCTCCCATACTTCTAACAGCAAGCCTTCCGGCAGTGCGGCCGCAGCTCCCACAGCCAAGCCTACGGCAGCTCCTACCGCAGCGCCAACAGCCGTGCCCACTGCGACGCCGAAGCCCAAAGAAAAGGTCTGGGTCGTGGACGTACCTGCTCAAGAAGAAGTCGGGCACTGGGAAGACGTCTACTGGATGGGCAGCGATTGGGTCTACCGATGCAATCAGTGTGGTACAATATGCTCTACCGAGGCTGATATGTGGGATCACGAAGGTGATTTGTCCTCGTGTTGGAGCTACACCATGGTTAGCGGAGAACCGTACAAGCATTATACAGGAGAGAAATATTGGGTCGTAGATACTCCCGCCCAGGAAGAAGTCGGTCATTGGGAATATAGATAAGGATCAAATAAAGTGAATATTGCAGAATGAAGCACTCGTTTTACTGCGAGTGCTTTTTTACTGCTCAAATTCAAGCCGTGTCTTTTTTAGATGCGGCTTTTTTCATATAGAAAAATCTTTGAAAGGAAGCAAAAAAATGAAAAAGAAACTCAAAAAGTCACTTGCGTGTCTGCTTGCAACGCTGCTGATTTTCAGCGCCGTACCGATGAGCGCTCTTGCCGATGAAGCAGCTGCACCGGTTACAGTAACTGATGAGATCACAGCTGTTGAGCTGAAAGAAGCTGCTGCACCGGGCGCGGAGCCGGATGCAGAACCCAAACCGGAAATCACAGCAGAACCGACCGCAACGCCGGAGGCAAGCACAACCCCCTCGGCCGAACCGACAGCAGTGCCCTCACCGGAGGCAACAGAGGAACCGACTGAACCGGAGACCAGTGCAGAGCCGGAAGCAACGGCTGAACCCACTGCTTCCCCCACGCCAAACCCGGAGGATGAAATCAGTCTATTAGCGCTCGGCGATGAGGCGGTTACGCGTTACCGCACGGTAGGCATCAACGGTAATTTCAGTTCAAATTATCTTTATGACCTTGGCGAATTTCCACTGTATGACATCTACCGAAACGGTGTAAGTTATCCGGCCTACTGTTTGCAGCATGGTAAAGGCAGAGTCAATAACGGTGCTTATGTGCAGCGGGATAATTTCGGTATGACCGAAGCTATGCGCCGCATTATCGCTTATGGCTACAACACGACAAACTCTCTCGGTAAAAATGATTGGTACAGCGATGCGACCGCAAAGACGATGGTCACACAGCACCTTGTTTGGCTGGCGTCCGAAGGCTATATTACCGTAGACGGGACAAACTGGTCTTGGGGTTCCGGCATCGATACCGATGTTGAGCGCATGGCAAATCTGGCATATAATGGTTCTGTTGTACGCAGTTACTACGCAGAACTTAAAGATCGTCTTTTGCGGTCGGAAATCGTCCCGTCCTTTGCAGGCAAAAGCAGCGACGGCAGCGATGCACAGGAAATCGCTTTGCAGCTTGTGAATGGCAAATATACGGCCACCGTTACCGATACCAACGGCGTGCTGGATTTATTTGATTTTCAAAAAGCAGGCTTTGATATTTCTCGTAATGGTAATACGCTGACAATATCTACGAGCACGCTGCCGGAGCAAGAGACCACGATTATCGGTGCAGGCTACACCGTCGGCGATAAAAACAGCATCGCCGTTTGGGAGGACAGAGACCAGCAGGCCAATATTCAGCACCAAGCAACCTGCCCGGGCACAACGCAGACCATGGCATATATCAAGATAAAGGGCGAAAAGCCGAAATATACGGTGACACTGACCAAAACCAGCGCCGATGTAAAAATCACAAACGGCAACGCAAATTATTCGCTCGAGGGCGCAGTATATTATGTCTATAAAGATGTCAATATACCGGATTATCCGTATTGGAATTATAAGCCATATGCGACCTTTACCACAGACGCGAACGGGCACGCCGAACTTAGTAAGAAGCTCGAAAACGGCAACTATGTAACAATCGAGCAGGTGGCTCCGTTAGGCTACACACTGGACACATCGGTTCATAGATTCTCTGTTAATGGCAAGAGTACAGATATTTCGGTCGTGGATGACCCGAGTGCAGTTACTCTTACAGTTGCAAAAAAGGATAGTGACACGAATAACAGTGTAGCTGCTGGTAACGCATCGTTGGCCGGAGCTGTGTACCGTGTATCTTATTTGCAAGATGGCAGAGAAGTACACAAAGATATTACTACTAATAGTTCGGGCCGAGCAGTTTTAAAGGGTATTCCTATTGGACAAATAAAAGTTCAAGAAATCTCATCTCCGTTGGGGTACAAACTTGATCCGATAGTACATATATACAACGTTGCACCTCACGAAGTAACATCTGTTGAATTTGAACTTGAACCCGCCGACTTTACGGAAGAAGTCATGAAAGGCCAGATTGCGCTGCATAAGCAATATGAAACGCTCGACGACCGCGCAGAAGAACAAGGCGCAGAGTTTGATGTTTACCTCAAGTCTGCGGGCAGTTACGATGCAGCCAAAGAGACCGAGCGCGACCATATCACCACCGGCGCAGATGGCATGGCAACCACAAAGGACTTGCCTTACGGCACATACGTCGTGCATCAAACAAAGGGCGGCAACGGTCGTCAGCTTGTAGCCGATTTTGATGTTTCAATCTCCGAGGATGGCAAGGTTTACAGCTATGATCTTGTCAACGTACAGAAAAATGCACAGCTCAAGATCGTAAAGACTTCCGAAGACGGCGTAATCGAAGGCATTCACTTCCGCGTGACGCGCCTTGAGGATAACTATTCCGCAGAGTATGTAACGAATGCCGCAGGCGAAATCCTTACGGAAACACTTCCGATTTACGCGGACAAAGACGGCGCAACCAAGTATCAGTACAAGGTCGAAGAACTTGATACAGAGGAAACTTTCGGATATCAGCTTCCCGACTCGCAGACCGTAGAACTCAGCGAAGGCGAAATTGCTTCTGTAAGCTTCCATAATGTGCCGATTGAAATCGGTACGAAGGCCACCGTTGAGGGAGAAAAAGAAGTTGATCCGCTCGATAAAGTTACGCTGACCGATACGGTATCATACACTGGCCTTGTTCCCGGTAAAGAGTACAAAGTAACCGGCGTACTGATGGATAAAAAAACCGGTGAAAAACTACTTGTGAATGGGAAAGAGATCACCGCTGAAACTACCTTTATCGCAGAAACAAAGAATGGCAGCGTAGACGTTACCTTTATCTTTGATGCAACGGGCTTGCATGGCAAAGAGATCGTCGTGTTCGAGGATTTGTACCGTGAGAACGTGCTGCTTGCTACCCATACGGACATCAACGATGAAGGGCAGACGGTAAAGATTAAGAATCCTGAAATCGGAACAAGGGCAACAGCAGACGGCAAAAAGGAAATTACAGCGGATAAGATCACGATTACCGATGTTGTGAGCTATAAGGATTTGACCCCCGGTAAAGAATATAAGCTTACCGGTGTGCTGATGAACAAAGCCACGAATGATAAGCTGCTCATCGATGGTAAAGAAATCACGGCAGAAGCTATCTTTACGCCAAAAGCTACCACCGGCGAAGTTGAGATGACGTTTACTTTCGACGCGCGTGAGCTGACGGCCGAAACTGAGGTCGTAGTTTTTGAAACGCTTTATCGCAACGGTATTGAAATTGCAGTACATGCAGACATCGAAGATGAGGGTCAGACGGTGAAGATTCTGCCGCTGCATGGCTCCATTATGACCACCAAGGTAAACGCAGACGACCCGACAGATAAAATCTCCGGCGCGACGTTCGGCATTTACTTCGATGCAGACGGTGACGGCATCTTCAACGCTAAGACCGATAAGCTCGTTGGCACGCTTCAGGAAGGCGACACCGGCGTTTATACGCTGGATTCCCTCCCTTACGGAAAATTCTTCCTACACGAGAACAAAGCTCCTGAGGGCTTCGTACAGGACAACATCTACTATCCGTTTGAGATTAAAGAAGACGGGCAAATCGTAAACTTTGAGACTGTTCCCGGCAAAGATTTCCCGAACAAGCCGATCAAAGGCACTGTCACCACCACAAAGGTGGATGCTACCAACCCGCAGCACAAGCTTTCCGGTGCAGTGTTTGAAATCTACCGCGATGCAGACGGTGATGGCCGCTACACAGAGGGTGTAGATACGCTCATCGGCCGTATGGATGAAATAGAAACCGGCTTCTATTCCCTCTCCAACCTTGTTTACGGAAAATACCTGATTTACGAAGCACAGGCTCCGGCAAACTTCGTGCGTGATACGATCTACTACCCGTTCTCTATCACAGAAGACGGCCAGACCGTGACGTTTGAAACAATCCCGGGCAAGGACTTCCCCAATAGCCCTGTTCCTAACCGCCCGAAGACCGGCAGCAGCCGCAGTGTTCTTCCCTACATTGCTTTTGCCGGTTCTGCTTTAGGTTTGACTACCGTACTTCTGGTTCGCCGCAAAAAGAGCAGATAAGTTTTAAATAGCATTGCAAAAAGCAAGAGCGCCCGGACCATCCCGAGCGCTCTATGTGCAATGTTAATGAGGAGGTACATCTACTTTATGAGTAAGCAAATAAAAGCTATCATAATGCTACTAATTTTACTAATTTCTTTACGCACACCTGTTATGGCCGCTGATACCGATACCTCAAGCACAAATATTGACTCGACTATCAGTTGCTCTGAAGAAAATCAAGAAACTCAATTTTTGCTTCCGCTTGACCCGGAATCGCAGCTCCGCCATCTCAAATTTGAATTAGTCTGCGCAGCCATAATTGCAATATGTGCGATAGCTGCTGTTGTATCCGCCATTAAGATTATAAAAATCAAGAATTCACCGGCTGCAAAAGAACGATCCATTTATTAGGAGCTATAATCTGCGCGCTCGGAACACTCATAACTTTCATTCTAATGATTCGGGAATTACTAAAATAAATTCAAACAACGATGCACATAGAATACACAAATCACCCCAAGTGCTCTATACCAGATTTGATTTGTCTTCAATTCAATTTTACCCATGCAGAGCGAAAAAGCCTACTATCGCCGGACAGCAGGTTTTTTAATGCAGGAAGACCGGTCGCTACCCCGGCAGGGCCTGCTAATTTAGTTTTAAAGGAAGGAACCCCATGGTATCAAAAGAGTTTTTTGAATTTATATCGGCACACTGCGGAAATGTGGTTGCATGGCTTCTAACTTTATGGCCGTTTATACATTTGTTGCTTATGATTTTTCAATTTATTTTTGAACTTCAACGAGAATACAAAAATTTGCTAAAACAACCGAATTATAAGAATATTTCACCAATATGGATAATGGCTTTTGAACTTGCAAGTGCAGATATTTTGCCGCACATAGTTCTTTATTCTTTTTTAACGATTTTTTACTTTGACGCAAAGGTCGGAGCGATTCTATTTATTGTTTCAATCATACTGTTCTTAATCTTTGTTTTAGATTTTACAATAGAATTACAAGTAAGTATAACACCAATGGCTGTTATTACTTTGATAGGAGCAGTTTTATTGATTGAATTACTTTTTTACTTTTTAGGTTTTTGATTATCTAAGCCTATTGATTCCAAGATGTCTATTGCAGAAATATCAAATGAAGATGAACAATGTGGACAAAAGAATCGCATTTTAGAAGTATCTGATACTCTAATCTTCAGAGGTTTGGAACAGACCTTTTTGCATTTGGGGCAAGGCTTAGATGTGACCTTATATGTCTTGTGAGATTTCGCATTATATACATATGGCCCAAAACAGAATGTGTGCTTCAACGTTACAACATCCTTGATTTTTTGAACACCAATCAACGTAAAAAAGAATGTTACTGCACATTCAATGCAAAGAACTGCGAAAAGAATAGATTTTCCCGTAGCAATATCAGTTGTTGCCTTTATTATTCCATGAATAACATTGCCATCTAATCGATTGAAACAAAAATCAAAAACAGTTGCGGCTGATGCTAAAAAGCTGAAAATAGAAGCTATAGTTTCCTTTATTAAGAAATCACTTGTCTCGGTCTTTTCAATCAAGTCCTCCGTTTGCCATTCAGAAGATTCGCTATTATTCGAAATACTTGTATTGATTACAATTTGTCCTGAATTTTTAATGTTGTTTAAGTCGTTTTTAATTTGATTTTTCACGTTTTACCTCGGACCCTACAATCATAGTATTTTAAAGAATTATCATAGATATTGTAGCGCACTCGAGTTTATAAATCAATATATATTTAAGAAGCCCATGCAGAGCGAAAAAGCCTACTATCGCCGGATAGCAGGTTTTTTTAATGCAGGAAGACCGGTCGCAACCCCGGCGGGCAACCTGTAAATTCAAAAGAAAGGATGAGCAAATGCAAAAAAGAAAAAAACTCGCCGTGATCGGCACACTGCTTATCGTGTTGGTCGCCGGTGGTATTGTATGGCAGGTCGTCGATGTCAATCGCACCGGGCGTTCGCCGGTATCAGCTCTATTTAAAAATGAAGGACAAGAAGCTTCTTCCAATGAACCGTCAGCTGATCCCGTTACAATCGTCTTGCGTGAGGAAGTGCCGACGCCGACGCCAACACCATCCCCTACCCCATCGCCAACACCTACTCCGTCACCCACACCGACGGCAACGCCCACTTCTGCACCGGCAGAATCGTCAAAAACCGGAAGTACTTCCGGTTTTTCGACTGAAAGTCGGCCATCGGGTTCGCAAGCAGGCAATCAAAACACTGCTGAAGAACCCAAACCAACGCCAAAACCAACGCCAAAGGTCACGCCTACGCCTCGACCGCAGGTCATTGAGGCAACGCCGGAACCCACTCCCGTCCCGGAAGTGCAAAATATCTCGCTTGATACATACAGCATCGATATTTTGCCCGGAGACAGCTGGCGCATCAACATTGCCGCAGCACCTAGTGATTTTTATAGCATGGGCGCACAGTGGGTGTGCAGCAACTCCGCTGTTGTCTCTCTCTCAGGTTCCGATACTTCCGGCGTCACCATCACGGCCGTAAGCACAGGCTCGGCCACCGTCACCGTGTATAGCCGCAGCACCGGTCAATCCGCAAGCTGCACCGTCAACGTAAATTAAGAAAAGAGGTAACTTTATGAACATCTTAAATCAGCTCTATTTTCTCGCTATTTCACATTTACCGGCATCCACCGTCGCCACGATCTCCGGTGCACTCGAAAGTGCTTTTAACAACAATGTTAAGCCGGAAATGAAAGCTATTGGAAATATTATCATGTATATTATCTCCGGCGTGCTCATCATCGCGTTCGTCGTGAAAGGCGTTTTCGTGTGGAGAGACTATCGTCATAACGGCGGAGAAATTCAATGGAACGTACTGCTCGTTCTGTTTATTTGCCTTGTGGTTGTTGTTTCCGCGCCCTCGTGGATGTGGAGCGTCATTGGGTGGTGATGACCTATGTTTGCAAGCTCATCGCTCGAGGAAGTTTATCACTATGTGTACTATCAGCTCACCTCTGTTGCCCTCACTATGCTCGATGATGTAAACGGACTATCCATCAACTTCTTCAGCAACGAATTCATACAAGCTATTGTGAATTTCTTTACCCTGTTTGCTTGGGGGTTGGGATTGACCGGCGCAGCCATTGCTATAATGGACTTTGCCGTTTCCTATCAGACCGGTGGAGGCGGCAGCTTTACCGGAACCGGCATGAACATGCTGCGACTTTTAGTCGCCCTGCTCACCTTTTCGAGTATTCCTATATTGCTGTTTCAAACAAGCATGGATATTTACGGCACGGTGCGCAGCGTGGTCGTCGGATCAATGGACGGCGCAACCGTCGGCATAACCGATTTGGTCAAAGGCGCTGTGCAAAGTATGTTTAAATCTGTTTATGGCACACTGCCACCGGTTAAAATCGCAAACGGAATTTGGGAATTCCTCAAAAAGCTTACAGACGGCTTCCAAGCCACCGATCCCGCCGATGCCGCACTTTCCTCAAATGCCGACTGGTGGGCGCTTATTCAGCTTATCATTCTGGTGTGGGCAATCTTCAAGATTTTCTTTTCCAACCTCAAACGCGGCGGTATCCTTCTCGTGCAAATTTGTGTAGGATCAATGCACATGCTTGCGCTTGCACGCGGATATACCGACGGCTTCGGAAGTTGGTGCAAACAGGTTGCAGCTTTGTGCTTTACTGCTTTTGTGCAAAACCTGCTCTATCTGCTCGCCATTATCATGATGCAGGATGCAGCCTCCTCAAGCCTGTATTTTTCGCTCGGCCTGCTGCTTGTAGCTGCCGAAGTACCGCGCATTGCGCAAATGTTCGGTCTCGATACTTCCGCAAGGTTCTCACTCGGCAACGCTGCACACAACGTCTCCTCCGTGGTGTCGTTGGTCAAGCAATTCGTATAAGGAGAAAACATCATGAACGACGATCAAAACTATTTTTTCTACCCGGAAAATCTCAGTGAAAAGGCATTGTTTTTCGGTTGGACGGGTATAAACCTTGTTATCATCGCAGTGGGGCTTGTGCTCTCTACCCTTATCTTTTTCTTCTCTTTTGTCTGGGTTCCGCTGTTGATAACCCTGCTGTATATGGTGTTGACTTTTACAACCGATAATCAATCACTGCTTAAAGTCATACAGAGATATATCAACTATCTGTTTTTAGACCAGCTCGAGTACTTCTGGGGCGAGCCTAAATATTAAATTGGAGCAAAAAATGAAATCAAACAAGAAAAACGACAAAAAGGAATCGGCAACGCAACAACTGCTGAATCTGAAGCAATTTGTACCCCTCCAAATCGGAGATAACGGTGCGGTAGCCATTGAAGGTGAAGACGGTATGCTGTACACCTACATCATGCTGCGGCCGGACAACATCTCTGTTCTTGGTCGCAGTGAGGTACTTGCAAAAATCCGCAACCTTCAAAATATTCTTTCAGATGTTGCCGAGCTGCAAATGCTGTGCATGTCCTCGGCGCAAAATTACGAGGATAACAAGCGTTACTACCGACATCTCGCAGAAACCACCGAATCCCCCATGGTAAAGCAGCTCTGCTTGCAAGAAATCGCTTATCTGGATGAAATCAACATCGCGATGAGCACAAGCCGCGAGTTTGCAATGATCCTGCGTCACCGTGCAGATCGTCTGGATGACGCTCGGCGCAGCATTATGCAAACCCTTAATCTCATCCGCGAACACCAGTTTCACGCTCGCATCGCAACAAAAGACAGCTTCAAGCGTCTGCTTGCTATTTACTACGTTGGAGACATTTACACGGAGCATGTTCCCGATTTTGACGGAATGCAATATATGGAGGTCAACAATGCCACTGTTTAAGAAAAAGGCTGAAATGCCTACACCGGAGGAAATTGAAGCAGGCAAAGTCAAATCCTACAAAGATTTAATCGCGCCCTCTGTAGTCTCCTTCAGACGTTCGCCGGGGTATTACATTCTCGGCAATACGTATCGCTGCGTTTGGGCGATCCGTTCATACGCAGAAACCGTTGAAAAAGATTCACCGGAAATTGCTTTGCTGCGCGAGCTCGGTGAATCTGACGGTATAACGCTGCATATCTACACACGTCATATGCCGACCGTAGAGCGCGATGAAATCTTTCACCGTGCCCAAAACCGCACAAATATGCAAAAACGCTCATCCTACAAGCTGCATGAACAGATTGAAGCCGATGAGCAGCTTACTACGCTTTCCCGCATGATCCGCGAAACACAGCGCACGAAAGAAACTTTTGTGTACTGCGCCGTTTTCATTGAACTGATTGCAGACAGCCTCGAGCGTTTACAATCGAAGCAGATCGAAACGCAAAGCATCCTAACGCACCATAAAATCTTAGTGGATAAGCTATACCTACGGCAGCTTCAAGGCTTTGAAAGCGTTAAGCCCAACGGCAAGAACGCTTTCGGCACAGAATTTGAGCGTGTTTTCCCAGCAAGCAGCGTTGCAAACCTGTTTCCTTTCTCCTACTCCGGCAAGAATGACAAAAACGGATTTTACATCGGCCGTGACCAGAACGGCAGCAACATCATTGTAGATTTTGACCGGCGCGCCGAAGACAAAACCAACGGACATATCCTAATCCTCGGCAACTCCGGCGAGGGCAAATCTTACTTGATGAAGCTCATCATCACAAACGTCATCATGGCAGGCAAAAAAGTATATATCCTCGACCCGGACAACGAATATGGAGAGTTGGTTAAAAACCTCGGCGGTACGTATCTGGATATGATGGACAGCAAATACTACATCAACGTGCTCGAGCCGAAAACATGGATTGACCCGACGCAGGAAATCAATGAATTTGATGACTCTCCGGAAGCCTTTAAAAAGCAAAATCGCCTTTCACAGCACATCGCCTATCTGCGGGACTTCTTTTCCGTTTATCAGGACTTTTCCAGTGCGCAGCTCGACATCATCGAGATCATGTTAGAGGAAACCTATAAACGTCGCGGCATCACACCCCGCACGGACTTCACAAAGCTGACCTCTGAGGATTACCCGATTTTGAGCGACCTCTACCGCGTCATCGAAGAAAAGCTCGAAAGCTATGATGAAGAAGCCGCACTTGCCGCTAAAGCCGGTCATCCCGTTATGTACAGCCTCGAAATGCTCAAATCCGTCGGCCTCGGCCTGCGCGGTATTTGCATCGGCGCTATGTCTCGATACTTTAACGGGCACACCAACATACCGAATTCAAACTTTATCGATTTCTGCGTCAAAGATGCACTCACCACAAACGACAATCTGAAGAACGCTATGTTCCTGAATATCTTCTCCTATATGAGCCACAAATTCCTGACCGAAGGCAGCTGCGACCTCTTTGTTGATGAGCTTCACGAGTTCGTGAAAAACCGTCTGGCAATCACCTACATCAACAGCTTCATGAAGCGTGGCAGAAAGAAGGAATCCGGCGTTTGCATCGGTTCGCAAAACGTGGAAGATCTTCTGAACCCGAGCGTTATCACATACACAAAACCGCTCATGTCTATTCCGACCCACAGCTTTCTGTTTCACCCCGGTGCAAACTGCGATATTTCGGAGTTTCAGCGCACAATAAACGTGCAGCCGTGGGAATATGAGATCATCCAGACACCGAACCGAGGACATTGCCTCTATAAATGCGGTGCGGAGCGCTATCATCTCTCCGTCCGCGCCCCAGAGCACAAATCTGCACTGTTCGGTAACGCCGGTGGACGCTAAAAAGCGGAAGTACTTCCGCTTTTTATATTGAAATCTCGGTAAAATCAAGCAGTCATCTGACTGCTCTTTTTATTTCTATACAAGGAGATGAATGCCTATGGACGGAGCACGTCTTATTCTAAACGCAAGATACTTTCATATCGCCCAGACCGGTGAAAAAGCCACAAAGTACGCCTTTGTCGCCGAAGCCGCAGCCGGACTGGTGAACTACATTGCGACGCGTGAATCCGTCATTTATAACTACGATGAGCATTATAAGGAAGTGAGTGCCACAGAAGCACAGCGCGAAGCTATAAATCAATTTCTTGAGGTATCCCCTGACCTTGAGCTTTCGCGCGAATTCAAAGCCTACGACGAAGACCGCAGCGCCGCAAACGCCAGCGCTCTGATCTCACGTGCCGCACAATATGTCTACGGCATGACAGCAGAAGGTGACGTTAAGCCCTCGGCCCCGGCCACACGTGCTCAGCGAGAACGCATACAGGAGTTTGTAAACAAAGTACCGGCCATCCGTCAAACACCGGAATACAGCGACTACAAGGCATCCCCTACGCGTGAAAACGCAAGCGAAGTACTCTCTCATGCACTCGAAGTCGGTCTCGCTAATGCTGCCGACCCCGAAACGCTGGAAATCATGCTCAACTACATTGCAGAGCGTCCGGGCGTCGTCCATAACGAAGGCAAAGTGCACGGACTCTTTACCGTAAACGGTGCAGCTGACCTCGCTGCCGAAAAGGAGGCTATTGCTGCACATACCGGCAATATTTACAGCATGGTCTTCTCTTTACGGCGCGAAGATGCAGACCGCCTCGGGTATGACCGACAGGATGCCTGGTCTCAGTTGTTCGCCATTAAGGCGGACAAAATCGCCCAAGCGCTGCGTGTGCCGACCTCTAAGCTGCACTGGGTTGCTGCCGTGCACAACACAAAGCATCACCCGCACGCACACTTTATTGCGTACAGCACTGAACAAAAATCCCGCATATACCTTTCCGAAGATGCCATCGAGCAGCTGAAATCTGAATTCGTTTCGGAGATTTTCGCTGAAGAACGCCATCAGATTTTTGCCCCACGTGAAGAAGCACGTCAACAGCTTGAAGACCGATTGGAGACCTTGTTCACACAGCTCGAGCATAACAGCAATGCTGCCGTTACCGATCTACTCTTGCCGGAAAAGCTTGCAGCGTTACGCAAGTCCATTGAAAGTGCATCCGGTCGGCATGTGTATAAATATCTGCCAAAAGACACTAAAGCTATGGTAGATAAACTGCTCGATGAGATCAGTGAAGTTCCGGAAATTAAAGAGCTGCTTACAGAGTACAACAAGTATCAACAGCAGCTCGAAGCTTATTATAAGACGCCGGACGAGCCTACGCCCTTATCTGCCGCGACCACGCGCAGCAACTTGTATCCTTTGAAAAATCTCGTCGTACAGTATGCCTTGCAGTTCGAACCTTCACCCCCATTGACTCCCAAAACTGAAAATTCATCTGCAAAAACCGGAAGTACTTCCGGTTTTTCTTATTCTGATGCGTTGGATGAGCCTGAAAATGCACAAATGAATGAACCGTTCAAAGCGACATGGAAAACCAATGACATACGCAGTTGGAGGGATAACATGAAAGTTCAAAGTTCTTCGCCGCCGTATGACGGAACAGCCGAAGAAAAATACCGGTATGCCCAGTACCTGCGTTACGATGAAAAATGTCCGCAAGACGCTATCCTGTGGTACAACCTTGCGGAGCAGCTCGGTCACACCGAAGCCGCCTATCAGTTAGCGCAGTATTATTTGAAAAAGGGCGAAGATCAAGACGTTGAACTCGGTAACTATTATTTGCTAAAAGCCAAACTCGGGTTTGAAGATACCCTGTTAGATAGCGTCAACGCCATGCAGCTTCAAGCAATCTCGGCTGGCAACACCTATGCAGATGCCATTGCCGATTTTGGGCCACTGGAAGCTGAAGAAAAGAAGCAGCAGCGCGCCATTAGCAGAGCCGCTTATTTCCTCGGCCGTATTTACACAACCGGCATTGAAATCGCAAACATAGACGGCATAGAGTCGGAAGATCTTCCCGCACTGCAAGTCGCGACTGATCCGCATAAAGCAGCAGCTTATTTTGAGTTTGCTTATAGAAGTGGGTATAAGCACGCCGCCTATTATCTCGGCAATTTGTATTTCCACGGTAAGCTCTCCCCTGCCGACAAACCGGATTATGAACGTGCCGCCGGTTGGTATATGGCCAATACTGAAAACCCCTATTGCCAATTTGCACTCGCAAAAATGATTGAACACGGGCAAGGCTTTACGCCGAATGTCGAAACCGCCGAAACACTTTACCGTAAGTGCTTAAACGCAAATGATTATTTAACTGCCGAATCCTCTTACGCCATAGCGCAGATGCAGAATAACGAACAGCTGCCTTTAACCGATATGCAAAAGCTCTACAAAACTGCCGCTGAAATCTGGCTAAAAGACGATCATCCCGAAAACCATATTCACTTGCGCCTTGCACGCATGTATGAATACGGTCTTGGCGTGCCCGAAGATCTTTCACTTGCAATAGACCACTACAAGGCCGCACTGAAAACACCGGAAACCGAATACAAGCTCGGTCAACTCATGCAGCGTATCGACGGAGATGCAACGGAGATTTACGCACACTATGCGGCAGCACGCGTCGGTATGCTATATGCTGAAGAACATCGTCCTACATCGGCAACAGCACAACAAGCCGTGCGCCTCGCAACTATGTATCGCTACGGACTCGGATGCGATGCAGACCATGAAACCGCCGTGCACTGGTATACGGTCGCGGCTGAACGCGGCAGCATTTATGCACAGCAACGCTTAGAAGTCATGGAGATGCAGCGTATCCGTCAAGAGCAGCGTGCAGCAGAATACGCCGAAAAGCAACAGCAGCAACAGAACCTCAGCTTTGCTGCTCGCCTACTCAATACGATAGGCAACGCTTTGTGCCGCCAAACGCTGCGAGATCAACAGTCTGCCACTGCCACTACCGACCGAAAGCAGAGACGTATGCAGCGTAGGCTTAAACGAGCGCTCGGTCAAAAAGAAGACTACGAACAAATTTTCCAGTAATATCTTTAAGGGATCCCTATGAAGAAAAAAAGCAACAAAATCAACTTTAAATCTAATAGTTCACGAGCTATATACAATTATGTTCTCGAAAACAATTACAAAATCACTGTCAAACAAGCTTGTGACGAGCTTGCCGTAACACCGAGTCAGGTTTATAGCTTAATCGGCCTACTGAGAAAAAAAGGCATGAATGTCCGTGTCATCCGAAAATCGGTCGAGAGGCAGATTTACCGAGAAGCACGACAGTACATAGAAGAACATAACTGTGAAATTTCTATCGCAAAGGCATGTCGGGAGCTTAATGTATCCAGAGAACAGCTTAACAATATGATTCATAAATTCCGTAAAAACGGTATGCAGATTTCCATTATCCAAGCGAGCGACATCATAAAATTGCCGCTGAACAAAAATACTGAAGAAGCCGTATATCAGTATATTGTCGACCATAACTACTCTATTTCATCCAGACAAATGCGCACAGATTTATCCTTGACAAAACAGCAAACAAAGTCCTTTCTCCAAAAATTCCGTCGTAAGGGCATAGAAATTACCGTCGTAGAAAGTAAAAAGAGGAATTCAGATGCGCAGCCACAGTGAATATATTCCTCTGACACAAGATCAGATCGCGCTTGCACAGCACACAGACATTGTAGAATATCTGCGCGAACGCGGTGAAAAGGTGCAAAAAGAAGGAAATCATTACATCTGGGAAAAGCACGATAGCTGCGTGATCCACGGCTATAAATGGTATCAAAACAGCACCGGCAAGCACGGCGCTGCCGTAGCTTTTGTGCAAAACTTCTTTCACAAAAGCTTCCCGCACGCTGTGCTTGAGCTCATCGGCAACCGACAGATCACTTTTGATCTCGCTGCCCCTCCTCCCACCAAACGAGAATCAAAACCCACAGACATGATCCCCGTTGCTTTCTGCCTGCCGCCAGCTGCACCGGATAACCGTCGTCTGTATGCGTATCTCACGCATACACGCAGCATCGCACACGAGATTGTCAATACTTTCATTGATGAGCATTTAATTTATCAAGATAAACAAGGCAACATCGTATTTGTATGCTATGACTGCTTCGGCCGCGTAAAATCAGCTCATAAGCGCGGCACGAATTCCGCGCAGCGTTACCGTAGCTTTGTGACCGGCGGCGAATTCAACTGCGGCTTTTCATACGCCAATGATAACGCCACGGTGCTGTATGTATTTGAAGCACCTATCGACTTGATGAGCTTTCTAACACTGCATCGGCATAAACCGTGGCACAGAGCAAGCTACTTATCGCTTGGCGGGCTTTCAGAAGATCCTTTACGCCGATTTCTCAAGGAGCACAAATCTATTCAACGTATCGCTTTCTGCTTTGATAACGATATAAATAAGCCCGAAAATCGAGGGCAAGAAGCCGCCAAGCGCTTCATGCGGCAGTTTTCCGGCAAATACATAACCTCTATTCTGTGCCCGTGCAAGAAGGACTGGAACGACGTCTTGAGAGACAAAATTCAGAAAGGAGAGTTTCTATGACCCCACAGCAAATTATATTTTTATCCATCGTCGGTATTGCTTTGGTCGCTTTGATCTTTTTATCCGAGTCACAAAAGCGCTACAATTTGGACTCTATTAAGCGTAAAACCGTCGGCGACGGCCAGTATGGCACTGCCCGTTGGGCAACACAAGAGGAGATACAGAGTTCGACTATCCAAGTTCCTTACGAGCCGGAAGCGTGGAGATACAACAAAGAAAGCCGCCCGACTACCGCAGGCATCGTCGTTAATTTGAAACAGAACAAAAAACAAATTCTCGCAACCATTGATCCTTCAGACAGCCACACTCTCATGGTTGCCGGAACCGGCGGCGGTAAAACCACCACCTTTATGATTCCGAATATCGAATACGCGCTCGCTTGCGGTACTTCCTTTATCTCAACGGATAGCAAAGGTGACCTGCTCCGTTTATACGGCAAGCTCTGCGAACAATATGGCTATACCTGTTTGAATATCAACTTCCGCACACCGATGAAAAGCGACAGCTACAATTACATGCAGCTCATCAATCTCTACATAGATATGTGGCGCGATGACCCTAAACGTGTAGACTACCACAGCCGCGCCGAGCGCTACGCAAAAGCTCTTGCAAACTCTATTGTCCACACAAAGGGCTTTGACGGCGGCGGTCAGAACTCGTATTTCTACGATTCCTCTGAAGGCTTGATCACCTCCATAATCCTGCTTGTTGCGCAATACTGCAAGCCGGAAGAACGTCATATCGTTTCCGTATTTAAAATTCTTCTCGAATTCGTTCAAACCGTTAAATCCGCAAATGATGAGACCGATAGCCAAAGGAAAGTCAAGCAAACAAAACTGAATGAAATTCTCAGTCTTCTACCTGAAGATGATAAAATCCGTTGGTTTGCAGGCTCCGTACCGGGCAGCGAGGGTATGCAGTATTTATCTGTTATCACAACCTCCATGTCCCGCCTGCTTGCTTTCATCGACTCAGAGTCAGAAAACATTCTCTGCAAGAATTCCAAAATCACAGTCGCAGACATCTACCAGAAAAAAGTTGCCGTATTCATCACATTCCCGGAAGAAGATGCCACAAAACACGTATTGGTCTCCCTTTTTCTTAGCCAGATCATCAATGAAGCCATCGTCTATGCAGATGAACGCACAAAAGAAAATAAGCTTACACGCCGCCTTTATATCTTCGCCGATGAATTCGGCATTTTTCCTTATATGGGCAACATTCTCGGCATGTTCGGCGCTTCGCGATCCCGTAACATTATTATCGTGCCCTGCATCCAGTCACCGGCACAGCTCAGACAGACCTACGGTGCAGACGGCGAAACTATTATTCGAGACTGCTGCCAGACCGTTATTTTCGGTGGCTTTTCTCCCATGTCCGATACCGCCGTTACCTTCAGCAAGCTGCTTGGAAATCAGACGGTCGCTGCCGGTTCCGTTTCAACCAACAACCGGGAAGGCCGCAGCCTTTTTGGTAGTGGATCAAACAGCAGCCGCAGCGTCAACATGATTGCACGGCCATTGATGACACCGGACGAATTGCAGCTCCTGCCCTTTGGCAAATGGGTCGTCAACCGGCGAGGCAGTCACCCGTTTATCGCCAATATGCCGCGCTACGATAAATGGGGCATTCGCCTAGAAGCTCCTTATATCTCAGAAACACGAGAGTATGTTCCCACCGCCTACGCCAAGTTGGATGATGTTATACGAACTATAAAAGAAAGAAAATGGCGACAGACTGTACGGGAAAAGCGAGAGTCTGACAATCCGTCAGAGCTCGTGGGCAGCACCGCAGACTATTAAAAACCGGAAGTACTTCCGGTTTTTCTGTTATCTTCAAACATTTTGTTTTTGAATGCTTGCATTTGTAAACAAACTTGTATATACTATATTTTATAAGGAGCGTATCCCAAATGGCAAAGACTACCGTAGTTTTCGCACGTGTTGATACTGAAGTGAAAGAAAAAGCCGAAAGCATTCTCACACAGCTCGGCATTTCTCCAACAAGCGCCATTCGAATGTTTTACAGCCAGATTGTTCGTGAAAACGGTCTTCCTCTAAGCTTGCAGCTATCTTCAGTAAGCCCCACAGTCACAGATGATACAAGTCTAGAAGAAATTGACGCTGAACCAACGAAAGAAAGTACTTAAAACAAAAGCCCTACGCATCGGATGAGGCAAGCTTTCCTCGTAAGCCTTAATTTGCCGCAGATTTAGCTCAAAAACCGGAAGTACTTCCGGTTTTTCTTTTATCAAAATCAAAACTCAGAAAGGAGACGCCAGTATGGCAAAGCAAAAGAAAACCGGCTTCGGCACGTACATTACGACACTTGTTGTCGATTCTGATCTCACAACCACCGAAGCCCGCCTGTTTGCATTCATGCAGCTTCATGTCGATTACCGTACCGGTGTTTTCGATCTGAAGCGCAAAACGACCTGCGCAAAGCTTGACATCAACCTCACCACATATACCCGCGCTCTGCGCACCCTTATCGAAAAAGAGCTCGTTTCTGTCAAGCACCGTACTCGCGGCGGGCAGCAGATTACCTCTCATATTCAGCCGCGCATGGAGGGATTCAAGCTGCGCTTCCCGCGTTACTTGATTTCCGAGCTCCGTGATACCGCCTTTTTGGTCTACGTCGAGCTCTTAAACCGCTGCGGTAAGGAGTCCTGGTCTCTGAGCCGTCGTGTGCTCGCCAAGAAATTCCACTGCTCGGCCCTCACAATCAGCCGCGCAATCCGGCAGCTCAAGGAACGCAACTTGATTGATGCTGTACCGGACTATGACCGTCAGGGCATCAACCGTTTCCGTGCCCTCTCCCTGCATGAGCGCGTAGCACGCTTAAAGCGCCAGCAGAGCCGCACCATGCTCTTTTTCTATCAGATGCACAAACTCGTGCTCGAACGCAAGAGACAGCGTACAGCTGCCCTGAAGCGCCGTTATGCGTATTCCCTTTTTGCAGCACCCTTATCATCTATGCACCTGCTCTTTCCTATACCCCGTTGTTTTATTAGTAAGGAAAGAAAAAATAAAAGTTTACCATTAGCTAAGAGTAATTCTCTAATGGGGCTTTTGCGCCGAAAAGTAATGGATCGTGCACGAAGTCCCATGGTGGAGTTTTCCGGATAGAAAAAAGAAAATGAGCTGTGACCGGGTGAAGGAATCAGCTCATTTTCTCAGGCAAGGTGACACTACAAGTGCCCCTTTTCTGCTTCCAGTATAGGTTATTTCTCTCCGTTTGTCAAGCAAAAAGCGGAAGTACTTCCGCTTTTTCGATTTCTATTTTCTTTTATAGCTTCTACATTTATCTTCTAGCAACGCATAATCATTACATCTCCGAGCTAACGAGGTTGAATCGCCATTGATCTGCTTGTGTTTATATAACGCAGCAGCATTCTTCTGAATCTTTTTCTGCACGGACTTTATGTAGCGATATTCAGCAAGAAGTAATGATTTGTAATTGGGATCTTTGATCGTTTCAAAATTCACATATACACGTTCACTGTACGGTACAGGGAACATGTTATTCAAATTTATCACTGCATATCTGAGAATTTTGATAAAATCCAATCCCTCTTTCATTTTCTCGTGTTTTGGTTTAAAAGAAGACAAAGGTGCAAAATACTCCATGTCGTTTATCTGAAAAACGATTCCGATATACTTTCTCTGATTGGCTTGTCCCTTTTTACTATTATGAAATAAATGCGGTGCATACGGAGCAAGATAGTCAACATATTTTGCATTGATTTCGTAAAATCTGATATTATCCATTTCCCCTCCAAGATAAAGAAATAGGGCGGACACAAAGCCCGCCCTGCTAGGTTACGTTCGCATTCCGAGTAGCGAAACACTCACTTGTAAATGTCTTGATATAGAGCCAAGAGAAGCTCACGTATTAAATGTCTCACTTATGGGCTGAGATACACCCTCTAAGCGGAGATGCAATATCTCCACTATTATTATATGCAAAACAACTTTCTTTGTCAACAGATTTGCTGTTAAAAAACCGGAAGTACTTCCGGTTTTTTTTGCTTTTCATCTTCGCCTTTGTTAGAATTCAAGCACCCTATGTGGGGAATTTTAATAAAGGAAGTAGCAACATGTACGAAACAAACAAAAGGGATTACACACTCGGCGAATGGCTTGATATTTGGCTCGAAGAAATCGCGCCCACAAAGCGAAAGCCCAACACCATAAGCATTTACCGGGACGCCAGACGGCGGCTGCTGACCCATCACCCGGAGGCCGCCGGTATTCTTCTCGTTGAGCTCAATGCTTTACAGGTTGAAGGCTGGTTGGACTCCATGCGGCAGAAGTATGCAAAGTCAACGCTGCGCCATATCCGCGTTATGCTGAATCAAGCATACAAATCCGCAATAAAGGGACATAACTGTGACGATAATCCCGTTAAAGACGCAGCACTTCCCGCCGCGCGAGAAAAAGAAGTTAAAGCGCTTACACAACGAGAACAGGCCGCATTTGAAGGATGTTTTCACATACTGAAAAAACCGATAGATGAATACATTCTGCGCATGTATTTATTGACCGGTCTGCGCCGGGATGAGCTACGCCTGATGCAATGGCGGCAATACGATCCGCAAAACCGCACGCTAAAAATTCCCGAAAGCAAAACCGAGGCCGGTGTCCGTCTTCTCCCTGTTTTGCCCGAAGCCGCCGCTATACTCTACATGATCCGGTGCAATACCGAGTATAACAAGCCGCATGACTATATATTCAGCGTGGCTGATAACGGGAATAAACCGTTCAGCACATATCATTTGCGCTATATCTGTACACGCGTTTCAAAGGCCGCCGGTATTTGTCATGTTACTCCACATATGCTACGGCACACCTTTGCTACACGGCTGATAGAAAAAGGCGCCGATCCGAAAAGCGTCTCTATGCTTCTGGGGCACAAAAACGTTGTTTTCACGCTGCAAAAGTACGTTTCGCCGGATATGGAGCACCTTGAAACCGAAATTATGCGTCTTTCTCAAATCAAAAAATCCTGAAAAATAAAAAAATTCGAGAAATTTTTCCCGAATTTTAAAAAAAGACTTGAAATTTACGGCTTATAGTAGTAAAATATATATTGCAAAATGAATAAAGCCCCACTAAATCAAAAAATTGTCAGGCAATTTTTTGATTTATTCCGTTCAGATGCGCCAACATCCAAAGGAACTCGTGAAGCTTATACTCATATTGTGTTTAATACGTATGTATTATAACACATTATAAGTCTGTGTTCAAGAGCCTTTTGCTGTTACATCTGCGGAAGGCTCTCTTTTATTTTGCCCGTACCTTGACAATCGAATGAACCCACAGACGAGAATACCCGGCGCAAATCAGTGTGCATGTGCACGCCTCTACAATGGGAATCACGCGGATAAGCGCGACCGGACAAACCTGATCGTGCCGCACGTACAGGAACGGCGTCTGAGAACGGGTCACTAAAACCAGAAATATTAAAACAAATATTCTTTGTTTTAATTGATGTGCACAGCTAGAAGTGGTTGTGCACATACATTAGAGCAAAGTTAATCTTCTAAAATCCACTCAGTATCATCTAACGCTCTAATTGCATACAATTTGCACTTTCCAAACTTACATGCCTCTGGACTTTCCTTTGACAAAAATTTACATGTGGAATTTTTGAAGTCGAAATAAGCACAAGAATACTTAGAAGCACGAGTACTCATTCGCGGAAATGAAGGGCAATGGCCATATACATTTGGAAGTTTATTTCGCGTTTTCAAAATACAATTCACCTCGGTTCTGCTTAAAAATTGAGCAACAATTCCGAACCAGAATTGTTCTCCTCCTGTAAGTAAACCCTCTTGATCAAAGTCAAGGTAAATTGCATAAACGCAATATATTTACTTAGTCAACGCGCCCAACGGACTTCCGTTGAGCGCATAACTAAGATAAAATCTTCTGGAGGTGACACCCGGATTTGAACCGGGGAATCAGGGTTTTGCAGACCCTTGCCTTACCACTTGGCTATGTCACCATTTTGAAAAAGACGCCTTATCTTCAGCGTCTTTTTCTTTTGGAGCGGACGACGAGGCTCGAACTCGCTACCTCCACCTTGGCAAGGTGGCGCTCTACCAGATGAGCTACGTCCGCATATGGTGCCTCCGATCGGAATCGAACCAATGACACGGGGATTTTCAGTCCCCTGCTCTACCGACTGAGCTACAGAGGCGCACCGGACGATGATTATTATACCTGAAATTTCGATTTTGTAAAGGGGTAAATGCAAATTTTTTTGAAAAAATTGAAAAGTTTTTGCTTTTCGGCGTCTCTGCGTGCAAAATAAGAACGACTTTTTTTCGCGGTTTTCGTGCCGGAGGCAGTACGGGAAAAGAGAGAAAGAATATTTGACAAGTTTTACAACCTATGGTTTAATAAAAGAAAAGAACACAGGCGCTTATGCCCGCAGAGATGCTGTTATATTTCTTATATAATAGAAAGGGCGGGCGTCTGCTTTGATTACAGGACGGCCTGCGCGGCACAGCTGCGATGGGCCGGGAGGAGCAGCATGGCAAAAAAACAGGAATATGGCAACGAGAGCATTACCTCGTTAAAGGGTGCCGACCGTGTGCGCAAGCGCCCGGCAGTCATCTTTGGCTCAGACGGTGTGGAGGGCTGTGCCCACTCGATCTTTGAGATCGTGTCCAACTCTATCGATGAAGCCCGCGACGGCCACGGCGATACCATCAATGTCACCCGCTGCAAGGATGGCAGTGTCATCGTGGAGGATTTTGGCCGCGGGATGCCCGTGGACTGGAACAACGGCGAGGGCCGCTACAACTGGGAGCTGCTGTTCTGCGAGATGTACGCGGGCGGCAAGTACGGCGAAGGCGAGGATAACTACGAGTTCAGCCTTGGCCTGAACGGTCTGGGTCTGTGCGCCACCCAGTACGCCTCGGCATGGATGACCGCCGATATCTACCGCGACGGCTATCACTACCATCTGGACTTTAAAA
>OKTW01000360.1_pt1 | contig 26482 bp, 22 predicted proteins | sample 1606371 | NCBI WGS metagenome assembly OKTW01 (sample SAMEA3879568, study PRJEB24766) | human gut metagenome | biome: human-associated habitat; feature: feces | place: USA | collected 1985/1987
CGCTCTTCCGATCTATTCCGTCGATGACGGTGGGACGCTTTTCGATGGGAACCTCTTTTGAAAGATCCAGAAAATACGTATACATGGCTGCGTAATCCGCAGAGCCCGGCACGTGCAGTTCGATTTTTTCATGTATCATAAAGACAACTCCTTTGGCCGCAAAATTGCAGGATAAACCATACTGTCTTTAGTATATCAGCTGTTGACGGGCGGCGCAAGGCGATTTTGTGAAAATTTGGGTATTATCACGCTTTTTAGAATAATGTTGGGTAAAAAAGAAAGCCGCTGCCCGGTTTGGGTGCGGCTCTCAGCTAAACGAACTTACTTCGTTTTCTTTGCGGTTTTGGTGGTTTTTGCGGCTGCCTTTGTGGTTTTGGCGACGGGCTTGGCTTCGGCTTTCACTTCTGACTTGACCTCCGGCTTTGCTTCCGCTTTCACCTCTGCCTTAGCTTTCTCTTTTGCAGCCGGCTTTGCGGCTTTTGCGGCGCACTTTGCCGGGGCTTTCTTTTCCTTTTCGACCTCGGTGAGCACCCAGTTCTGGTTATCGCCCTTCACGAACTCCCAAAGCTGTGCCGGTGCACCGTCTGCATCGCTGATGTCCTTGATGTCGACGACCTTGCCGGACGCGACATGCGTGATGCGGCGGCAGCCCTTGACGGTAGTGGTCAGCTTCCAGAGCTGGGAAGCGTTGCCCTGTGCCTCTGCAAGAACGAGTGCGGTGCCGTTTTCTGCCTCACCCGGAACGGTGAGCGCGAGACCGCTGACCTTATGGACGAGCTGCACGGACGCGCCCTCTGCCGGGACGGCGCACCAAACCTGCGTTTCGCCGCCGTTTGCGGTCATCTGCACGGCAGAGCCGCCGCAGGAAGCGAGAACCTTACCGCTTCTATGGTTTGTGATAACGTATTTCTTTTCTGTCTTTTCTGCCATGAATGATCTCTCCTCTATGAATAAACCTATGCTTTTCGCATATCATTTTCTGATTTTCTATGTACGATAATTAAGTATAATCATAAATTCCTGCAAAGTCAAATCGGCCGCAGGGGCTTTTATCTGCGGGTTTTACAATGAGAATTTTGCTGTTTACGGCAGATTTTGACGGGTTTTTATCTCTCTATCGTGAAAAGTGTCAAAAATTCGGATAGATTTCAGGATAGACTTGAAAATTGAATTGACTTTTTCCATAAAATGTTAATTTGTTTTTTGCGGATATTCTACAAGCAAAAGGAAAGAATTCACAAAATCGTAAGAGAAATTTACGGTTTATATCCTTGCATTCGGGTGGTGTATCGTGTATTCTTATATTTAGATAAGAAAAAGGAGATCGTAACGGGATGGATAGCTTAGACCGTAGACAGGGGCTTTCTTCGGAGCAGGTAGCGCAGCGCGTGCGCGACGGGCTTTCAAACGCCGATGAGGGCATTAAGACCAAAACCGAAAAGCAGATCATTTTAGAGAATACGTTCACGTTTTTTAACATTATTATCGGTTCGTTTCAGGGCATAAGAGCGAAACGGACGATTGACAAGCTCTCCCTCATTTCCGCACCGAAGGCTTCTGTGCTGCGCGACGGAAAACTGCAGACGATACCCGTGAGCGGGATTGTGATGAACGATGTGCTGCATCTTTCGACCGGGCAGCAGATCTGCGCCGACGCCATCGTTTTGGATGGCGAAGCGGAAGTGAATGAATCGCTCATCACGGGCGAAAGCGATCCGGTCTTGAAGCGCGCGGGTGACGAACTGCTTTCCGGCAGCTTCATCGTTTCCGGCAGCTGTTACGCCGAAGTGGAGCACGTAGGCCGCGAAAACTACGCAAACCGCATCGCAAACGGCGCGAAGTATGTGAAGCGCACGAACTCCGAAATTCTCCATTCCCTCGATTTCATTGTAAAGACGCTCGGCTTTACGCTGGTGCCGATTGGCATTTTGCTTTTCTGCAAGCAGTTTTTTTTGCTGCATGACACGATCCGCGAAGCTGTAGTGAGCACGGTCGCCGCGATCCTCGGTATGATCCCGGAGGGGCTCATTTTGCTGACAAGCGTGGTGTTTGCCGTGAGCGTACTGCGGCTTTCACGCTACAAGACGTTGGTGCAGGACCTGTACTGCACCGAATCGTTGGCACGCGTAGATGTGCTGTGCTTAGACAAAACAGGTACGATCACCGAGGGCACGATGCAGGTGGACGAACTGCACCCGTTGACGGGCTACACCGAAGAGGACATGACGGCTCCGCTGAAGGCGCTTGTGCAGGTTTTGACGGACGACAACCCGACGTACAACGCGGTGAAAGCATACTTTCCCGGCGGATCGGACTGGAAAGCTGCGGCGACGGTGCCGTTCTCCTCTGCGAGAAAGTGGAGCGGCGCGTATTTCGGCGAGCGCGGCACGTATGTGATGGGCGCGGGCGAATTCATTTTGGGCGAACGCTTCGGTGCGCTGCGTGAACACACGGAGGAATATGCGGCGCGCGGCGAACGCGTTTTGCTGCTGGCCCACTCCGCAAAGCCTTTCCTTGAAAACAAGGTGCTGCCGGACGACATTGAGCCGGTGGGCTTCATTTTAATCAGTGATAAAATCCGCACGGAAGCACCGCAAACGCTGCGCTATTTTGCAGAGCAGGGCGTGACGCTGAAAGTCATCTCCGGTGACAACGCCGTGACGGTCTCTAACATTGCACAGAAGGCCGGTCTGCCCCACGCGGAAAACTACTGCGATGCGACGACGCTGCACACCGACGAGGAGATCGCGGGGGCAATTGAGCAATACAGTGTGTTTGGCCGCGTGACGCCGCAGCAGAAACTGAAATTTGTGCAGGCGTTAAAAGACCACGGCCACACGGTGGCGATGACGGGCGACGGTGTGAACGACGTTCTGGCGCTGAGAGAGGCCGATTGCAGCATTGCGATGGCTTCCGGCAGCGACGCGGCGCGCACGGTCTCGAACCTCGTTTTGCTCGACTCCAACTTTGCTTCCATGCCGCAGGTGGTGAAGGAAGGCAGGCGCTCCATCAACAATTTGCAACGCTCTGCATCGCTGTTTTTACAGAAGACGATCTATTCGACGGTACTGGGTGTGCTGTTCATTTTTCTTTCTGCTTCCTACCCGTTTGAGCCGATTCAGCTGACGTTTATCAGTTCGATTACGATCGGTATTCCGTCGTTTATACTGGCGCTGGAGCCGAACAACGAGCGCATAAGCGGCAGCTTTTTAGCGAACGTTTTGAAGAAATCGTTCCCCTCTGCCCTGACGATGATTCTTGGCGTTTTGTTTTTGACGCTGTTTAAGGAGCCGCTGAATTTGACGAATCCGCAGGTCTCGACACTTTCGGTCATTGTGGCGTTTGCCGTTGGGTTTATGCTGATGTTCAAGCTTTGCCTGCCGTTCAACGCGCTGCGCGGGGCGCTGTTCGGCACAATGGTGGCGGCGTTCTTTGTGGGATATATCGGCTGCATGGACCTGGTTTCCATGGTGCCGCTGACCGCCCCGATGCTGTTTATTTTGATCCCGCTGCTCATTGTGTCGGTCGTCTTTATGGTGCAGACGAACCATTTTATGGAGCATTTTGCAGAGCGCCACACGCGGCGTTTGCTGCAAAGCAGGTTCTTCCAGAATCACCGCAGAAAGCGGCGTGAGGCGGCGCACAAAGACCGCCACGCCGCCCGCAGAACGCGCCGCCGCACAGAGCAGCCAAGCAGGGTGCGAGACAGTAAAAGAGCTTAATTTAGTCGAGATAATATGAAAATACCCCGGCAGGCGGTTTGGATGGCTGATATGTCCCCCCCAATACTGGAGACACCCAGTATTGGGGGTAATTTAATGAGATACAGCTATGAGTATAAAAAGAGGTGCGTAGATTTATATCGAGAAGGCAAATGGGCGGAAACGCCGGAAGGCGTAAGCACGAATCGATTTCATCATGCAGTTGTTGAATGGCATCGGCTAGAAAAAAGTTGTGGACCAGAAGCACTACAACATAAAAATCAGAACAAAGTATGGACAGCAGAGGAAAAATACGAGCTGGTAGCTAAAGTTTTAGCCGGAGAATCATGTACGAAAACGGCAATAGAAGCAGGAATCAGCAAAGGGCTCTTGTATCAATGGGTCAGATGCTATAAAATGAAAGAGTATCAAGGATTGGTCGCACAGCGAAAAGGACGACCACCGAAGGAGCCCCATATGAAGAAGAAAACAGAACCGGCAGAACTGACCCCATCGGAGCGAGAGGAAATGATTCGGCTCAGAGCAGAAAATGAACGCTTGAGAGCGGAGATTGCTGTTGTAAAAAAGAGATCGCCTTGAGAGAAGAGTGATGCGCAGCGCAACTCAAGGCGAAAAAGCAGCGCTTGTCCGGGAACTCCGCAAAGAAGGACACAGATTGAACGGTTTGCTGGAAGCAATCGGGCTATCTCGGTCAACATACTACTATGAACTCGGAAAAACGGACAAAGTCAAGAAACGAAATGCTGATCTATCAGTCGAGATCATTGACATCTTTAATAAGAACAAGAAAAGGTACGGCGTAAGGTGAGTGCACCGTGAGCTCCTGAACCGTGGCTTTCAGGTGAACCATAAGCGTGTCCAGAGGATCATGAAGTAGCTTGGATTGTTCGGAAAGCGTCCGAAAGAAAAATATCATTCTTACAAAGGTGATGTCGGTAAAATTGCCGACAATATCATTAACCGGGATTTCAGCACGGAGAAGCCACTGCAAAAGTGCGCGACCGATGTGTCGCAGTTCAATCTGTCTTGGGGTAAATGCTATATTTCTCCGATTTTAGACATGCATACAAATGAGATCATTTCGTACAATCTTTCCCGCAGCCCGAATATGGAACAGATCAAGGATATGCTGAATAAAGCGTTTGAGCGGTTTCCTTCTCTACAAGGTATGATCCTGCACTCGGATCAAGGCTGGCAGTACCAACACGCTTTTTACCGTAACGAACTTCAAAAGCATGGAATTATTCAATCTATGTCCAGAAAGGGCAACTGCTATGATAACTGCGTTATGGAGACCTTCTTCGGCAGACTGAAGAATGAAATGTTCTATGGGTTTGAGAAAGATTACACGACCTTTGAAGCCTTTTTCGAAGCTATTGCCGATTATATCGACTATTACAACAACAGAAGAATCCAGTCCAAATCAAAATGGATGCCTCCCTCTAAACTCAGGGAAACATCCATGATGAATTCTTAATTATTCATTTTTGATCCGGTGTCCAGAAAACCGTGTACATATCACTTGCCGGGGTGTTTCTATATCGTCCTATTGGTTTTTATGTGGTGATAAATACTTATAAAAAATATTTTTCTCTATCAATCCTGAAAAATTTCTATCCTGTAAGAGTTCTTCCTGTGTCAATGTGATTTGCCAGGTTGGTTCACCAATATCCCATTTTCTCTTGGTCCACAATATACCTCTAAAAATTTCATGAGCTGGCGTAATACTACCTATCAATAAAATTACTACTAAGATACTTGCCAAAATTCTCTTTTTATTGCAAACAGTATCTTCTAACGTATCAACGACCATTAAATACAGGATGACCAGCGCCGGAATTGATGCACGCATACAGAAGTCTGTACTATATCCTATACGTATTAAGGGACAAATACACAGCCAGCCAAGTGTTATAGCTGAGAGAATTATTCCTCTCTTTTTGAACGTCAGGATAGAGAATATACCCGCCTCCAGAAACACAAATCCACCCCAACGCAGAATATTATGGATATTAATTTCTGTGTCATTTCCTTTACCAACACTTTGCCCGGCCATATTACCGATAAGGTACAAACCGATTACGATATTTACTGCAATGCCAACTATATTTTCCGGTGTTAAAACGCTTTTGATCCAGTTGATCACTTTGCTTTTATGCGCATTCTTCAAAGAAATTGCATTTACTATTGAAAAATAGAACACAAACGGCACCATTCCAATCGTCGGCAACGGAGAGGACAATAGCGCACCTGCCGAAAGAACAAATAGATACTTATTGTTTTTTTGCAGCATGTACAAAAGGATCAAAATCCAAGCTGGCACAGCCTGATTAAACACCCAAAACAGCTGCGTTGAGAAACTGGAAAACTGATATACCGTCCACCACTCCATATGTGAAGTGACATCTATTATCATTTCTGGATGCCGAGTAATCAAAAAACCCACAGTATCTAAACCACTGAAAAAAATAAACACAACAAGCGGCCATATCGCAAAGCGACGGCGATATATACAAACGAGTCCATAAAACAGTAAAATTCCTAAAACAGCCCAAACGACTTGAAAATAGTATCCAGCCTGAATGCCAAAGGCTTTTCCGAATATTGCTGCAGGTAGCCAGAAACCGATATAATAAATAAGCATGCTACCATTTTCTCCAATATTAAAATCTACAGCCGGCCAATCCATTCTGACCAGTGTTTCATATACCGCGTTTCGACAGTTATGATCTTTATTTTGAAAAGCTATACCTGCGATACCGGAAAGCAATACCCAGAATAAGACGATAGCTATTACAATTGATATCTTCCACCATTTGATGCCGGATATTTCAATTGCATTTTTTGCCTTCTTTTCTTGCGAACACATTTTATATAGTATTGCAGCAAGAAAAATAGACAAAGGAATTCCAATTATCAGCTTAGTCCAACTAAGTAAAAAAATAAAAATTGGCAGAAGAATGTAGAGATAGGAAATCACTTGAATTCTTCCTGCTTTTTGCAGCATCATCAAATACCTCACAATCAAAAATACTGAAAGCTAAATTTAAGGCCTTCAGCATAATTGAATCATTCAAAAATACGCATTGCAATAAAAATACAGATGATCTTTATTCAGATAAGTGCGTTTTATATATTGATTTATCCTTTGGCGGCTGCATATAATCTCCATACTGAAATTTCAATATATCATCATATCGTTTGAAAACAGGAAGCACAGTATCCTCAAACTGCATATCCACTGTTTCTGAAAACCATTCACTCCTATACTGTCTTAAACCAAGCACCGATAAATAGTTACTAACTGTGCAATATTCATTATTCGTACCGTTATATTTTTTTGAAAAACTATAATACCACTTAAATATTGTTTTTAAAGATATGTGTTCTCCTATAGCAGATAGTACCGACATTCCTATTTTCTGAATTTTTGAATAAGATGACATATCAATCTCTACGCTATGCCCCTTAGCCATTCCATATAGAGACAAAAATTCAATATATGTAAGTTTTCTGCCTATATAGGTTTTAGCATCTCTATTAAGAACAAAGATGTCTAAAGCAACATAATTTTGAAGATTGTTATATGCTTCATCATTTTGGGTTGGCGTATGCCAGTGGTAACGCGTATCTACAACCCTTGGAACCAAATCGAAAAAATATGGATTCATATCACCTGGTTCAACGAATTTATAGTTTTCTGAAAGTGAATTGGAAATGCACTTTTTCAACTTTGCATTTTCATCTTCCCACATGAAAACATCAATATCATCATCCCAAGGAATAAATCCCTTATGACGTACTGCGCCGAGCATGGTTCCATATGCCAATGAATATTGTATTCCCTCTTTTCTGCAAATACTATTGAATTCTCGAAGTATATCGCTTAAAATTTTCTGAAGCTCCTTAACTGTCATATTACTTCCCCTATTAAATCTTTATAAATAAATCAAAACTTAACTGAAACACCTAATTTATCACTATCAAAATATTAACTGTTGTTATTCTTTACTCCTAAAACGAAAAAAACGAGAGCAATTATATAGCGAATCATATTAACCACTAAAAGCGCATAACAAAAAGCATCCAACCCATATAAATAAGCCACTGGAATACATAAAATGCAAAAACCAACTCCATAAAAAACATTAACAATAAGCTGACAGCGCATTTTTGCAAATTTAAGCAGAATCGTTGTTACTACATTTGTAACAAAGAAAATCACTTGTGCCGCATTCGCTATAAAGAAATAACTTTTCGCCATCTCAAACTCTCGAGGATACAATACCGGAATCAAAATATACGAACAGACCGAGCAAGCTAATGATGCCGCAACTCCAACAACTACAGTTCCAACAATAAAGGCAATTACAAATTTTTGAGATACAGTTTGTTTGAATCGCACCAAATATCCAATCAGAACACTGTTAAGCGGCGTTGTCACTAAACTAAGTGTTTTACCGATCAAAGAAGAAACATAATAAACCGTAACTAACGTTCCATTTAAAAACAATTTAATAATTACCCTATCCGAGTTAAAAACCAAATTGCTAATAATATTCGTAACCGCTAACAAAAAAATCCCTTTCAGATTTTCTGAAAAGAAATCACTGCGTTTAATAAAGTCCGAAAAAACTTTCCCTCCGATGCCTATCCACACTACGCCAAGAATTTCGCCAATTAAAAGTGCAAACACCCAAATATGTGTAAAGCTAAAAAGTATAGTACCCAATACATAGCCAATGCTGATTACCAAATAGTACACAAAATAGCCTTTATAATCTAAATTCATGCGATATTCAACATCGCAATAAAAGCGCCACATTATTGCACATGACAAAACAGCTATTAATAACAACTCCAAAATGGAATCAGATGCAGTTGTTATATATACGATCAGAACAACTCCAAAAGCTGTAACAATATTTCCTATTACTAAAAATAGGTTGTAATCTCCATTTTGGGTAGAACGTTTACCTGACTCAACCATTCTCGCATAATTCGCTGAGGATCCGAAAGAAATGGAGAAAATGTTTACAATGGACAATATATATATAATATTTCCATATTCTTCCGAACCTAATACATGCGCCCAGATCGGATAAACTATAAACTGTGCTACCACATTCATCAGCATTAATCCCATGATGGTCCACATCGTATTGGAAAACAAGCTACGAATTTTACTATAAAGTATTTCTTTCATCTTATCCTTTCCACGTAGAGGCTAAATTAATTAATTTAGTATATCTCCAAATCCAATAAACTTTTGTTAATCAAAATTAAGACGTTCTTCTTCAACTACAAGCGGTCGATTCATAATGCGTGTATTCATTGCCATAATGTACTCTCCCATGAAGCCAAGGAATCCCAACTGGATTCCACCCATAAAGAAAATAGCTATCATCATAGGCGCATAACCCATTGTAAAACTATTCCAAAAACAAATTTTAGCTATCAAATATATTAGCCCAATAAGAAAACTAATTCCTGCCGAAATAAATCCGATAAATGTTGCTAAACGCAGCCCAACTTTTGTATAGCTCGTAAAGCTTAGCATAGCAGCGTCATAAAGACTATACCAGTTATTATGCGTTTTGCCGGCACGACGTTGCGGCTGTGTATATTCAATTTCTTTTCGTTCAGGGCCAAGCTCCGCCACAATTCCTCGAATAAACGGAGTAGGATCCTTCAAATCCCGCATTGTTTGCACAAAGCTGGAATCATAAAGTCCAAAGCCCGTAAACTGCTCTATTTGCTCACAGCTGCTCATCTTTTTGATAAGTTTATAATAGCAACCTCGCAAAAAATACACAAATGGATTTTCTTTGCTTTCTGTTTTACGCCCTATTACGATTTTATAGCCCTTTTCCCACTCTTCAACAAATCTCGGAATCAGATCAACAGGATCCTGAAAATCAGCACACATTGTGATTGTACAATCTCCCGATGTTTGCAGGATTCCATAATAGGGGCTGTTAAACTGCCCAAAGTTCTTTGCATTAAAAATGGCCTTGACGCGGGGATCCTCTTTGCAGATTTCTCGGATAATCTCCCGCGTTCTGTCTTGACTCTTGTTGTCAATAAAGAGGATCTCATAGTCATAGTTTGGGCAGCTACGAAGCAGCTCATCACGAACAGCCTCATAAATTGGTCTGGCGTTTTCTTCCTCGTTATAGCAAGGTATCATTATAGAAATCTTCTTTTGAGATTGGAATAAAGAACTCATAGCGTATAATCTCTCCTTATGACAGCAAGCCTAGCTATTTAGTGCTTTTTTTGTGTAAAAAGTTTTAAATTTTAAAATACTCTTAATAAGTAATTCTATCAAATAAGCCACAACGGATATATTCAAAATAATCTGACACCCAATTCTAGATGTTATACCAAACACAGGATAAGGAAACGGAATGGTCAATAACACCATCGCACAAAACCAAACTACATTAGACTTTTTAAGGTTATCCTCATCTCTCAAAAATAAGAATAACGGAATTAAGAACATTGAAAGCACATACAAACCTTGATTCTGAAATAACGTTAATGCAAATACAATTTCAAATACAGCTTTCCATTCTCTTTTTTCAAAAAAAGAATGCAATAGAAAAAGCACAACCACGAGATAAGATATTGCTCTAAAACATCCGTCCGGTACAGTTATACCAAAAAGCACATTTAAAATATGGCTTATCATGTAAAGAAAATTGGTAAAGCCAAGTCCTAACCACTTAGACGACCCGCTATCTGCAAAGGAAAAGGTAACCCGTAACCAAATTTTGATAGCATCTAAGCCTTCATGGAAAGCAAAACACGGGATAATAACCGTCAATACTCCGTATATAATTGCTCTGATTGATGCTTTCCACTGCTTATCTCTAATCAATAATACTCCAAAAAACGCCGGATATAATTTTAGCCCCGCAGATATTGCTAACGCAATTAGTGCCGTTTCTCTGATCCATTTGTTCTCTGATTTATAATTTAAAACAAAATACAGCAATAGAATTACAGACACAAGCACAATATTTCCGCGCTCAAACGAGTACAACACGCCTATACTAAGTACAGCGAAAAATCCAACCCACTTCGCTTCACTGCGATTTTTTAAGAGCAATTCACAAAACATAACTAACAACAGTGAGCAAAGAATGACAAAAAGTATAAACATTACCATCGGAGCCTGATATGTACGAAGGTCAATGTCTGTACCACGAGCCGAAATAGATGCTTCAAATGTATCTGCCCATTTTTCAACTACATCTAATGGAATAAACCGATAAATTACATAAAAAAACAAGTTGGCAAGCGGCGGATATAATGTACCGAATTTCTCGTATGGAATTCTACCTCGTAGGTACTCAATACTGTGAAAAAAATCCATCCCCGTGTCGCGAGTATCTCGAAAAAGCCATTGTGACATCATATCTCCCCTGCTTAACAAAAAGCAAGTTAAGAGTGCAATCAATGAAATTAATGATACCGCTATATAAATTCTACTCGGAATATGCCGTTTTTTATCCAACGAAAACTACTCCCCTTATTCTATTTTTAACTTATTATCTTTACTTTTCAGCCATAAAATTGTTTCTCTAATACCTTTTTCAAAATTGTATTTCGGGATAAAACCGGTGTCATTCGTCAAGCTTGAGATGTCCGCTTCAAGATGCATAACTTGGTTCGGATAATAAGGAAGCTCCCCTATTCCAAGCTCTATACTCGGCTTGATAGCATCTCGAATAACCATGATGTACTCTTTCAAATATCGAGTTTGTCCAGAACCAAGACAATACACTGCACCACCTTTTCCTTTTTCGGCAATCATTCGAAAAGCACGGGCAGCATCTTTATTATAAATATAGTCCCAAATCTGATCGCCTTTGGTAAACTGTACACGCTGACCATCCAGCATTTTGAGAATCGTGCTCATAACCATGGTGTGTGCCTTATCATGTGGACCATATATGGAGAGAATCCGAACCCAATTATGGCGAATTCCATATTCTTTGCATTTGAGCCTTGTCATTTGACCCGCTGCCAATTTTGCAACTCCGTAACCGTTATCCGGGTTACAGGGTGTATCGGGATGCAAAACCCCATTTACATGTCCGAATTCACTTTGACTTCCGGCACCAATAAACACCTTACACCCAAGTTTCTTAGCTAGCTCAACTGCATCAAGGCTATATTGAATATTTTTGGTTTGCGTTGAAAGATCCATTCGAGCAGCACCAAAGGATCCGTCCCAACCGAAGTGATAGAACACATCATAATCAGCAGGCAATTTTCTTTCAAGAGACTGTAACTGATCCAAATTACATTCTAATACTTTAACAAACGGACTTTGGGGAATTTCTGTTATATTTTGTGAATTCTCTCGGCAAACCGCTGTTACGTAAATATCATGTGCAATTAATTCTTCTATCAGAGAAACACCCACAGCTCCTGTTGGACCTGTAATGATAACTTTTTTCATTGACATTGATTTCTCCCATTCTAGGTTCAGAGCAGCAGCTGACGGAGTTGCTCCACATTTTTGGCTTGCTGGAGCCACTCGGCGCTTCCTTCATCTAAAGCGCTTCCCTGTCCCCAAGTCACAAATACACAGGGAATCCCCGCATTTTGCGCAGTTTGAACATCGCTTTCGCCGTCACCCACATAAACTGCATGCTCCAAACTGCAACCTGTTTGCTCTGCAATCAGCTTTACACCCGCAGGATCCGGCTTAGAAGGACGGGACTCCAGATATCCAACAACACTGTCAAAGAACCTCGCAGGAAAAATCTTTTCAGTCATATCGTCTAGGAGAACCTGTCCCTTATTGGAGTTCACCGCAAGCTTACAGCCATTCTTCTTCAGGTCTTGAAGCAGTTCCATCATTCCCTCATAGGGCTTACTATTGGGCTTGCTAGATGCCAAATACAACGATCTGTAGCATGTTTTCACCCGATCTATGTTCTCCTGCGTTACCTGATCAGCAGGCAACATCTTGGATACTACCGTTTCCAAGTTCCCACCGGCAAAGCTACCAAAGCGCTCCAGCGGATGCTGTGGCAACCCGCAGTTTTTCAGCGCCTGATTAAAACAAATTCCCACATCGGTAATGGTATCCACCAGAGTTCCGTCAAAATCAAAAATAATCAGTCGATAGCGCATGTCTCTTTTATCCATGGTAGTGATTCGCTGCATATTCATCCCGAGACAGGAACGGAAACATATCATCCATAGACGGGGATACAATTCTACCATCCGGCAGCACCTTTGAGGATAGCTTCGGAACAAAATTCTGGTTTGGATCCACCACCACATTGCAGAGAACCGGTCCCTCCGCCTGGAGCGTCTGTTCCAGTTTTTGGTTCAGCTCCGCTTCCGATTTAATCTCAAAATACGCAAGCCCAAAGGCCGCTGCCAGTTTCTCAAAGTCCGGGAATCCCACGCCGCTTGTGCGGTCCAAACCCACTAGCTGATTGTGGAACAGATTTCTCTGGGTTTGGCGGATAGAGTGATAGCCATCGTTGTTGAGAACAAACAGCTTCACATCCAGCCGATTAAACGCAATGGTCTCCAGCTCCTGCAGGTTCATCATCAGGCTACCATCACCATCAATGCACAGGACGCGGCCCTTTCCCTGTCTTGCAACTGCAGCGCCAAGAGCTGCTGGCATACCATAGCCCATGGCCGCACAGCCGGAATTGGTAAACATTCTCTGTCCCTGCTTGATCTTTGCTCCCTGGAAGGTCATAACACAGGCGCTTCCATTGCCCAGCGTTAGAACATCTCGCTCATTCATCTGCGCAAACATCGCGTCTACAAAGACATAGGGATTCAGTGGCCCAATCTGCGTATGATATTCCGGCAGACAGGCAGGATACTTATTCACCATCATCTGACACCACTTCACCCATTTTTCATGCTCCGCATTGGGAGTATAGTCCTCCTTCAACAACATCTCCAGCAACTGATGTACGTCACCATGAACAGGCATGTCTGGGACGAAGGTTGGCTTTTTTAGCTCTTCTTCATCGATATCTACCATAATTTTGTAAGCATTTTTTCCGAAATCATTTTTGTTATACGTGATAGTACGGATGTTCATCCTGCTGCCAAGGGTGATAAGCAGATCGCAGCTCTGCACAATAAAGCTGCTACCGCGCGTTCCCTCTCTACTAGGGGAACCAGCATAATAGGGATTGTCATATGCAACCAAATCTCCGCTATTCCAGGCAACCGCAACTGGTATCTTCAATTTCTCAACCAGCCGTAGCAGTAGCTTCACAGAATAAGAGAGTCGAACACCGGTACCCGCAAAAATAAGCGGTGCCTTCGCTTTTTTAATCTTATCCAAAATAGCTTGCGGCACATCTGCCGGAATCTGCGGTATCTCTGCTTCCGCCTTATCCACCTGCGGATCAAAGTGCCGCAGGTGAGTTTCATCAACCTGAGAGCCCTGTACATCCAGCGGAATATCCAGCCATACGGGACCCTTTCGGCCATGATTTGCCAGATACCATGCTTTCTCCAGATGGTAGGCAATATCGTTGACCTCTGTAACCATCACCGCGTATTTCGTCATATTCGCCACAGAATGGATGATATCAAACTCCTGATCGCCGTATTGACGCAGATGCAACTCCGGGACTGACCACATGGTAGTCTCGCGTTTTACCTGTCCAGATACCACAAACATAGGAATCGAGTCCAGCCAGCCGCCCATGACGCCTGTAATAGCATTCGTTCCTCCCGGTCCGCTGGTCACGCACACACTGGCGATCTTTCCGGTAACACGTGCATAGGCTTCCGCCGCAATGGCGCAGCCCTGCTCATTGTGATTATAGATGGTCTGGATATTTTTGTGATGTCCAAGGGCATCATTCAGGTGCATGGCCCCGCCGCCTGTGACCATAAAGTTATGCTCCACCCCATGGTTTACTAAAAACTCAGCAACATACTGCGCAACTTTCATGTTATCCTCCATAATGAGACGTTGTTATAAACAAAATATTGATCTGATCCTTGATGTTCTCAAAGAACGCTCTTCCGCTTTCATTCAGCGAATCCGCCTTTGCCTTCACAAAGCTATACTCCATGTTCACATCGAAAAAGTTCACATTGTCTGCCGTATAACCGTCGAAGCCCGCCAAGGCGATCTTCTTCACGCCGACATTGAGCAGCAACCGGATCATCATCATCATCGAGTTATCCGGGAACTCCGCAGTTTCGTCAATCAGCTGCGCATAATTTACAGTCCGTACATTCTTTTCATCTACAAGCCGGATATTCGATGTAACAATCAGTGGCAAATTTTTATTCTCAGGGTTACGCAATTTATTGGACATCTGCAGATAGCGTCTGGAATTTGTTAGAAACACCGCATCTGGGCGAAGTTTCTCTGTAATATAATTAATCGAAATCACAAATGGGTGCTCTTTTTCCGCAAAATTCAGAATTTTATCGATTTCAGTTTTGCATGTTTTCCCAGGTCCAATCATCAGTACCAGCTTTCCTTCCAGCAAATGCTGGAGATCTGCAAGCGTTTCTGAATCCTCACACGCTTGCTTTTGATACTCGAGATAAAGCTCCTCTATCATTCGCTTATCTTTCCCAAGTTTTTTTTCTTCTGGGATTTTTTGCAAAATCTCATTAACCGCAGTTACCGACAGAGTCCTTTTATTCATTAGATACGACACGTAGTCTGGATGGCAACCGTTAGACGCTGCGATATAATAAAACAACGTATATCCCCAAGGTTTTTTATGGTACATATCCAAAACACAGGTAGAAATTGCCTCTTGAATCTGCCCAAGATCGTAATTCTTTCCGTAGTTGAGGTTCATGTACATCGCCAGCAGCTCCAACGGTGCATTTCCCGCGCTCTTCCCCATACCATAGAGCGTACCATCTACCAGAACATCTCTATCGATGCTGCTGTTCAGCACGGAAACCGCATTGGCATATCCTAGTTGGAAATTATTATGCGCATGATAGCCCAGACAAATATCCGGTGCAAGTTGCTGATCGATTATCTCAACAATATGTGCCAGTTTCGGTGCATCGCACAGCCCATAAGTATCCACCATGGAGACCGCAAAGGGATGGCATTCATTCACCAGTCCAATCACTTCTCTCAGTTCCTCATCCGAGTAGCTAGTAATTGAAACCAGCTGTGAGAACACCTGATATCCCAGTGCCTTGACCTGTTTACAAAACTCCATAGCCGAATACATTTTTTCCTTTTTAAAGATGACCCGAATTCCATCTAGATAGCTTTCACTGCAAGGCTGCAGCTGTTCAATTGCACATGTGCCATAGTCGATCATACCAACGACCATCGCCGTTCCGCGATCCATATTCCTAAATATCTTCTCAACACATTGAGTATTCGGCATGATCGTTCTTTCTGAATCGTATTCCCGCCGATCATCCAGAAATCCTATTTCTATTACATCAACGCCCGAAGAAACCAATCTCTCAAAAATACTTGCAATATTCTCTTTTCCAAATTTCCAATCATTCAAATACCCGCCATCTCGCAAAGTGCAGTCGAGTAATAAGCGTTTTTTATTTGCCATACTCTTTTACCAGTGCCCTTTCCAAATTTATAATCCATCTACTAATCCAGTAATCAACACAATAATTTGTAAATGGACACACACCCTATTCACACTGTACTATTCAACTAATCGCCTCAGCAATTACCTTTGCCATATAATCGATCATTTCGTCTGTCATACCCGGGTAGACGCCGACCCAGAAGGTATTGTTCAGGATAAATTCCGTTGCTTCTAAGCTGCCGGAGACACGGTAGGCATTTGTATCGCGGAGCTGATCGAAACACGGGTGTTTAATGATATTGCCGCTAAACAGGAGACGAGTCTGAACCTGATGATCCTCGATATAACGCGTCACATCATTTCGATTCAACCCGCTTTCCGGCTTAACACTGATCAAGAAACCGAACCAGGAGGGTTTGCTGTTTGCAGCCGGCTCGGGCAGGATCAACTTATCCTGATAAGGTTCCAGTGCCGCATGGAGACGTTCCCAGTTATGTCTGCGTGCTTCGATAAAGGAGGGGAACTTTTTGAGCTGCTCGCAGCCGATAGCAGCCTGCATATCCGTCACCTTCAGGTTATATCCAAAGTGGCTGTACACATATTTGTGGTCATAGCCCTTAGGAAGCTGACCAAACTGACCGTCAAAACGATGACCGCAGAAGTTATCATGACCGGACGGGCAAATGCAGTCGCGGCCCCAATCGCGATAAGAAAGGATCAAACGGCTGAGCAGAGAATCGTTTGTATACACGCAACCACCCTCGCCCATGGTCATGTGGTGCGGCGGATAGAAGCTGCTGGTGCCGATATCGCCCCAAGCGCCGGTATAACGGGTCTCGCCATCGATGGTATAGGTTGTACCCAAGGCATCGCAGTTATCTTCTACCAACCAGAGGTTGTGCTTCTGACAGAATGCCTTAACACCTGCCAAATCAAAAGGATTTCCCAATGTATGAGCAATCATGACCGCCTTCGTTTTTTCAGACAGTGCCGCTTCCAGTTTGGTTACATCGATATTATACTGCGGAACCGTTACATCTACAAACACCGGCACAGCGCCATACTGCAGAATCGGGGTGATTGTAGTCGGGAAACCACATGCAACGGTGATGACCTCATCTCCTCTTTTGATCTGGCGATTACCGAGTTCCGGCGCTGTAAGAACAGAAAAAGCAATCAAATTTGCAGAAGAACCGCTATTTACGAGATGAGCATGCTTTACGCCAAGCCACTGTGCAAACTCTTTTTCGAACCGCTCGGAGAATCTGCCTGTTGTCAGCCAGAAATCGAGCGTTGCATCTGTTAATGCACACATTTCCTTTTCGTCAAAAACACGACCGGCATAGCTGATACGCTGGCCTTCTTGATAGGGCTCTTTTTTCTCTTTAAAGGCGTGATAATATTCCGTTACCAATTCCTTGATTTCGTTTCGTGCTTCCTGTTCATTTTTCCAGTTTGACATTATAGCTCCTCCGTAACTATTTATTTAAACACCTGTGGCTTTAATTGAGTCAACTCGATAAAATCAGAACGAATCGATTTGACGATCCATTTCTACCGGGATATCCCCACCGGCTAAATACACTTTTGTCCAAGCTACCGTTTCGCGGACGGCTTCATCGATATGCCATCTCGGCTTCCATCCAAAGGTCTTTTTAATTTTAGAACAGTCGAGTTTTAAGAAATTCGCCTCATGTGGTGCATTTTTCTCTGCCTGATTGACCCAATGTGCGCCTTCTCCCCATTTTTCGCAGAACAAATTTACAAGCTCGCCGGTCGTGACACAATCACATTCATCTGGCCCTACATTATAGAAACCAGCATATGCGGCGTCTTTATATTGTTCTTCTACTATTTTGAGGTAAACCGATAAAGGCTCCAACACATGCTGATACGGGCGTGTTGAATAGGGGTTGCGCACACCTATGGCATTACCGGCTGAAACAGAGCGTACACAGTCCGGAATGATACGATCGTTTGCGAAATCACCGCCGCCGATAACATTACCGGCACGAGCGGTTGAAACGCAAACGCCGCTATTCGCAAAAAAACTGTTGATATAGCTATGCGTTACAAGTTCCGAACAGCTCTTACTGTTTGAATACGGGTCAAAACCATCGAGAGGCTCATCTTCACGATAGCCCCAGCACCACTCATTATTGTGATACACCTTGTCCGTTGTTACATTTAAAACGCTGCGTACACAAGACGAAGTTCGGATGCATTCTAACAAATTCACAGTACCCATAACATTCGTTTCATATGTATAGCGCGGATTTTTATAGCTGTCTCGCACAATCGGCTGTGCAGCTAAGTGAAGTACAATCTCCGGCTGGGCATGATCGAACGCTGCTTTTAAAGACTCATAATCGCGAATATCGCCAATAATGCTGGTCATTTTGTCCTCTACATCAGCCAAAGAAAACAGATTTGGCTGTGTAGGCGGCTCTAAACTATACCCGGTCACAACAGCTCCTGCGCGCACCAGCATTCTACATAGCCACGAGCCCTTGAATCCAGTGTGTCCGGTTATAAAAACACGTTTACCGTTAAAAAACGTAAGATTCATGAATTCCTCCAAATATCAATCCGTCCATTTTTTCCAAGGTGCTACGCCTTTACTCCAAAGGCGTTCCAAGAGTTCTTTTTCACGCTGCGTATCCATACACTGCCAATAGCCTTTGTGCATGTAACTCATTAATTCACCCTGCGCCGCCACAGCTTCTAATGGCTCTCGTTCGAACACGGTATCATCACCGGAAATGTAATTAAAAATTTCCGGCTCCAAAACCATATACCCCGCGTTGATTGGTGCGCCATCCAAAGCACTTTTTTCTCTGAAGGACTTCACTGTGCTATCTTCGGCAATATCCAATACCCCTTTGGCTTGCTCCAATATGACTGCTGTCAGCGTAGCGATTTTCCCATGTTCCTTATGGAATTTTACGAGATCGGCTATATTCACGTCACATACGCCATCACCGTACGTCATCATAAACGTTTCGTTTCCGATATATTTTTGCACACGTTTGATGCGTCCGCCTGTCATCGTGTTTAAGCCCGTATCCACGACCGTAACCTTCCATGGCTCACAGTGCTGATTATGTACGGCCATTTCATTTGTTCCGGTTGTAAAATCAAATGTAATGTCGCTGTTATGCAGGAAATAATCAGCAAACCATTCTTTAATAATGTGCTGCTTATACCCCGCACAAATAATAAATTCATTAAATCCGTAGAAAGAATATTCTTTCATGATATGCCACAAAATCGGTTTTTCACCTATTTCAATCATCGGCTTCGGCTTATATTGACTCTCCTCGCTGATGCGTGTGCCAAATCCGCCTGCTAAAATTACAACCTTCATGTGGGTTTGTTCCCTTTCAAAGTTTACATATCTCCCCAGATTCGACTTTTATCGTTAAATAATTTTACCATACTACAAAACTCTTTTCAACCCTTTTAATTACCAAGATAATTTCATTTTGTTGTAAGAGACATAGCCAATACGCGATTTGATAATATGGTACAGAAAAGCAGCCGCAAATGAGACATTTATGTTTTCATTAACGACTGCTTTTATAAAATTCAGTCTAAAAGGCAAATGTTTACAGGATGCAGTATTTTGCCATGTAGTCTTCCATGGCGGGGAGGATATTGTTGTATTTTTCGGACTGCTTTAAGTACTCGTGGATGTCCTCGACGGTGACGATAGCGTGGACCTTGATGCCGAACTCCTCGTTGACCTCCATGATGGCGGTTTTGCCGGGAACCTTGCCTACCTCGCAGCGGTTGACGGAGATGAACATATCGTTGACTTTCACATTGCCGCAGCCGTAGAGGATCGGCATGGTCTCGCGCACGGCGGTACCGGCGGTGATGACGTCTTCGATGATAATAATTTTATCGCCGTCCTTCGGCTTGTAGCCGACGAGGCTGCCGCCTTCGCCGTGGTCTTTCTCTTCCTTGCGGTTGAAGAAGTAGGGCTTCGAGATGCCATACTCGTTATAGAGGGACGCGGCGGCGGCTGTGGCAAGCGGAATACCCTTGTACGCCGGGCCGAACATGGCGGAGAAATCTTCGCCGACGGTCTCCTTGATGAGCGATGCGTAGAACTTGCCGAGCTTTGCGATCTGCTCGCCGGTCTTATAGTTGCCGGTATTGACGAAGTACGGCGTATTGCGGCCGCTCTTCGTGACGAAGGAGCCGAAACGCAGCACGTCTGCGGACATCATGAACTCGATAAACGCCTTTTTGCTTTCTGTCAGCATAAAAACCATCCTTTATTTCCGTCATGGGTCGGAATTTATTTTTATCAGTATAGCATAGATTTATGTTTTCGTCAAAATTTTTTACGCGAACTTACGCTGCCGGAGAAAGGCCGTTTTCCGCTGACCACGTATAGACGGAATACGTATTACCGTCCGTTGTAACGGCGACGGTGCCGTCTGTATCGGTGCGCAGGATCTTGCAGTTGCGTTCGGAAAGGCTTTCGAGCGTTTCGTGGTGCGGGTGACCGTATTTATTATCCTGCCCGCAGGATATGACGGCGACAGCGGGGTTCACGGCGCGGAGAAAATCCATGGAGGACGATGTGGACGAGCCGTGGTGACCGCACTTTAAAACGTTTGAAGTGATGTCCGTTTCGCGTGCTAAGATATTCTCTTCAACCTCGGTTTCGGCGTCGCCGGTGAGCATAAAGGAGATATTGCCGTAGGTGAAGCGCAGAACAGCGGAATAGTTGTTGAGGTTATCGAATATCTCGTCCTTTTCCGGGGATAGGACGGCAAAATTGGCGTTTTCGGGCGCGGAGATTTTTGTATCGGTGGAGATCTGCTCGGTTTGGACGTTTTTGTCGAGCAGGGCATCGAGCATATTTTCGTATGTAGCGGTGGTGGGCGTTTGGTCGTCGGGCAAAAGGGGCATGTAGAACGTGCCGATGGTGTAATCCTCGATAATCTGCTTCATGGAGCCGATGTGGTCTGCGTGCGGGTGCGTAGCGACAACGGCATCGAGCGATGTGACGCCGAGCGCCTGAAGGTCGCTTTCGATGGTCTCCCCCGCTTCGCGGGTGCCGGCATCAATGAGCATGTTGTAATCGGTGCCGATTTGAATTAAAATGCTATCCCCCTGCCCGACATCTAAAAAGTAGACGGCGCAGTCGGCGGCATCGGTGCTTTGAGTAGGCTGTGCGGGGGCGCTTGAGTCTGTGTTCGGTGCACCGGTGAGGTACGTTTCAAGCTCCGGGAAATAACAGACAAGAACCGCCGCGAGCACAAGGACGGCGCTGATGACGGCGGAAAGCGTTTTTTTGTTCCGGGGTTGGCGGCGACGGACTGCGCCGGTTCTTTTTTGTGGCATGAGTCTCTCCTTTTTTGTTTACATAATTTGTTTTACGTGATACAAAAAAGCTGCCGCAGTTTTTACTTGCAGCAGCTTACTTTGCAAATCCTACTCTTTACTTACCTTGCGTTTCGTCCTTGTAAAGGTTAAAGCGGAACAGCTTGGATTCATCCGCTTCATTATCGCAGACCACAAAGGCTTCTGCGATCTTTCCGCCTTCGATCAGAGACGTAAGACCGATGAGCTGACACAGCTTGCTTTTCAGGTTCAGCTTATCACCGTCGCGCGTCATCAGATACACATTGCCCTCGCAGCTATCCAGTACAGACAGGAAGCCCGGAACATCGATGTCGTGAAGTTCGATCATCTTGGACATCAGTCATCTCTCCTTCGATATGAGATTTAGTCTCATTATGGTTTGCCGATAGGGTTCTATGTGGAAAACCATAATATCCTATGATGGCTTTATTCTATCACAACAGCAGAGAATACACAAGGGCTAAACGGAAAAAAGGTGTGTTGCATTCAGGTTAAATTTTCAGTGAATTTGTTAAACATTGAGAAAGTTTATGAATCTTTCCAATCATTCGCCGGAGGCACCGTAGTTCGCGAGCACGCGGGCGCTGGGATCGTTGACGTCGCAGCCCTCCCACGCTTTGTTCGGCATCCAGAAGTCCTTGACCATTTCCGCCTGACCGGGATAGTATTTTTCAAAAATTTCACGGTAGAGAAGGGATTCTTTCGTAAACGGCGTTGCGAACGGATATTTTGCGGCGCGGAGCTTCATTTCGTCATCGGTATACTTTGTTTCGGCGTAGGCCTTGAGGTAATCGACCATAGAGTGACCGACGGCATCGGAGAACGCGGCTTTTTCGCGGTATAAAATCGGCAGCGGGAGGTAATCGCCCTCGAACGCGTGGCGCAGGAGGTATTTGCCTTTTTTGTACTTGTTGAGCTTCATCTCGGGATCGACGGACATGACGTATTTGACGAAATCGAGGTCGCCGAACGGAACGCGGGCTTCGAGCGAGTTGGCGGAGATGCAGCGGTCGGCACGGAGGACGTCATACATGTACAGCTCCCGGATGCGCTTCTGGCTCTCCTGCTGGAACGCGTCGGCGGTGGGGGCGTAATCGGTGTATTTGTAGCCGAACAGTTCATCGGAAATTTCACCCGTCAGCAGCACGCGGACGTCGGTCTGCTCGTGGATGGCCTTGCACAGCAGGTACATGCCCATGCTGGCGCGGATGGTGGTGATATCCCAGGTGCCCAGCAGCCGGATGACTTCTTCCAGGCTGTTGATGACCATGTCCCGGTTAATGATGATCTCATGGTGCTCGCTGCCCAGATACTCTGCGGTCTGGCGGGCATATTTCAGGTCGATGGCGTCGGTGTCCATGCCGATGGCAAACGTCCGGATGGGCTTGCCCAGCTTTTTGGCCGCAATGGAGCAGACCAACGAGGAATCGAGGCCGCCGGAGAGCAGGAAGCCCACCGGGGCATCGGCGTCCAGCCGCTTCTCCACGCCCGCAATGAGCTTTTCGCGGATGTTTTTCAGGATGGTGGGCATGTCGTCCTCCATGGGGGCCGGCACATCGGCGATGTCCTCATACCGGACAAAGCGGCCATCGCAGTAGTAACTGCCAATGGGGAACGGGCGGATGTCGTCGCACCAGCCAATGAGGTTTTGCATCTCGGAGGCGAATGCGATCTGGTGGCTGGACTTGGAGTAGCCGTAGAACAGCGGCCGGATGCCGATGGGGTCGCGGGCCGCGATCAGACGATCCTTGCGGGAATCGTACAGAATAAGAGCAAACTCGGAGTCCATGTGGCGGAACATGTCGAGGCCATACTCATAATAGAGCGGCAGCAGGATCTCGCAGTCACAGTCGGAGGCGAATTTGTAGCCCCGGCGCTTCAGGATCTCTTTCTCGAACCGGAAGCCGTACAGCTCACCGTTGCAGACCACGCAGTCGGCCCCGCGGTAGAACGGCTGCATTCCCTCCGGCGTCAGGCCCATGATGGCAAGGCGGCCAAAGCCCATCAGGCCGAAAGGCCCTTCCACCACGCGCTGATCGTCCGGGCCGCGCGTCACGGTGCGCAGCAGGTATTCTTTGAATTTGGCGGCACTCAGGTCGTGCCCCGTGTAACCCATAACACAACACATACTTCTTACCCCTCTGAAACAAATCAAAACAAACAAAAAATACGGCAGCAATCATCCCATTTGCTAGGACGAATGCTGCCGTATCCGTGGTGCCACCTAAATTACCGGCGCACAGGGGCGCCAGTCACTTTTGTGCGCTCTCCCCGTTGAAAGCACTGCCGCGATAACGAGCGGCGCACGTCTGCCCCTACTGCTGCACACACAGGTTCAGGGAGCGGCTCACGGGTGTTCTTCGGGCTTCGTTTTCTGCGCGGTTTCCACCGTCCCGCGCTCTCTGCAAGAAAAACCTGAGGCCTTACTTTTCCCGGTCAACGCTTTTTCTTGACCGAATTGTATCACGGCTTTTCTGCCGTGTCAATCGGGTATTCACAATTTTTTTCGGTTTGTGCAGGGTGAACGGTTTCGGCTTCCTTTGCGGCGCAGCTGCGGCACAAACCGTACAAAACGCTGCCCTCGCACTGCAGGGTAAAGCCGTGCTCCGCCATCAGGTGAGCGCGCACCTCATCCATAAAATGGCAGTCCAAGTGATAGATGCGCCCGCACTGCACGCACTTGAGGTGCAGGTGCTCCCGGCAGTGGCGGCCCTCGTCCACATACTGGAACACCGCCCGCTCGCCTTTATCGGCTACATATTTCATAATGCGCTGCTCGCCCGCCAGCTTATCCAGATAGCGGTACACGGTGGTGGGGTTGGGGCTGGCACCCTGCTCCTCCAGATGCTCCAGAATGTTGGAGGCGCTTACCGCGTGCTGGCAGTTGTTGATGAGGTAATCTAAGATGAGTTGCCGGGTGCGGGTGTTGTAGCCATCGCTTCGTGCCATGAGAGTTTCGGTCCTTTCCGGTGTAGATGTGTTGTTTTTTACCTCTATTGTAGCACAGTTTGCGCTTGGATGCAAAAGAAGCGGGCGGAAAGTGGGGCTGTTTGGCGACAAGCACAAAAAACGTTGTAAAAAGTAGCAAAATCGAGGCGTAATCTTTGTATAAAACGGAAAACAAGCCAAAGTTAAGCAAAAAGTCTTGTAAAAAATGCCCTAATGTGAAATAATATACTGGATAAAGTGGTTGGATTGCAGCCGGGATACAAGCTGGCTGAACATGGAGAAGAAGAAGCCGGCAGCGGTGGGTTTGCGCTGCCGGTTCGGACGTTTTTGGAGAAGAAGAATAGGAGAGTGTGCTTATGAAAGAGCAGGACGCACAGGCAAAGCTCAGCCTGAAGCTGCAGGCGTACCAGTACCTCAAAACCAAAATCTTGAACTGCGAGTACCGCCCCAACGAGTTTCTGAACGAGCAGAAGCTCTGCGCCGAGATGGGCAACATCAGCCGCACCCCCATGCGGGACGCGCTGGGCCGGCTGGAGCAGGAGGGCCTCATCACCATCCTGCCCAAAAAGGGCCTGATGGTGTCCGGGATCACCGAAGAAGACGTGCACAGCATGTTTGAGATGCGTCTTTTGGTGGAGCCCTACGCCCTGCGTACTTACGGCAATGCCATCCCCCGGGAGCAGCTGGAGGCCTACGCCGAGCTGATGCACCACAGCGAGCGCATCGAGGACTTCTGCAAGTCGGACGACGACTTCCACGAGCTGCTGATGAGCACCCTGCCCAACAAGTATCTGCGCTCTGCCTACGACCGCATCACCGGCCTGAACACCCGTTTCCGCATCATGACCGGCAAGGTGAGCATGATCAATCAGGAGCAGACCTGTGAGGAGCACCTGCAGATCCTGGATGCCGCCCTGTCCGAGGACTGGGACGGCGCAGCCATGGCGCTGCAGCACCATCTGGAGCTGGCCCGCGATAAGGCCGAGGGCGTCATCAAGGTCATCCGCCTGTGGTAAAAGAATAAAAGTTAAAAAGGTCTGCTGCACCGCACGGTGCAGCAGACCTTTTGCCTTTTGTCAGCAGAACGATTCAGAATGGCCGCCGCGTGCGCTTTGGCCATAATCAGCGGAATTGTTATTTATAATATACGAACAGCCAAGCCTGCGGGCTTGGCTGTTCGACTTTTCACAAGAGGAGAAAAACGGCAGGCTTATTTCTCCACCTTGCTCAGCAGGATGCGGTCATTATCCAGATTTTTGCCCGCGTTCTCGCGGAACTTTTCCAGCAGATCGTCCACGGTCATCTTGCTGCGCGCTGCACCCTTTACGTCAAACACGATGCGCCCGGCGTCCATCATCAGGGTGCGGTTGCCCAGTTCCAGTGCCTGATGCATATTGTGGGTCACCATCAGGCAGGTGATTTTTTTCTCGGCCACGATGCTCTTGGTCAGCGCCAGCACCTTTTCGGCGGTGGCGGGGTCCAGCGCGGCGGTGTGCTCGTCCAGCAGCAGCAGCTTCGGGGTGACAAGGGTAGCCATGAGCAGGGTAAGCGCCTGCCGCTGCCCGCCGGAGAGCAGCCCCACCGGCTGCTTCATGCGGTCCTCCAGCCCCATGTCCAGCAAAGCAAGCTTTTCGCGGAAGAGCGCCTTATCCTTGCGGGAGATGCGGGAGAAGATGGCGTTGGGCGCAGTGCCTGCCCGCAGGTAGGCCAGCGCCAGATTTTCCTCAATGGTCATGTTGGGCGCGGTGCCCTTGAGCGGGTCCTGGAACAGATGTCCGATGACCTTGCTGCGCTGGTGCTCCGGCGCAAAGGTGATGTCCTGCCCGCCCAGCAGAATGCTGCCCTCATCGGCAATAAAGCCGCCGGTGATGGCATTGAATA
>OKTW01000384.1_pt1 | contig 24989 bp, 29 predicted proteins | sample 1606371 | NCBI WGS metagenome assembly OKTW01 (sample SAMEA3879568, study PRJEB24766) | human gut metagenome | biome: human-associated habitat; feature: feces | place: USA | collected 1985/1987
GTTCGTTAAAGATGTTCCAAATGATTCAAGCTGTGTACCAAAGTCGTCCATGGAATTTGTTCCAAACCCAAGAAATGACGTAATGCCAGATAATAATTCGTTCGCTGTCAGAATCAAGATAGTATCAGCAAGTGCTTTTACACCAGTCATTGCTGATGTGTCTACACTGGATAAACCATCAAAGAATGGCTTAGCATTCTCCATAAAACCAGCGAGATTGTCTCCTATTTCTGGCAAACCAGATGTGGCACTTACTGCAAATCCGTCAATAATACTACCAAAGAAAGATCCAAGACCATAACCAATTTTCTCCAGAATAACCATTCCTTTATCAAGAAAACTTTCCAGTCCTGGAAAATATTTGGTTAATGCTCCGATAGCAACCATCAATCCGCCTACAGACGCAATTAACGTTACGAGCGCACCAATTCCCACAAATGCACCTGTTCCAGCCATACCAACTTTGCTTAAAATCAGACAAGCAGCTGATAATGCTAATAACATAATTGATAATGAAGCTACAATCTCTAATGTCGGTCCGACATTCATTTTCGCAAGCACTCCAATAATCGCCGCTAACCCAGCAGTAACTAATGTCATTACTCCTAATGTAACATATGCTTTAGGTGACACTGTACCGCATTTGCTTATGATGATCATAGCTGATGATAACGACAGCAATAAAAGAGACAATCCAACAGCTGAACCAAGTACTGAATCGACCGGTAACTGCGCTAATAACGCAATCATACCGCCCAATATGGTAATCGCCCCTGTAATGATCAATAATGTACTTGTCGCTTTTTTCACAAAATGAGTAGAAGCAATAACTACAGCAAACATTCCCATAACAACCGATATTGCAACTGTAGCAGCCACCAGATTTTCAGGTTTTATAAACGATAAACCTGCAAGAGCTACTGCTAATATGCCAATCGTAATAGCGATCATCATTATTGTGCTTTTACAATCTTTCGCCAACGCTGTCACTGCTATTAAACCAGCAAAAAGTGCCTCCAAAATTGCAATCGCTCCAAGAGCCTGTTTCATTCCCTCTGGCTTAACATGGCTTAGAACAACGATCACACCGGTCAAAATAAGTAATGCACCAGACATCATTAAAAGCATTGCTCCTGCCTGCGCCGCATTTTTTCCTGCAAATTTACTTGCGATTATAACCGCAGAAAATACTAACATTATCTGCGATACCGCGTTCAATGATTTTTTAATATCTCCGGCATTCATATTCGCAAGCATTTTCATCGAACCCACGACTAATATCAGTGCTGCCGACATTGCAAGGATTCCAACTCCTGCCTGTGCAGCATTCTTTCCTGCAAATTTACTTGCGACCATAACCCCTGCAAAGATTCCGAATATCACTGCTATTGTTTTGAGATTATCTTCTACTTTTGCAAAATCAAGATTGGCAATATCATCAAACACGCCTATGAATAACTTTAAGGCTATAACAATCGCCAATACTGACACCGCAGAACCAAACTTAATATTTTTGCAGGCGATACTTAATATTGCCAATCCGGCTAACGCCCCGATCATAATCTTTATCGTTTGATTGATATTATCCATCTTCAGATCGTTTAAATCATTTAACACACCTACCATGATTTTCAACGATACTGCGATACCAATAAGAGTTAACGAACCTTTTGATAACTGAGGAGCAAATCTTCCCAGTAAACCTGCGGTTATTGCTAATCCACCGGCCAGCGCCGCAATTATTCCCAAATCCTTTAAAATGTGGTCGGATTTAATTTCGTCTACCCCTTTCAGGACTTCCACCAGAATCATTAATGATGCAGTCATCATTAACATACTTGTAGCTCCACTATTAGTTCCTGTTCCAACTCCAAGCTTATTATCAATAAGTGACATAGCTGCTGTAAGAACTGCTAATGTTCCAGCAAGAACCAGAATCGCTTTTGCAGCTGTTAATAAATTTTCTGGATCTGCCTGTGATAATAAAAATAGAGAACCTGCAAGTATTGCAATAGAAATTGCGATATTCCTGATAGCCTGTGTCTTTTTAATAAGAATATCAGCCTTTATAGACTCTGAAAGGGTATCAAAAACTCCACTGATACTTTTAAAAACACCGCTAACACTGTCAAACATACCAGCAAAAGACTCAAATGGTTTAGATATATTTTCAAGAGCAGTTCCAATCTGTTTTGTAACTTTTATGAGTCCGATGCCCATACCGATTGTAAAGATCTCACCAATGTGATCTGTGATATACTGTTTGATTGAATCCACAACGCCAAACACTTTTGCCTTAAAGCCGTCAGCTGTTCCAGCAATTTCATCAAGCTGACTTTTAATATCTGCTTTAAATGCATCGAATGCAGTTTTTAAATTGCCAAATATGCCATCAAAATTGAAAAAATATCCAAGTACATTTTGTCGAAAATCTTTAAAAATATCATCAATGTTGTCTAATGATATATGATCTAAGGATTTTACACGTGCTATGAACTCGTCTATTACAACTAATCCATTTTTAAAGTACGTGTTTACATCAGAAAATGTCTCTGAAAAAGCATTTTGAAATCTTTCAATATTTCTTTGAACAATCGGGATTTCCAGAAATTTGTTGATCCATTTTTGCAGTTCAGTGTAACCAGTTTGCAGGGCACTTGTAACTTTATTAATTCTGCGTTCAGCGATTGAAAAATCCATTTTAGAAAGTACGTTTTTTACTCCCTCCAGATTTTCTTTCACAACAGGTAATTCTGTAAACTGTTGAACCCATTTCTGAATTTCAGTGCATCCTTTCTTAAAAGCCGTTCCACATTCTTTAATTGCGTTATTAACCAGCTTATTATCCAAAAGAAAATCATGAAATTCTGTAAGTAAATCGCCAATTGTAGCGGTAACATCTAAAATGTCCAAATCGAATGCATTCAAAACAATTGATGCCCCTTTGAATGCCAGTTTAAATCCGCCACCGACTATTGTTGTGCCTATATCCAGAATCGCAAATAATCCCTTAAAAGTCCTAGTCAGTTTATCTGCTGTATCATCGCTCACTTTGAGTTTTTCTGTAAAGGAATTAACTGCTTTGAGAAGATTGTATAATCGTTGTGATTTTTTCTCGATAATGTCATCATCAGACATACCTTTATAAAACACATCGTTCCATGCTTTCTTCATTGCAGACAAAGATGAGACAGCACTGTCAATCACATTCGAAACTGACCCCCATACTAACTCTGCTCCGGTTGGACGATCAATGTTATCGATCAGATCGTTGATAGATGAACCAGCCTTATTTGCTTCTTTTTGTAAATCACGAAGTGCAGTTATCTGTTCTTCTGTATATCCTGCATTTTTCAACTGCTCATCTGACAGATTTGCTAATCCATCTGCATTTTTTAACTGTTCATCGGTCAATGACGATATATGTCGGACGCTGCTTCCAAGTTTTTCATTCACAAGATTCTGTACTGTTGCATAATCATATCCGGCTTCAGTTAATGCTTTTATTCTCGCTTCGCCTGTACCGAATTTTCCATTTATAACAGCATCTACTACTTCTCCATACTTTTCCATTTGAGATGCCATGGATGCGGTAGATTTAGTAGCATCTGTCAGATTCCCAACAAGGCTTTTTATTGCACCTTTTAGAATATCTCTTTTCAACAAACCGTGACTAAATGCGGTGCTTAAAGCCTTTTCGAACGAACCGGTCTGCTCAATCATCATATCCAAATCTACGTTATGATTTTTAGCCAGTTCTTTCACTTTATTTTGAAATACTCCGGTCTCTATTCCAGCCTTACTCAATTTCTCTGATAAAGTATCAAAACCAGATCCAAATGATCTGCTTAAAATAGAGTTACGTTTATCAGATGAATTATTAATCAATTCACTGAATCTGTCAGATAAACCAGTTAATCTCTCTTTTGCTTCTTCAAAGTCGCCAACAATTGTTTCCCAGCTCTGCGTCCATCCGGACTGTGCTGCCTCTTTTAATGTATCAAACAGCTGTGTAAACGTCTTGACCTTTGTTGCTGCATCATTTGCAGTTTTTCCCATTTCGAGAATTGACTTAATCTGTTCATCTGCATATCCCATTGTACGCAATTGATCTTCATTTAAATCGCCTGTAAATTTTGATAATGTTTCGGTCAGGACATCTGATGTAAGCCATCCTTTTTGTAAAGTTTCACGAAATGAACCTTCATCCTTGATCATCTGATCAATAGCTACACCATGAACACGTGCAGTCTCTTTAAGCGCATCCTGAAATACCTGACCACCCATTCCAGCGTTTACTACTGAGTTCCAATCCATCAGTTTTACCGTACCCGCTGCCAATGCCTGTGAAAGCTGGTACATTGCAGTGCTTGCCTGTTGAGATGTTGAACCGGATACTGCCGCCAAGTTTGCGATACCCTTAATAGCAGCCACTGATGTATCAAGATCAACACCTGCTGCTGTGAAAGTACCGATATTTCTGGTCATTTCCGTGAAATTATAAATTGTCATATCTGCATAATGGTTTAATTCATCCAATGCAGAATTGACCTGATCCAGTGTTGTTCCTTTACTTGATGTATTCGCGAGTATTGTCTGAACAGCATTAATCTGTGTTTCATATTCTTCGAAACCAGATTTTATTGGATCTATTGTAAAAGCGGAAACCATTCTTTCTCCCGCCTGTATAGCCGAATTTGTAATGTTCTGAAGTGCAGTAATCGCCATAACTTCAAGTCCTGAAAAATGAATTTTTACAGACTCAATAGCGTTTGACATAGGTGTCAGATTACACTTCTGTGCTTCGGAATTAATATTTTCCAAGCCTTTTGCAGCCCCTTCAAGATTGAGGCTTTTCTTTAATTTTTCGATTGTAGACATGCTGGTTTTAACATTCTGTTCAAACTTCTGATTGTCAAACCGCATTTCAACAACGCGTTCGTCGATTGTTGTACTCAAAGCTCAGTAACCTCCTTCCACGCATGGCTTGCAATTTGGTCAAAAATAGGCTGGATTGCAGGATTGATGTAATCTCGCCCCTGTACCCAGCCTCCATTACGAGTCGCATGACCATACTGTAAGATGATTGCTATTGGAACTCCATTTTGAATATTTTTGTTATAAAAACCGATTGATATAGACCCCTTTTTCTGCTCTATCTTGTAATACCAAGAATTTGCAGTTAATCCAGAGTCAACAGGAGTCGCAGACGCAAGGGCTGCTACACCTTCTCGACCATACTTATCAAGATCACCGATTTTAACTGTTTCCTTGGCTTTCTCTAAGAATTTAGTCAACTTTGAAAAATCGCCCTTTTGTCTAAACGTTATCATATACACGCTCCTTATAATTCAGTTACATAATCAAGCGCTATCCATCCTGCACCGGACTGTAATCGCCCCCAACCAGCAGCTGAACCAGCACCAACACGTTTTTCAACAATTGTAAATGTACCAACACCGGTATATGCACCAGTTAATCCATAGTTTGTCCCCGGACCTTTTCGAATCCGAAGCTGCTTAGTCGAAACTTTTACTTTAAATGCTTTCTGGGTTGATTCTTCTTTTTCTGTTACATCTGATACAGCACTTCCTAATAATTGATCTGTAACCTGTTGTGCAAGTTTTCCTAATCTGGAATACAGCCAATCGCCCGGACATGCCTTATTTGCAAACCAGCGATGAACTGTTATCAGCATCTCGTCAGATTTTGGAGAATATTTCAATGCTTTCTCCTTATCAGAAATCCACAATAACTTTGTTTTTCCATTGCGCCGACAAATATCTACACATAAACCAACAAGCGAATTATAAACTTTATTGTTCATCTCGTACGGTGCTGTTTTATCTGAAGCACACTCGATCGTTACTGCACGGTTATCATTTGCTGAGTTCGATGAACACCAACTTCTATCTTTTTCATCTACGCAAAGAACAACTCGTCCATCAGTACCTATACCGTAATTGCAGCTTGCTTTTCTTGTTGGGCTTACGAAACAATTTCCAATGCTCTCTGCCGAAAGCTGTCCAACAACGCAATGTGGTGTAATTCTGTCAATGCTATGTTTTCTCGACTTGGTTTTGTTCGGACTGATTTTGGTGTAGCTTATTAATTTACTATTGCTCATCTTGTACCGTCACCCCTTTGAATTGAATCTTTTTTTATTCGCTGCGTTTATCGCCGCGTGTCTGCTATATATATCTCTTTTACTATGTTTCTTTGGTGGTCGATTCTTGAAATTACAGATTCTAATCAGCATAATTAAACGATTAAAATGCCATGTTTCATATTCAGGCGGAATGCCTAAGGATAACATCCAATAATACACAAGTTCTGATGTGACCTGCTCCCGGTTATGTGGAGTATTTTTTTCTTCCGGAACTGTGGATGCTGTCATTGAAGCCCCCATGTATTCTTCAATTTCCTGAATATTTTTAGCTGTCAATCGATTATAAATTTCTGGATCAACATTTTCTGTAATTGTCATGCATCTTATGTAATCCACAAATTCAGCCAGTGTTTTATCACTCTTTGTAAGAAATGGCTTGTGCCACTTACTCTCCCATTTTGAAATTGCAAGTAATGAATGCTCTATCTGTAGTTTCTGTTCATCTGCATACACAAATACCTCATTCTTTTCATCCCAAAATTCAATGGGTGGTATTACAATTTCAAGCATAACTCACCCACCTCTTTTTAAATGGAAACGATCTTATTAGCCGACGCTGTTTCTGCTGTCACGACGGTATCAGTATCACGTGGAATAATTCCTTTTACAAATTCAGACGCATAATCAGCATTTGTTGCCAGTTCCATGAATAAATCGCTGTATGCCTCGGTCTGAGAAAATGCTTCTGAAATTTCAGGAGATTTTCTAAAGTATTTTCCATCCGGCGTCTTTTCGCCATAAGCTTTAAGAACTAATTCTTTAAATGTCTTAATAATCGCTGGACCATCCTGTGCGTTTACAATGTTCTGTAACATTTCAGCTAATCCACCTGCGGTTCCCATTTCCATTTCCATGATTTCGGCCTTAGAGAGATTAAACCAAAAATCCTCGGTACGCCGCACACCATTGTAATCTGTATAAGTCATTGTCTTTTTTAACATAATCGTTATCTCCTTTCGTAAAAAAAAGAGTCGCCAGCCTGACTGAATACGACTCTTTTACTTGTTAACCAACTGCTTTCATAATTGAAATAATCTCATCCGGTAACGGAAGTCTTGGCTCGACACCATCGTTAGCATCATCACCTGTTGGATCTTTTCCATACAGAATCTCTTCCAGTGCTGCCATTTTCTTTGCATCGACTTTAGTTGATTTAAACACCAATGTGGATGTCGGTTTTAACTTCGTCACTCCATCAACAACCGATGTAATATTAACCGGTGTTGTGGTAAAGTCCCAAGAAAGAGTAAGTGCCGCAGGGCTGTCATTTACAGACTCATAGCCTTTTTCTGATGGCGAAGCCATGCATCCATATACAAGATGAATCTCATATCCATGGTCATTTGAATCCACATCATTACCAATGATGGTAGTGTATGCGAGACCAAACATTTTTCTACTCTGCTGTCCTGCATAAACTCCCGGAGCCACTTCAACTGAACCGTCACATTCTGCAAACTCATCAGGCGCCATATAAGCTTCGATCGTTCCACCAAACTCTTCTGCCGAAATAAGGTTGAGATATTTGATATTATCGGCATAAAGTCCTGTAGCCTCTGCTCCAGACGGGCTCTCTGTAACTGCCGTAAGTCCGTTCCATGCAAAACCTTTCGTATATACTCCTCCGGGCTGAATCGGATATAAAACACCTTTACTTACACCGGTTTCGTATAAACGCTTGCCTGTGTCATCCCAAACAAGTTTCTTTTTCATAAATGTTGTTCCTCCTTAATAAAATATTTCAAAGACATCATGATTCAAATTGTCTTTAGTGTAATGCCTGTTATACCGACAAGTTGGTAGTATTGATACTTTTTCAATCAGCTTACTATCTGGATCACTGTCTATAACAGTTATCGAATACTTTTTTTTAGATAAGTAAACCCCGTCATCCGCAAATGTATTCTTGATGTCATCAAGAGCATAAACGATGGCGGGATACTTCATTATTACAGAAGAAGGTGGCTGGAAATAAACTCTGCAATTATCCCCAGATGTAGGGCAGGACAATACCTCACATAAAAGATTATGTAACATCAGTCGCCGATTCATTGTACACACCTCCAACCGTTAATATCAGTCTCGGATACTGAACTTCAATATTTGTAATTTTCCATTTAGCACCCATAAACTCGATATATCGCATCAAATGAAAGTTATCGCGAGCCCATGGATCGGCTACAATGCTGATTTCATTTGATATATTAAGATTATCATTAAGCGTATCAGATGATTGATATTGACGAGTGTTACGAATCAGATCGCCGTAGCATTCACGTCTTGTAATTCCATCCGACCACACGCCAGGTCGTATTTCCGAAGAAACCGCATAGCCGATTATTCCATGAAACTTCATTTTGATTTTTCTCCTTTACGATCAGCCTGCTGCATGATCACTTGTATCACTCACACTGTTACTGGATGCTGTCACATCTTCTTCAATTGCAATAGCAGAGTACACTCTGTGAAGAGCACCAGAGACACGAGTTTCCAGAAGAGATTTTTCCTGGTTGAAATCAATGTCAAACTGTGTGAAATGGCTGATTTCTCCGCCTTTGGTTGCCCCCAGTGCATAATCTTCAAGATTGCATACAATACCAAGCAATTTCTTTGTCTTACCATCCGAGGTTTTACGTTTCTTACCTGCAAACTGCTCTGCGGTATAGATTCCGGCAACGTTTAATGCTGACGCTAATTCCGCTACTGAATTGTACATACGACGTCCATTAAGATCCCTTGCTAAAAGCATGGTATTTAAAGATGCCGGCGTGCAATAATAATCTGGTGTTCCGCTTCCTTTGTAGTTTTCACGGGCATGAAGAACAGCCTCAATGAGTGCCTCTGCATAAATATAATTGGAACCAAAATTTAAGGAAGTATTACCACCCTGAAGTTCTTTCTTCGCCGCTGCTAAATCTAAGTCGGCATGAATTGTATAGAGATCATCGTCACTCCAGATTGGACGAACTTTATCCGGGGCAATCTTATCAGCATCACCATCTTCCCTGCCATCGCCTAACATGATTGCAATTGCGAGCTCCTCGTCAAGCATCATACGATCGATATTGTATAAATAAGCAACGTAATCAAAATCTGTAATATCAACAATGTCATCCCGGTGAAGCGCGTTTTTGACATAGATTGTCTGTGGATCGGTAGTTCTACGAACCAGGCTGAAATTGCCAGCATTCTTTTTCTCTTTTCCCTTCTGATATCCTTTAGCCTTAAGCCCATCAATATTACGGATATCTACCTGACTTGTTCTGATTCTTGAAATTGGACTCTTATGTACTTTAGAAAGTACTCTTGAAATCCATCCCTGATCATTGGTGATTAATTCTGGTGCTCCCGGTCTCACTTCCTGATAATCCGGGAACAATTTTCCAACTGTATTGGTATCAAATCCACCGGATGTTGCATCATGCTGAAGTGTATGTTCATTTGTGTATGCTGTAAGAGCATTCTGGAAAGTTCCGATATTGCTCATTTTAGCCATTGCCAAAATTTCCTGCTGATCGGAATGTGTTAAGGAGTCTTTCTCCTGCTGCTGGTCACCATCAAATACATTATGTTTCATACTGTTTGTTCCCCCTTTAGATTTATTGTTGTCGTTTTCATCTTTTTCTTCTGTCTTATCAGGTTCAGTTGGTGTTTCTAATGCCTGTCTGACCACGTCGTAAACCACATTTTTCTGTTCTTCCGAAAGTGTATCAAAGATTTCTTTCGCTGTTTTATCTGTCTGTTTTTCTGATGCTTCTTTTGATTCATCTTTTTCGGCAGTCTTTTTTTTGTCTTTTTCATCCTCATCATCGGAATGATAAAGCATTATGTTTTCATCATATCCAATAATAATGCCAGACTCTCCATCACCATGTGCCATTACATCATCGATAAACGCACCTGGATTTGCTCCTGCAAGTACAAGACTTACTTCGCGAATGATTCCATGAATAACATCATGTCCGGTCTGTACTAATTTGTTTGCCATGATTGACAATGATCGAACATCGCCATGCTGTACAAGTTCTTTTGCAGTTTTTCCAGATTCAGTTTCGTTAAATTCGCAATAAGTATACACGCCGTCATCACGATTTTCCAGGTATGCATGTCCTAATACATTGGAAGCGGCACTGTGGTTATGATTCCATACTAACGGGACTTTTTCTCCATTCTGGCTTTTGAACGCATCTTTTTTAATGATTCGCCCATCGGCACATTCTAAGTCGTTTCTCGTGGCCCAGCCACCAAAATCATACTTCATTTTGATTTTTTCCTCCTGTTTCATTATTTTCATTATTGTAAGCTGCCGTTTGTTCAGATGCCCTTATGTTACTATTGTTAAGTACATCTGCTTTAGGGTCATCCGACGGGGCAATACCAATAATTTGACGTATTTCGTTTGATGTTAAAATTTCGTTTCTTGTAAATTTGTCTGCTATCTCAGCAATATCATTAACCGGAACAAGCTTAAACGGATCACGGAAATAAACGATTGACTTATGCTGTGTTCTAGCTGTTTCTGTTATGAACTTGCTTTTTAGTTCATCCACAATGGCTGAAATAAATGGCTCGATTGTCCGGTTATAGTAATTAAGCATCGTCTTTTCATCCGCGGAACCATCCAAAATCGCCTGCGTTATGCCAAGCTGGCTGTACAGCATGTTTGTCAAATATTCAATCTGTTTCATCAGATTATTTTCAACCGGACGATTAAGCTGTGTTATCTTTTCGGTTCCATCTATATATGCGATCCCATATGGCGAGCCAAATAACTGATTCTCTATACTGGCTTTACGTTGTTCCGCCTGACGTTGTCTGGCTTCTGTTTTTATGGTATATGGTAACTGGATAATTAAATCTAATTTTCCTGAACAACAACGTTCATCAACCGCATCCAAAAGATTCAGTTTATGAATTAATCGTTGCATTACACTATTGGGTTCATTAATTACCGAATATAGTGGATTCTCAATGATTGCCACATCTTTTTTTGACATTATAATGGTTTGTTTCCGACCTTTTTGGTCATTGTATACTTCCGCTTTGATATGTTGCGGAAACCACTCTACAATCTTTCCAACACGCATAGAATCGATATCATATCCATTGGTAATATCTGGATCTATGTTGGTATCAACCGGTACAATCGCTATGCATCCCTCATCCATTACTGATAAAACGACATCCTGTATAAATGCACGTGATGTCTGATCAATATTTGCACGCAACGTAAGACACTTATTTAATCCAGAGTCCATTACGTTTAAGAAACGTCCTTTATCATCTAATTTTACATGCTGAATTGTCACCGCGGCTACATCAAGCGCGATTCGATTATAAACAGCATTTACAATTGATCTATAATTTCCCCGAGTTGCATAAATACGGTCTGGACGATATGAACATCCATATCCGTTATAGTTCGTCGGGTCTTTATTCATAAATGCATTCCAGCCATGCTGGAGTCTATCAATAAATCCCATTTCCAGTTCCTCCATGTTTTTATTCAAAAGCGTCACGATTTAATTTGTAAGCAATATAAGCATCCATCATAGCGGCTACTGCGTCTATTTTTTGATCGTATCGCTTTTTTAACAATTTACGATTACCATTTGTATCCTCCATAGCAATACAATTTCCCATAGCAAATGTCATAAGTTCTTCATCAAACAAAAGCATTCGTTCTTCAGATAATTTTTTCAGTTCGCCTAAAGGAACCGATTCTGTTTTTGCACCCTGAATAACTTTTTCTATTCCAAACGGTCCATTCTCGCTTTCCCATCTAGCAACAAATTCTTTAGAGTTGTATGGATCGTAACCAAAACACCGAATGTCATATTGGCACTCAACGATATGTTCATCTAAATCGTCATAAACCTCCATCATGTCCAAAACAGTACCATCAAGTACTATAAGACTTCCTTCTTTCATAAATTGATCATATTTGTTTCTCATTGCTAATGGGAGTTTCATAAGAGTTGATGACGAGATGTAATTTCTTGTCTTTATACCGAATGCGCCATTTGATAATGGAAATAGAAATGTAAATGCACAAAAGTCATCGCCTTGCGATAAATCTGCACCAAGGGAACACGGCATTTGCCAATATGTCCTCTTTTTTTCTTGAGGAAGTGTTTCTTCGTAAGTAAAGTAATATGTATATCCTTCCATTGGTAAACCAAAACGTTTTGCCAGAATATCGTTTCTTGCTGCTGGAGCTTTTTCGGCTCGCTCAACATCAAGTTGATATGTTTCATATTTTACTGTTTTTCCAATGTTTGGATTTGCTTTTAACCACATATCCGGATTGGAAACTTCATCAATGGAATCCAATTTATACCACCAGATGGATACATGCGGATTGAAATATTCACCTTTCAATATATCCATCAATTCCATTTTGATTGTGTCGCCTGCTCCATTACGAACAGTACCCTCAGAACTGATTGCCACGATCAAATAGTCATCAACTTTAGAGGCTCCTTGTTCGATAGATCCAATGACATCTTCCCGAATGTCGCCGGACAACCATTCATCGACTGTCGCCACTTTAAGTTGCAGACCCTGGAGCTTGTCAATTCTCATTGGACGTATCTCCAAGAAGGAACCTGTCATAAAATTCTCAATACCTCTTTTGGTCGATGCCAACTTTGTCCGGTTTGCTTTTGATCCGGATGTATTCATCAACGACCCTTCTGTAAGGAACTTATAAAAAGGTCCTCTTGCTCTGGTGATTGCTGTTCTAATTGGCGATAATACTTCCTCAGCTTGTTTCATTGTTGGTGCGGTCGTGATCTGATGAGTTGTTGTTACATCCACGTTTAAAAAGTAATTTTGCAAGCATGAGGCATACATAGACTTTGCCGCTCCTCTCGCAACAATCAAATACTGTTTGTTAACAAGACGAGTTTTTATCCATTTAGTGACATAATGCCCTCCGTGTCCATCCTCATAAGGTTCATATATACTCCGCTCAACAAAGTAATACCACCCAAAGATCTGTTCAGCCCAAACTTTGAATGAATCAAGCAGATTCAAATCAGATCCATCAGTTAAAGTTAGTTCGTTTTCGCAATAACTGATAAAACCTTCAACTGCTGCATCATCATAATAAATACCCGGATCGGCAATTAAACTGTCGATTCGCTGCATTTCCATTTCAACTTCTTTGCAAATTGGTATGTCGCCCCGAATTACGGCATCTCTAAACTTACCGTAGTATATCGGAACAGCAGTATTAGATAGTGCCATAATTTATATCTCTCCTATTTATCCTTTTGTCCTTTTTTTGGATTTACAATTTGCGATCCTGCCATTTTATTAACAGCTGTGCCCATCGCATAAGTCGCAAGCTGTCCACCAATATTTTTTCCAGACTGTTCAAGAATCCCCATCACAAAATCTCTGCCTTTCTTTTTCTGGGCTGGTGTTGTATCCCTTAATAAGTCACTGTAACGCTTTTCTAATTCCAGGCGACTTATCTGCGCTCTCAGCTCGTCATCAGACATTCTCTTTGATGCTTTCTTAGCTGGTGGATGTTTTGACGTAGCAACTTTCGTTTTACCTGTCTGTCCACTATCGCTTTCGGTATGACCTCTACTTCTTGCTAATTCTGCCTCAGATCGATGCACTCCCCATTTCATTCCAAGAATGCCATGATGTTCCAACACATCTTCATTTTTCACTTTGATACACCTCCATTACATTTTTTTCACTTTTCAGCAGCAACGTTTAATCTCCATTCGTATTCGCTAATCTGCTCTTTATAGCATTCAAGAACTGCTGAACTTAACGGTGGATCGAATACAAGTTTTACTTTTAAATAAATATATGACTTTACAAGATTAAACGTTGCGTCATCATCCACGAACTCGATCCACACTGCTGTGCTATCTTTAATCTCAAATCCCTCAGCAGGTCCAACTCCTAATTGAGACAGAATTGAAAATGCGGAATTGATATGTATGATCAAATCTGCATCAAACGCCTCATCATCAGCAGATATTCCGCCAATCATTTTTTTGATAGAGTTTAAGATACTCTGTGTAATTTCCATATGACTGATCCTTTCAATTCTGGACTTTAATATATTCTTTTTTGCAATATCCTTCTGCACCGGCAGCCGTATATACCTTGTAAAACTCGTCGTTAGATAAATCCATATCAATCATTACCTGTTCGCCAGCTTTGATCGTCGTTACTGGTGTAGATGTAAGATTTGCTTCTGATCTGACATTAAGTATTTCGCAGTCAGTCACGATTCCATGAACGCTGTTCTCTTCTTCATTTTTAACATCAATGTCTGCTTCCGGAATGCGTTCTTCTGTGTTGTTTTCTGTATGGTTTTCTACATGCATGTTACGTTTTTTTTCTTCTTTCTTATTATCCATTGTTATCCTCCATTATGCCGCCATGGGCAAGTATCGTTTTTACTTCGTTCTGTTGACGAACATTGTATAAATAATGTTTCATCGCCATAATGTATTGCATTATGCGTTGTCAAAGTTGTACTAATTAAAAATTCTGGATTTAGCAGATAACCGGTTCGATCATAAATATCTTCCTGTGTTATTGGGTTTATATGATGAATCAAAATTTTTCCGTGTATTTCATATCCATCAATTCCAAGATCACATCCATTATCTCTAATGATGACCTGTCGTCGAACCTGCAACCATTCTTTTGACTTATAGAAAGCCTGATTCAAATATCTGTCAAACCCAAATGTTTCAATGCCAACTGCTCCATCTAACTTAAGATACTTGAATCGTTCTTCAAATGTACGAAGCCGTGACATTTCAGAATATGTCCGTATCGATATTGTCATCACCGCCTTGTCCACTGTATCCTCGAAAAGCATTTAATGCATTTTCGTATAGTTCTTCTACTCGTTCTGCGGATTGCAATGCTTTTGTTTTTGCATCCAAAAGATCTCTTTGCTCTTCCAAAATCTCTTTTTCAAGTCTAGCTTTTGTCGATCCTCGTTTGACAAATTCTGTTATAAGTTGTGAAGATGCCGTCCCGTCTCTCAATTGCTGCTCAGCTAAATCCATAGCCAACGCTATCATCTGATTTTCTCTGGATTCCGGCGTCAAAGCCGGTCGCATTTTTCTTGGTGTTTTTTCTAGCTTTGACTTTTTCACACTTTTACCTCCAATCTCTTGACAAATATAGCAGTATAACCTTTTTTATAGCCAGTATTTAAGGTGGTTTATACGAGTTTTGGATTATAATTTAAAGGGGAGGTATCATGCAACACACTACTGTTTATGCAAAAAAAAATGGACTATCTCATAAAACCACCTTAAATACTGGCTATAAATATAAAAGCGGTTCTCAAAAAATCCCTCTGGGGAATTTTCAAAGACCGCCGCGATGTGAGAGGGGGTATGCGTTTTTAGCACCCCCCTACTATACATTTTCTTTCTGTATACTTTATTTTTTATTGTGTTATCTTTTTATAGATACCTAATTCATCATATTTGATAATTTCATCTATCGCTCTCTCTGTTTCTTTATCATTTTCTTCTTCTGATAATTGATCAGATGTTCGTGCAATTCTTCCGAGATATGCGGTAGAATGGTATCCTTTTTTCTCATCATACAAGAACCATTGTGTGAAATCACTAAATGGATTAAAAGGATTATCAAATGTTGTCAGTGCACATCTCATTCTTCTTGTCTCCTTTCTGCTCACGCATTAGTTTTTAAGATACTTCATTACTGTTGAAGTTGAAATGCCAAGTGATTCTGCAATTTCAGCAGTTGTGTAACCTGAAGCTGCGCGCGCTTTAATTAAATTCTGTTTTGCAGAACTAAGTGTTGTGGTTGCTCGCGGTGTTGCTCGCTGACGTATTTTATCAATGTCTGTGTTGTTAAGAATCTGTGTAAGTTTGTTTTCACTGATTGCTCCAGCCTGAATTGCTTCCCATTCTTTATCAGTGATATCGATCGTTGTTCGCTTAGCACCAACAGAAATACGAGCTGCTGATAAAGCCTGCTGACTTGCTTTTTTAATTTCTGATTTGTCCATGTCCGGATTCTCTTTTTTCTTTGCAGCAACGGTTGCGTTTGCCATGATCTGGGCTTGCCTCTCTCTAGGGGCATTCCGTAGTGCTAGGTTTAGCTTACCCATAAGAGAGTCTACCTCAGACTGATAAGCGGCTTTAGCTGATGATGAATACGCTATCTTCCCAGTACCAACCATCTCTTTTCTCGCCCGGTTTGCCAGGGCTTTCATATAATTCGCATAGTCGGCATAGACTTCCTCCTGTGGGGTACCTGATGAAAGAGTACGAGCATCTCTTGTCTCTGCCATCTTTGTGCTTTTTTGGGTCCTTACCTGTATCTTCCCATTCTTATCAACATACTCTTCCTTTACTTCTTTGTAACTCAAAGAACCATCATCATTGATAATGGGGGTGCCTCTACGTTTCAATACCTGTGTCTCTGACTTAGCTCTTGAAAGTAATGTTGATGCGCCTTCATGATACTTACCATCGGCATCTACGGTACCCTGGTACTTCTTTTTCAATGATGCTATATCATTATCGATCTCGGACTGTTTGTAATCCAGCTTATGTTTCTCAGCATCAATAACAACCATACTATGCCTAACCGCTTTTGCCAGCTCATCAGATGTTGCTCCTTTTAATGTCATATCAGTAATTAAGTTTGAGACCTTTCCCATTTCAGTCTGTGTATTTTTCATGATCCGAATCTTCTTCCCGGATTCGTTATAATAGTCTTCGCCCTTTTTCACGGTTCCATATGACATCTTAGGATCAAAATCTTTAAGACCTTCAAGTGGATTTGTCGATGTAATTTTTACTTTACTCCGAGACGAATTACACGGAATAACCATTACAGTATCACCATCAAAGTCAGCTCCAGATAATCGTTCAGCTACTTTGGAATTTATACCGATTGCATCGGCAGGATTATTACCTAACACTCGACGCCCTTCCGCCTGCTTATTATTAACTTTTAAGATAGGTATCTCAAACGTGCCACCATGCGGATACCGAACCAACGCAACAGTTTCTCCGTCTGTAAAGTTCGGTGCATACACTTCATTATCTTTAATAGATGTCAACGGAAGGATAACCTGATAACGCTGACGTGGTAATGCTGCTGCTTTCAAATGAACTGCTGCGGAATCACAATCATCAGCAAAAGATTTTAACAGATTCTTTTTTACAGTTGGATTTGTAAGTGAACAGATTTCATCAAATTCCGCCTGTTTATCAGACATGGCAAGTCCTAACTGTTTTTTTATCAGCGATATACTCTGCTTTGCCAAAAACTGTGATGGCAAATTTCTTGACCACTGATCCCAGTCTCCTTCTTCTCGTGCTTTATTGATAAGAGATAAGTGCTCTTTACCATCTTTTCCAATATAATAACTTTGTCCGCCATGTTCTTTGATGAGGGAACCAAATGGATTATCCGGATCAGCTTTTATCTTTTTTAAAACATCGGTCATTGGCGTACCGGATTTCTTGTTCGTATTGAACATAACATCCACGCCATCTGGAAGATTATCTGAATAAATCGCCATACCTTTTAGATAATGTGTTTTGTCAACCATGATACGGACCTGTGCGTATCTTGATTCTCCAAGAGACAAATCCTGTACACCTGGTCTGATTTCAATGACACCATCTTTTTTAATACCTCCGTCTTCAGCATAACGAATCGCCAGACGTTTAGAGCTCATGCTCTCCGGATACACAAATGATTTATGAAAGGTCTCGCCGCCATCGTAAGATATGTAATCCTTAACTGAATGAATGTTATCAAAATCATATATAGCGCTTGATGTCTTTTTTCCATCTTCGTTTACTTTATATGGTGTTCCAGGGGGACATAAAACCTTGATGTTGGTCTGTTTTCCTTTATTCGTTACCTGTGGAACTCCACCTCCAAATGTTTCATAACCCTCCATTTGAAGAATATAAAGAGCCTGATTCATCTTTTCCTTAGAAACACCAAGCTCACGTTCCACTCCTGTACCAACATCGATCATTCCTTTTTCATCGACCATCTTTTTCAGAAAATCAGCTGTCTTCTGAGCCTGATTCATACGAACTTCGGAATTTGTATTTAACAAAGAACGTACCGATGAGTCATTTTTAAATCCCATCTTCTGTGCAATTTCGTTTAAGCTGTAACCTTTTTCCCGCAATCCTTTTGCTGTTTCAACCTGAAGCGATCTACGCTCATCCTTCGCCAAGCTCATCTGAGTTCTAAGCTGAGTTGTTGTCAACCCCATACTTTCAGCTATCTGAGTCTCTTTCATTCCAGATTTCTTAAGTTCTCCGACACGGGCTAAAAAATCACCACTGTGCTGATATGGATTTTCTCCAGAACCCCAGGGATAACGACCGGATCGTTTTGGCATACCATAATGTGCTAAGACATCATCTTTGTTTTCCCATGAATTATCCATTGTTATCCCTCCTGTTCCTTAATCTTGTTAAGCACTTTATTAAAAGTTATGATCTTATCCATTATCGGGACGATTTCATCAGCTTCCGGATTGTGATAAAAAATTTCATCATTTTGGTATATCCGCAACTCAATATCAATGTCAGATGGCTTAATTCCATACTCCAAACAAAATAAAGCTGTATATATTTCAAGCTGTTCCATATGTGCTGGAATCACACCTGTTTTCAAATCATGAATACGTAACATTCGATTCCGAAAACATATTGAATCAGCTGTTCCAAAACAATTATCAGAATAATATAGCACCTGTTCTGGAATCATCCGAAATCCAATTGCATCATTCACATACATATTCAAAGTTTTTGCAGATTTCGGGAGCTTCTGTCCAAGTGATATACATTGTGCTGCAAATGCATGATAAATCGTTCCCTGCTGAGTCGCTTTGAATCTCAAATAAGATTCTGCTATTTTTTCTTCATCGTAATTAATCCAGTGATATTTACTGGCTCCAAGAAAAGCGTGCTGCCCTTCAAGTTTGGAATGTTTGTTGAAGTTCATTCAATACTTCCTCCTTATTTTCTGGACATATGAATCTTGAGAAGGACATCTCATTCATACGCCTGACATAATATTCCTGATTTGGCTGTTTTTTTGCACTCGCACTTTTCTTACATTCCAAAGAAGCCCACATGTCGTTATACAAAATAAGAATATCCGGAATCCCCTGAATATAGTTTGCATCATTCTTCATGACAATGCATCCGGGAAACCGTCTCTTTAATTCTGCAACAAGATTTGCCTGAAATTTACTTTCCAGCATAATCAGAACTCCTTTCCTAAAAACGTAAAAGAAAATGGATATTTTATCCCTTCTCTTCATAAAAGGGTATGTTTTTTTCGCGCGCAAAAAATAGGCATAAAAAAACAGAGATACTGTTTAAGTACCTCTGTCTGGTAAATTATTAAATTATTGTTGTGCTCCTGCCTCTATCAGTTTTGCAGATATCCTTGCTGATACTTCTGCGTAATACGCAACCTCAGCATCTGTTAATTCGTCTTCACTGATATTGTTCATCTTCTGCATAGTATCTGTATACTTGACCATGTAACTTGTATAGTCGGCAAGCAATGATGTTGTATCGTCAGATTCATTATATTTTTTCATGAACTCACAGTATTCGTCAAAGAATGCTTCGTAGCTATCCATTGCCTCTTTAAACTCTGGTCTGATATCTGTGCTACTAACTGCGGTTTCGGTTTGTGTTGAACTCTCAGTATCAGTTGAAGTTGTTGTACTGTTTTCGGTTACCGTTGTTTCGGTCACTTCTGTCGTTTCCGTTTCGGTCGCTTGTGCACTTTCGGTCTCTGTTGTTTTAGGTTCAGTATAGGTTTCACAAACAACATCAACTGCTTTTAATTCGTGACTCGCCATTACTTTTAAATAATACTTTTTATCAGTACTATACGCATAAAACATCATATCATCATTACCAACGCCACCTTCATTAAAAACATCATCAAAACCAGCTGCCTTACAAGCTTCAACATATGCTTCGTACTCATCATCTGTAAAATTGGTAACACGAAAATAATATTGACTGCCACCATCTGGATCTATGATTGCCACATCCCCGTTTTTGAAATAATCCTCTGTAACCGGTAAAAGATCAGCATACTTGATATTGTCTTCAGATTCAGATACTGTTGCGTTTATATCCGTATTTGCATCAGATGTTACATTACTCTCTTCACTCTTACCACTTCCGCATCCAGTCATTAACAACATTGCCATGACCAGAATCATTAATGTTTTTAACGTTCTTTTCATATCTCATTCTCCTTTTCTCGTTTTAGTAACGACACTTTACATTGTAACATACTCAATCTGTAAATCCAATACAATTATTTTTTGGATATCCAAGAATGGTCAAATGCCCACTTTTATTTTCCACTTCTATATATTTATTAAACTTTTCACTCACACTAATAGAAAAATAAAGTGGGAAAGTGACCAGAATGGATATCCAAAAATCCGGAAGCCGCATAAATAGCGGGTTTGCGGGCTTTCATTTCTGGTCAAATCCATTTTTAAAAGTGGGCAGAAACCGGGCAAATGACCAAATTTTACCCCAAAATGATTAAATGGATATCCACAAAATACTCATTTTCGTCGTATTTTGACCACAATCCCACTTTTATTTCAAACAAAACTGGGCAGAAAATGACCATAAATGGATATCCAAAAATTATTTTTGATTAATTGGATATCCAAGAATTAGCTCACTGCGTCCAATAAATTCTTCTGCATCCGCAATCCACGTCGCAATATTTCGGCTTCACTGAGCCCATATTCAGTCGATAAGCGATCTAAAATAGATTTTTCTTCTACTGATAGACGCAAACGATACTGCAAATCCTTTCTTCCGCCGTCATCTCTAATCGGTCTGCCACGTTTTTTCATCAAAATCACCTCCAAATTTTCCCTGTTCGCTGATCTCTGATTGCAATTCTGCTTTCAATATGAAATCCAGACAACTCACAAATAGTAAATATAGTGTCAAGCAACTTATGAAAACGTATATCTTCATTTGCCTGATCCTCTTTTTCAACATTTTTAATCGCCTGGTAAGCAGTTGGATCTAAATATCCCTCAGCATTCCTTTTATCGTCCTTGTTCATCCATACCTCCTACACATTACACAACAATCTGTATCTTACATTCTGCATATGTTTTTATTGCAGCAATCTCTTTTGCTCTCATATTACATATTTCTTTGGGAATATATCGTCTCTGGCCTTTCCATAATAATCTGGTTTTTTCACCACAGGTTGTAAGTACCGACATCCGATCGTTTCGAAAAATTTTATACTGTCCAATAATATCGGAAACAGTTGCTGCATCATCTAACTCTATTCTCCGCGCTTTTCTCATAATTCTGTCTCCGATGTTTCATCTGATTGATCTGATGTTCCTCCAACCTCTTTGCCATAATCGAGGTAAAGTTTATATTTTTCAACATTAGCACGCCATTCCGCTGCATTGCACTTCTCGATGCACTGACAAATTCTGTGCACAACACCATTAACAAAATATAAACAAATACCAACCAATAATCCGATATAAACAATACTTCCTAAAGACATAGTTATTCCTCCTCATCACCTGACATCCATAATCCAGTACCTCTGCTATGTTCACCAATCGCCGCCACGCTGCTACTTCCATCTTCATAATCTTTAAAGCAATAACCACAAATCAGTTCACTGTAAGGTAAGCAACATTCAATCCACTTACAGAACTTATGCCACTCATCCAGCCTATGATCCTTACGAGACTTATAAATATTCGCCAGCACCTCATAATTCATCATAACATTACGAGTCTGGTTATAGCTGCTCGGAAGAAGCTGAATCATCTGCCACCAAAGGTCTTTCCTACTCGGACACCCTTTAATCTCGAAATCGTCCGGGTCTCCAGGGTATTCAATATATAATTTTCGATAATCATTTAATTCTTCTATAGTTTCATTCAGCAGTGCTTTGGTGCAGATATCGAGATGCTCACAGCTAAAATCACTGCGATTAAACTCTTTCTCAGCAAAGTTATGCATAGAACTGCAAGAGTTTGCAACAGTACCAACTTTATAAGTATCGAATTCTTTCCACCAGTAGAGTGGCGCTGTAATTCTCACATACACTGGCATCATCCTCATAAACTTTCTATGGTCTGTACCTGCGTTGGATAAACGCCGCATCAGATCGAGATCGTTCTCGCCAAGATCAAACCCGACAACGTCATATCCAGCTGTCGCCAGTTCACTATTACTCTTATTCCAAGAATTCCTAGGATTTCTCATTCCCTCGATGATAAACTCCATCTGCTCTGGACTCGCCAGAACTACGTGTTCTAATTTAATCATTGTCAACATCCTCCTTCTCAGTTACTACTTTGATTTTCGCATCCTCCGGATAATTCCGAATAGCCATACAAATATCTGATGCGCTCAATGCTCTGGTTAATCCATTTTCGCTAAAGGTTCGTAATTCCACAACATTCTCTGAAGTAACATACCAAACTTCTATTACGTTTAATCTTTTCATTTTGTTATCCTTCCGTCTTTTAATATATTTTTTCATATTGATCCATATTAGCAGTTTTTGTGATACAATACACCCAAGAACTTATGGAGGTATAATTACATGCAAATTACAAAAGAACAGCGTGATATCCTTATTGACTGGCTTGAACGAAATCTAATTTCAAGAAAATCCATCAACAATGAAGCTGATACCGCACGTATAAGGTTGGCTTTTGAACACGACACAAAAATATATGTCGATAACAATACCATAAATGACGTTATGCTCAGTCTCGGATACCATGCCGCCAATTTTGCTAATGATCCGTATTTAGTTTTTAATGTATCGGCTCAATCCCCAGCTCTTCAAATATATTGGAACGAGGTTTTAGGTCCCCGCTGATTGTTGTTGTGTTTACAACTCTGCCAATGCCAGCGTCATCTATGACATACGGATAGCCAATAGCCCATAAAATTTCTCTGATAGTTGTCTTAGCAGAACAACTTGGACCAGTGAGAATAATATAATTACCATTTTTCATGAAATACATTAATCTTTTAGTTTCTTTTTCGCCGATAGTTGCAATCAAATACTCTTTAACTTTCGGTGGCATTTCGGTGTACGTTGCTTCCCAATCAATAATTGGGGAGTCCTTGTATCTTTTAAATGGATATTTGTTCATACGTTTTCCTCCTCTTCGACCAACCAAACTCTTATTCGATCATTATAATTTCCACGGCTGACTCTCAACGCTTCTTCTGATAATTCTTCGCCGCTCTTTATCCGATAGCCCAATATTGCTGTTCATAGCCTGGATAAATCTATTTCGATTCATTGGTGCCATCACCGCCTTTTTATTACATTGGTTGTAAAACCAGCAGCACGTAATCTTGCATCCATATCAAGAATGTCATCAACATAAATACGTTCTTGCTTACCCATACAACGCCTTCTTTTTAATTCATCGAATGTAACTGTATCACCATCACCAAGAAGTGCTTTTAGATTTATAGTAAATGATTTACCAACGCCTCTGCCAATTGGAAAAGCATTAAGCTCACCTCTTAAATACTTCTTTTGCCAATCATACAATTCAAATCCAAACGCTTCTTTAATTCTCTTAAAATCGCTAGATAATAAATCATCCCATTGAACTTTCATTTTTCTTTTTACATATTCAGCCTCATCGATTTCGGCAAAGCCGTTCGGAGCTTCTTTAAAATATCTGTTAATTGCTACCTTGTCCATGGACGGAGTGATTACGTATAGAATTCCGACGGTATCATAATCACCTTTCGCCGGATCTACAAGGAAATCCTCCGTATAAATCTTAAAGGCTCTATCAGCCGGCATATAAGGCATAGTGATCGGATACAGTTCGTCCATAACAGTATCAATCAGTCCACTGTGATATGGAGCATCCGGACAGTTGATGTTCACGCCATGATAGCGATCAACGTCTCTGTACTTAACCGTGCCGTCAGCATACACATACTTAAATAAGGAAGACATGCGTTTGCACTGATAGTTACGCTCTTCTCCCTTCAGACCACTCATATCAGAAATATCACTCCATACCTCGTCAGTATCCTCAATTGGAAGAAGTGGCTTGTTGTTGATCAGACGGTTCAGAATAGCTTTAGTCAGACCAATACTGAATCCGAAATGACCATCCTCGCAAAGACTTTTAAATGCTTTTAATGCACTTTCATAGCAGGCACAGTCATAGTCCCACTCGCCGTCTTTTCTGTCCGGCTTTTCATGCTTACAAGCTAAACTTATTTCATTTTCAGCCCACAATTCTATATTGGACTTCTCACGACAGGACTCCAACAACCGGTTGCGATCATCAATGTATTCATTTGCAAATATCTTTCTGCAATTACCTCCAAAAGATTCAACAATTTCCGGAAGATTGTCATTTACAGCATCAAACATCAAACCATGCTCTGCACACCATTTGACAGCTTCGTCCAGTCGATCGTCGACTCTGTTTGTCCAGAGAATAAGCTTTTCGCCGTTAGCCTGTCTCTTTTTCAGATAGGCGATTAATTCTTCGTTCGGATCACCGATTTCTGGATATTTGTTGACGCACAAAGTTCCATCAAAATCTACTGCAATAATGTTCTGTTTCATTTATTTTCTCCTTTCAGTTTTCAATCCATTCGTTATCGATATAGTAAAAACCAAATACACATAGTCCGATAACAATTATCCAAATCACCCAGAATAACCATAGTTCCCAATCGCTTTCCAAATAATCAACAGTTTCTTCAATGGTGCTGTT
>OKTW01000390.1_pt1 | contig 24742 bp, 19 predicted proteins | sample 1606371 | NCBI WGS metagenome assembly OKTW01 (sample SAMEA3879568, study PRJEB24766) | human gut metagenome | biome: human-associated habitat; feature: feces | place: USA | collected 1985/1987
ACTGATTTTAAATAAAGAAATAAAATTACAGGAATTTTCTGTTACCAGCAATCAGGCATCTCAGATGAATGGTGGCAAGGATTTTTGTGAATGGAGTAAACACGACAAGGAACTGGCAAAAAGTATAGGTAAGATTGTAGAATGTATACTTGGAAAATATGGAAAAGGTCTTGTAAATCTGGCTCTGGCAGAAAGCTTTTTTGAAAAAGGCGGCGATAATTATGAAGTGGCAACGCTGGCGAATAAGGGACGCATGCAGGCAGAGGCAGGCGGAAAGCTGGAACAGTGTTTTGTGGCGGATGGCATACTTGCCTGGCTGCACATTATCAATGGAAAAGAAAAGGAAGCAGAAGAACTGCTTGTCCGGTTTGAAAATAAAGTAAAAAAAGAAGGAGCAGAACGCCTGATCCCTAATATTGAAACTTTTATCGTAAGATGTGCACTTTACAGTGGAGATAAGGCAGCAGTTGCGGAATGGATGGCGAAAGCACCGGATGAAGAATTGCAGTTTTCCATTTATGACCGTTTTCACTATATGACCAAGGTACGTGTTTATCTGCAAAATGGAAGAAATGAACAGGCATACAATCTGCTTTTAAAATGTGGATATTATGCGAAGGTTATGAAACGGACATATATTTCTATAGAAGTAAACATTCTGCTTGCGATCACGCAGTATCGTATGGGTGATGAGAAGTGGGATGAAACACTCTGTGAAGCCCTGAAAATGGCAGAAGAATATCATTTTGTCCGGATCATTACGAGAGAAGGTGCAGCAGTACGGCCATTGCTTCAGGCAACCTCTTTTAAACCTTCAGAAGTGAAAGAGGATCTGGCACAGACAAAGAGAAACAGGCAGTTCTGGTCGTGGGTACAGGAAGAAACAGAGAAAATGACACGTTTTTATCCAGTCTATCTGAAGGCGGGCATAGAAGAAGTGACGTTAACAGATACTATGATAAAGATTTTAAAATTGCAGGCAGATGGTATGTCAAAAGAAAAAATTGCGGCAGAACTGAATATGACCATCGCAAATGTGAAATACCATACACAGCAGATTTACAAAAAACTGGGTGTTTCCAATAAGGCGGGCGCCGTAATGGAAGCCGGCAAAAGAAGATTGATATAAACATAAAGAAGGAAAGAGACCACAGCGTCTGATGGCAGTATATAAGCCGGGGATGCGTGGTCTTTTTTATTTTACAGGAAATTGCTTTCCTGTAAAGTAAAAAAACGCTCCGCGAGGATGCGCACTGCGGCGTATAAGGTAGATATCGCAAGCGACCGCCGCAGGCGCGAGAATGTGGAAAGGCACATTCTTTGTTTTTGTTGAATGAAAATGAATGAAAATGAATGTTTGTGAAAAGTATACAAAAATAGAAACAAAATTTTGTGAACTAATGTGATTGAAATTGAATGAATTTGATTGTATAATACAATCATAAAACAGAGAGGCACACGGAAGTGCAAAAGAAAGAGGTAAGATATATGATTTATACGGTAACATTTAATCCTTGTCTGGATTATATAGTAGGTGTGGAAGATTTTCAACTGGGGATGACAAACCGCACCTGTTCAGAGCAGATGTTTGCCGGAGGAAAGGGGATCAACGTCTCTGTCGTTTTGAAGAATCTCGGCATTGAGAGTACGGCACTTGGATTTATTGCCGGTTTTACCGGAGAGGAGATCCGAAGAAAAGTTGAGAAGATGGGCATCACATCTGAATTTATCCAGCTTGCGAATGGCTTTTCCCGGATCAACATCAAACTCAAATCCATTGATGGGACGGAGATCAACGGCACAGGTCCTTCGATCGGAAGCGAAGAGCTTGAAAGATTGCAGGGGAAACTGGATACACTGAAAAAGGGAGATGTGCTGATCCTGGCAGGCAGCATCCCGGCAAGCCTTCCGGATTCCATTTACAGCGATATTATGGAACGTCTGGAAGGAAAAGGGGTCATGATCGTGGTGGATGCGACAAAAGACCTTCTGGTCAATGTACTGAAGTATCATCCGTTCCTTATCAAACCGAACAACCATGAACTGGGCGATATCTTTGGGGCAGAGATCAAAGAGCGTGACCAGGCAGCACCATATGCAAAGAAGCTGCAGGAGATGGGAGCGAGAAATGTTCTGGTTTCCATGGCAGGCAAAGGAGCGGTGCTTCTTGCTGAGGACGGAAGCATATACGAAAGTCCGGCACCGAAAGGAAAACTGATCAATGCAGTCGGGGCCGGCGATTCCATGGTGGCTGGTTTTACTGCCGGTTATATACAGAAAGGCAGTTACGAACATGCATTTAAAATGGGCGTTTCCACCGGAAGTGCCAGTGCATTTTCCGAAGGATTTGCCACAAAAGAAGAAGTAGAAGCAATCTATAAGACACTTTAAGAATGTGTAGAGGCAAAAAGATACTATACAAATTAGTCTGTACTTCACAGTCTGACAATTTTGCCTGGCATCGTTATAAATGGAATGTAAGAAAGGAGAACTTATGAGAATCACAGAACTGCTGGATAAGAGAAGCATCCGGATCAACGGTGCTCCGAAATCCAAAAACGAAGCTCTCGACCAGATGGTCGAACTGATGGCAAAGAGCGGAAAGATCAATGATCTGGAAGCTTACCGCCAGGAAGTATACCGCCGTGAAGAGGAGGGAACGACAGGTGTCGGCGAAGGTATTGCGATCCCTCACGGAAAGGGTGCATTTGTAGACAAACCGGGACTGGCAGCTATGGTTGTAAAAGACGGTGTGGATTACGATTCTCTTGACGGAGAGCCGGTACATCTGATCTTCCTGATCGCAGCGCCGAACACCAAAGATAACGTGCATCTGGATGTACTGAGCAAACTTTCTGTACTTCTGATGGATGAGAATTTTTCCAGGGCACTGCAGAATGCAAAAAGCCCGGAAGAATTTATGAAGATCGTCGATGAAGCAGATCAGGAAGCACCGGATCTGGATGAAAAACTGAAAGCAGACGAAGCAGTATCAGAAGATCAGTTCCGTATCCTGGCTGTTACAGCATGCCCGACCGGCATCGCACATACTTACATGGCAGCAGAAGGTCTGGAAAAAGCTGCAAAAGCAAAAGGATGTTTTATTAAAGTAGAGACAAGAGGTTCCGGCGGAGCGAAAAACGTGCTGACTGCAGAAGAGATCAAAAATGCAGACTGCATCATCGTAGCGGCTGATACAAAAGTTCCGATGGATCGATTCAATGGCAAAAAGCTGATCGAAGTTCAGGTTTCTGACGGTATCAGCAAAGCGGATAAACTGGTAGAGCAGGCAATGTCCGGAAATGCAGCGGTTTATCAGGTATCAGAAAATGCAGAAGTTTCCGAGAAAAAAGCAGGAGGCTCCAAAGGCCATCAGATTTATATGCAGTTGATGAATGGTGTTTCACACATGCTGCCATTTGTCGTAGGCGGCGGTATTTTGATCGCTCTTGCATTCCTGATCGATGGACTTTGTGTAGATATGACATCATTGACGGCAGAAGCACGACAGAGTTTCGGTTCGATCACACCGGCGGCGGCAACATTGAAATCCATTGGCGGCCTTGCATTTGGATTTATGCTTCCGGTTCTGGCAGGATTCATCGCTATGAGCATTGCAGACAGACCTGGTCTGGCAGTCGGATTTGTGGGTGGTGCAATTGCAGCAAACGGCAAGTCTGGTTTCCTCGGTGCATTAGTAGCAGGTTTCCTGGCAGGCTATCTTATCCTTCTCTTAAAGAAATTGTTCGAAAAACTTCCGGAAGCACTGGAAAAAATTGCCCCGGTTCTTCTCTATCCGGTATTCGGCATTCTGATCGTGGGACTGGTTATGACGTTTGTCGTAGAGCCTCCAATCGGAGCATTGAACACGGCACTGAACACAGCTCTTACAAACATGAGTGGTTCCAGTAAGGTCCTTCTTGGCATCATCGTAGCAGGCATGATGGCAGTTGACATGGGTGGTCCGTTCAACAAAGCGGCCTATGTATTCGGAACGGCATCCATCGCAGCAGGAAATTACGGAATCATGGCAGCGGTTATGATCGGCGGTATGGTTCCTCCGTGTGCGATTGCTCTGGCCTCTCTTCTGTTTAAAGATAAATTTACAAAAACAGAAAGAGAATCCGCTCCGACAAACTTTATCATGGGACTTGCATTTATCACAGAAGGTGCGATTCCGTTTGCAGCATCCGATCCGCTGCATGTCATCCCGGCATGCGTGATAGGTTCCGGACTTGCAGGAGCACTTTCCATGGCATTCAACTGTACACTGATGGCACCGCACGGCGGAATCTTCGTATTCCCGGTTGTCGGCAGTCCTCTGATGTACCTCGCTGCACTGGCAGCAGGAACCGTAGTCGGCGCATTAATGCTCGGTGTGCTTAAGAAAAAAACAGCCGAGTAAACCAAAACTTCATCATAGAACTTTTCCTCAGAAAACCGCAGTGACTTTAAAGGTGTAAAGCACTGCGGTTTTGCTTTACTTTTTTATCTGCTATGAGCTATAATGAGAAAGAATCAAAGGACACAGCTATGTAATTTTTTACAGTATGAAAAGGGGTGGGGTAATATGCTTACAAAAACACGACAGAAAGAGATCTTAAAACTTCTGGAAAACAGAGGAAGTGTAACGCTTCAGGAGTTAAAAGATCATTTAAATACTTCAGAATCTACAATTCGCCGGGATCTGAATACATTGGACGCACAGGGAAAACTGGTCAAGGTTTTCGGTGGGGCGGTCGCAGCGGACAATATGAGCATACGTGATGAACAGGTGTCACGCAGAGAAGAAAAGAATTCAGAAGAAAAAAGAATGATCGCACGTTACGCAGCATCACTGATACAGGACGATGATTTTGTGTATCTCGATGCCGGAACGACAACCGGATGTATGCTTGATTATATTTCCGATACAACAACCGCAGTTTTCGTGACGAATGCACCGTCACATGCACAGAAACTGGCACGCAAAGGTATGGAAGTCATTCTGATCGGCGGCAGACTCAAACAGTCCACCGAGGCAGTGGTCGGAGAAGAGGCATGCAGACAGATTGAGAAATTTAATTTCAGCCTCGGTTTCCTGGGCAGCAACGGTGTTTCCGAACGCTCCGGATTTTCCACACCGGATCCGGATGAAGCGATGGTCAAAAAAAGGGCGATCGAACGCATCCACCGGTGCTTTGTTCTGTGTGACCACACGAAATTTTATAAAGTCAGTCCAATCAGCTTTGCAAAATTAGAAGATGCCGTCGTGCTGACGGATTCAGCACCGCAGGGCAATTTCCAGGAGATGCCGAACATCGTGGAAATTTCCGTAGATGAGTAGATAGAAATGCCAAAAACAGCAAAAATGTAAAGAGTGAAATTTTAACAAAATAAAGGAGGAAGAAAACATGGGATGGTTGATACTGATCGTAATTCTTTTGATCGTGCTGATCATTTTACTTTCCAGCGTGAAGATCGTGCCGCAGGCAACCGCAATGGTTGTGGAACGTCTCGGCGGATACCGTGCGACCTGGTCGGTCGGACTTCATGTGAAAGCACCGTTTATTGACCGTGTTGCCAGGAAAGTTATTTTAAAAGAGCAGGTGGTGGATTTTGCACCGCAGCCGGTTATCACAAAGGATAACGTAACAATGCGGATCGATACGGTTGTATTTTTCCAGATCACAGATCCGAAGCTGTTTGCATACGGCGTGGAAAATCCGATCATGGCAATCGAAAATCTGACTGCAACGACACTGCGAAATATCATCGGTGATCTGGAGCTGGATCAGACCCTGACATCCAGAGAGACGATCAACACAAAAATGCGAGCATCGCTTGATATTGCCACCGATCCATGGGGTATCAAAGTCAACCGTGTGGAGCTGAAAAATATCATTCCGCCGGCTGCAATCCAGGATGCGATGGAGAAGCAGATGAAAGCAGAGCGTGAGCGAAGAGAAGCGATCCTGCGTGCAGAAGGTGAGAAAAAATCCACCGTGCTTGTGGCAGAAGGTAAAAAAGAATCGGCAATCCTGGATGCAGAGGCAGAAAAGACCGCAGCGATCCTGCGTGCAGAAGCACAGAAGGAAAAGATGATCCGCGAAGCCGAAGGTCAGGCGGAAGCGATCCTGAAAGTACAGAAAGCAAATGCAGACGGTCTGCGTTTCTTAAAAGAAGCAGGAGCAGATGAAACGGTTCTGGCACTGAAGAGCTTTGAAGCACTGACCAAAGTGGCAGACGGCAAAGCAACCAAGATCATCATACCATCAGAACTGCAGAATGTTGCCGGCACACTGACGGCACTTGCAGAAACTGTAAAAAAAGATAAACCTGAAGATGTCGATTGAGAGAGTATGGAACAAGGAACGGTTAGTGTGACATTTTTGATAACGATATGGAGGATAAAACAATGGATTTAAAAGGACGCGATTTTCTGACTTTAAAAGATTTCACGGCAGAGGAGATCATTTATCTGGTCGATCTGGCAGCAGAACTGAAAGAGAAAAAGAAAAAAGGAATCCCGGTTGATACGTTAAGAGGAAAAAACGTGGCCCTGATCTTTGAAAAAACAAGTACCAGAACACGCTGTGCATTTGAAGTGGCAGCACATGACCTCGGCATGGGAACGACTTATCTGGATCCTTCCGGTTCCCAGATCGGCAAAAAAGAAAGCATCCGCGACACAGCACGCGTACTGGGCAGAATGTTCGAAGGTATCGAGTATCGCGGATTCGGACAGGAAATTGTGGAAGAACTGGCAAAATATGCAGGTGTTCCGGTATGGAATGGCCTGACAAACGAATACCACCCAACACAGATGCTGGCTGATATGCTGACGATCCGCGAACATCTCGGACATCTCAAAGGCGTAAAACTGGTATACATGGGTGATGCACGTTACAACATGGGGAACTCTCTGATGATCGCATGTGCAAAACTCGGTATGCATTTCGTAGCATGTGCACCGGAAAAATATTTCCCGAATGCAGCACTGGTTGAGGAATGCCAGGGTTATGCAAAAGAGAGCGGCGGAAGCATCACACTGACAGAAGACGTCAAGGCCGGAACCAAAGCTGCAGATGTTATCTACACCGATGTATGGGTTTCCATGGGTGAGCCGGAGGAAGTCTGGGAAGAGCGTATCCGTGAATTAACCCCATATAAAGTAACAAAAGAAGTGATGAAAAACGCAGGAGAGAAAGCTGTTTTCCTGCACTGCCTGCCGGCATTCCATGACTGGGAGACAAAGATCGGAAAAGAAATGGGCGAACGTTTCAACCTCAAAGAAATGGAAGTTACCGATGAGGTATTTGAGTCTGAACAGTCTGTTGTATTTGACGAGGCAGAAAACAGAATGCACACCATAAAAGCAGTTATGGCGGCAACACTTGGAGCATAAAATTTATGTCAAGAGAAGAAGAAAAATGGATCAAACGGCTGGAGATCTTAGGTGCCTCCGCTGCTGTGATCGTGATCGTATCCGCAGTCGGGATCTTTTTGCTGGATGGTATTGCCATGCAGATGATGGCACTGGCTGTTGGATGCGGAATCATAGTCAATGCAGTACTTATGGTGCTTTGCTATTATAAAAAGAAGACCATACCAAGTATTTTTTTCATGATTTTTACATTGCTTCTCATAGCGACATTTATTATGCAGATCATGTCGATGTAAAGATGCCGGAAGTGTGGGAGTACGAAGTACGGAACAATCCGCAGGGCATCTTTTGACTTTAACATCATTGGAAGTATGAAGATACAAAGCAGTTTTGAACAGAGGTAAAAAATGAAGAGTAAAATACTGAATCGTCTGCGTGGTGCAGAAGAATTTGTTTCCGGACAGCAGCTCTGTGAAGAATTCGGGGTATCCAGAACGGCAGTATGGAAAGCAATCAATCAGCTCAAAGAAGAAGGCTATGAGATCGAGGCGGTACACAATAAAGGGTATCGCCTTTTAGGATGTCCGGATATTATTTCAGCAGAAGAAGTAAAAAGCAGACTGCATACGACATGGGCGGGCTGTGAAGTGAACTATTTTAATACACTTGATTCCACCAATATCTGTGCAAAAAGAATGGCGGAAGAAGGAGCATCAAACGGAACACTGGTGATTGCAGATGAACAGACAGCAGGCCGTGGAAGATGCGGGAGAGCCTGGAAGACACCAAAAGGCACGGCAATCGCCATGACACTGCTGATGCGTCCCAATCTCCGCCCGGAAAAAGCAAGCATGCTGACTCTGGTCATGGGTATGGCAGTGACAAAAGCAGTCAACGAACTTTATGGTCTGAACTGCCAGATCAAGTGGCCAAATGATGTGGTCTGGGAAGGCAAAAAAATCTGCGGTATCCTGGTAGAAATGAGTGCTGAGATGAATGCGATCCATTATCTGGTGATCGGATGTGGTATCAATGCAAATGTGACAGAGTTTCCGGAAGAACTGAAAGAAAAAGCCATTTCCCTGCGAATGATCACAGGTCATGAAGTGGACCGTGCACAGATCATACAGAGATCTCTGGAATGGCTGGAAGAATACTATCAAAAATTTGAGGAGACGAACGATATGTCCGGGCTGATGGAAGAATATAATCAGATGCTGGTCAATATCGGAAACAAAGTCTGCGTTCTGGATCCGTGCGGCGAGTACCGCGGCATGGCACTTGGCATCAACGATGCCGGAGAGCTGCGGGTAGAAAAAGAAGATGGAACGATTGAAAATGTCTATGCCGGCGAAGTATCTGTGCGTGGCGTGTATGGGTATATTTAAAGAAAGGAACAACATCATGAAAAAAGCAAACGAGACAGTCGTTCTGTGCGGAGCGAGTGCCTATGAAGAGAAATATTATCTGAATCCGCAATTTTCCAAACTGCCGGAGCATATCCGCCAGGAACTGCAGATCATGTGTGTACTGTATACGCAGAAAGTGGGCGGAATCCTGATGCTGGAATTTACACCGGAAGGTCATCTGGAATTTAAAACCGAAGCGAAAGAAAACGATTTCTTTTATGATGAGATCGGAAGCGTATTGGAGATAAAAAAACTTCAGAGTGAAAAAAGAGAACTGATGGAAGCACTGGAAATGTTTTATCGCGTAGTATTTTTGGGTGAGGAATTCGATTACGATGAAGCTTAAGATAGGAAATGTGGAAATTGCCAATCCGTGTGTACTGGCACCGATGGCGGGTGTTACCGATCTGCCGTTTCGGCTGCTCTGTAAAGAGCAGGGTGTTGGGCTTCTGAGTATGGAAATGGTCAGTGCGAAAGCGATTTCCTTTCATAATAAAAATACGCTGGATCTGATGCAGATTGCAGAAGGAGAGAATCCCATCGCTTTGCAGATCTTTGGCTCAGATCCGGAGATTATGGCGCAGTCTGCCGCCGAGATCGAAGAGCGTCCGTTTGATATCCTGGATATCAATATGGGGTGCCCGGTTCCCAAAGTAGTCAATAACGGCGAAGGTTCCGCACTGATGAAAAATCCAAAACTGGCAGGTGAGATCGTAGAAAAGGTCTCACGTGCAGTGAAAAAACCGGTGACGGTCAAGATCCGCAAAGGATTTCAGGAGTCCAGTGTCAATGCCGTAGAGATGGCAAAGATTCTTGAGGCATCCGGGGCAGCGGCGATCGCCGTACATGGAAGAACGAGAGAACAGTATTATTCCGGAGAGGCAGACTGGGACATTATACGTCAGGTCAAAAAAGCTGTCTGCGTTCCGGTGATCGGAAACGGAGATATCACCTGTGCAGAAGATGCCGCACGTATGATGGAGCAGACAGGATGTGACGGTGTGATGATAGGAAGAGCTTCCCGTGGAAACCCATGGATCTTCCGTCAGGTGAGTGAATATCTGGAAAATGGAAAAATCATTGAGCCGCCGGCCATTGCAGAAGTCAAAAAAATGATGCTGCGCCATGCAAAACTGCAGATGGAATATCGGGGAGAATACACAGGAATCCGTGAGATGCGCAAACACGTCGCATGGTATACGGCAGGATTTCCACATTCTGCAAAACTGAGAAAAAGAGTCAATGAAGTCGAATCCATGGAAGCACTGGAAGCACTGCTGCAAAGCTGGGAGTAATATAAAAAATTTGACAAACCCTGCTTTGCAGCCTCATTTAACATACAGCTTCAGTAAATGAATTATTTCTGATCAAGTGCGGACTGAATTTGTTTCATTAATTGATCGTAGTTTGATGGATCATCGATTCCGCCCATGAAAGGTTCGCCAATGATATTTCCGTCTTTATCTACGAGAACTGTTGTCGGGAATGCCATAATGTTTCCAATATAGTTCCCAACTGCTGAATTGGAATCAAAAGTCAGGTTTTTGTAGGAAGCACCTTTGGTTTTCAGGATTTCTTTCGCTTCTTTGATTCCATCCTGATTATCATCTAATGTATCTGTATTGATACCAACAACTTCGCCGCCCATTTCCTTAAGTTTATCATTTAATTCATTCAGTTTAGAAAGTTCTTCAACGCAAGGCTTGCATCCGCTGAACCAGAAGTTTACAACCGTAACTTTATTTTGGGCGAACAGGCTTTCATCTACATCGTTACCATCCAGGTCTTTTCCTTTGAACCCTTGGAACACACCTGTAGAGTCAACTGAGCTGGAGGAACTGCTGCTGGAAGAATCAGATGCGGCAATTTCTTTTTCAAGTTTCATAATTTCTTCTTCAATGCCTCGAATCGTTTCAATGTCTTTACTCAGAGTAGCATGTTCTTCTTCGGAGAAAGAATCTTTGTTTGCTTCTATTGTATTTGCAAGAAAGTTCGCATAATTTTTATCCATACTACCATCGTCAATGTTCTTGCTCATAAAACCAAATACTTTGTCCCATACATTTTTGTGATCTGCAAAGATCTGGTTTTCCTGTTGGTAAAGATCGTTCAGCTTTTCATTCGGATCAACCGAAGTGCTTGAAGCTGTTGCGGAAGTATCTTCCTGTTTTGAGCTTTCAGTTGTTGCAGAACCAGATGAAGTTCCGCAGCCTGTGAATGAAAAAAGAATGGAAATGGCAAGAGATGCCGCAATTGCCTTTTTTAATTTCATTGATTTTGCTCTGCTTGTTTTGTTTTTCATGATTTTTACTCTCCTTTTGATATTATTTGATTTATTTTAGCTTATTTATTGCCGGCCTGTTTGCCGGCCTGTTTCTTGTCTGAAAATCCGTAATGATAGCAGATTGCATTTGTCGGACAGACTTTCATACATGCTCCACATCGGATACATTCCGGGTGATTTGGCGTGTCTGTTACATTTACATCCATTTTGCAGGCATGACTGCATTTTTGGCAGTTGACACATTTTTCAGAATCTACCCTGATCTTAAGAAATGATACTTTGTTAAACAGCGAGTAGACAGCACCAAGTGGGCAGATCCACTTACAGAATGGACGGTAAAACAGAATGCTTAAGATGATTACAAGTACAAGGATCGTAAACTTAAACGTAAATAAATGTCCGAGTGCTGCACGGATTCCTGAATTAGCAAGTGAAAGTGGAATTGCGCCTTCAAGTACGCCTTGTGGGCATATGTACTTGCAGAAGAACGGGTCGCCCATACCCAGCGAATTCGTTACAAATACCGGAAGCAGTATAACAAAGACGACCAGAACTGCGTATTTCAGATAGCACAGAGGTTTTAGTTTTGCAGTAGATAGTTTCCTGCCTGGAATCTTATGCAACAGATCCTGAAACCATCCAAACGGACAGAGAAAACCGCAGATAAAACGTCCTAACAGAACACCCATCAGGATAAAGAATCCTGTGATGTAGTAGGTGAACTTGAATTTTGATGAACCGACTATAGCCTGGAAAGCTCCGATCGGACAGGCACCTGTGGCAGCCGGGCAAGAGTAACAGTTCAGCCCTGGGACACATATTGTTTTTGCATTTCCCTGATAAAGTTTCCCTTTAAACAGATTCGGGATATGAGGATTGGTCAGCAGTGTTGCGGCTGCCTGAAACCATCCGCGGAAGCGAACCAGGAAGTTCATGTTTGATTTTAATTTTTTATCCAATTCCGACACACTCCATACATAATTTTATTGCCTTACTGAGTACAGTTGCAGCTTCTCCGCGGAAAATTCCAACAAGAAAAAATAAGAGACCGGCTGCAAGTAAAAAAAATTGTGCTGCTTTTTCTGATTTCATTAAGATACCCCCTGTTACTGTAAATAGTAACTGCTCCTTTCGATGTTATTGATCAAAGTTGGTCTATTGACCGTTCCATGGTTACATTATATAATATGGAATGTAAATTTCCTGTTAAGAAAATGGAGAAAAGTAAATTGAGATTATTGGTTGTTGAAGATGAGAAGAAATTATGTGATATGATTGCGAAAAGTCTGCATATGGCAGGTTATGAGGTGGATATGTGTAATGACGGAGAGCAGGCACTGGATATGATCTATGCGGAACTGTATGACCTGATCGTGCTTGATCTTAACCTGCCCGGGGTGGATGGGATGGAGATTCTTCGGGAACTTCGCAAAGAAAATGAAGAGACAAAAGTATTGATACTCTCTGCGAGAAGTCAGATCGCAGATAAGGTTGAGGGACTGGATTCCGGTGCAAATGATTATATGGAAAAACCATTTCACCTGCAGGAGCTGGAAGCTCGCGTGAGAAGCCTGACAAGAAGAAAATTTGTACAAAAAAATATCTGCCTGGAATGTGGAAAACTTCGATTTGATACGAGAGAAAGGGTTGCATATGCAGAAGATACCCCGGTTGCGTTGACGAGAAAAGAAAATGGAATTTTAGAATATCTCCTTTTAAACCAGGGAAGACCGGTCAGTCAGGAAGAACTGATCGAGCATGTCTGGGACTCTTCTGTGGACAGTTTTAGCGGTTCGATCCGAGTACATATGTCTTCTTTGAGAAAAAAACTGAAAGCAGGACTCGGATATGATCCGATCGTGAACAAAATCGGTGAGGGCTATAAAATAGGGGGTAACAGTAAAGCATGAAAAAAATATCACTCCAGTGGAAATTAACACTTCTTACAACAGTGCTGATCACTATATTATGCGGATGTCTTACCCTTTTTTTATATAAAAACGGAATCTATTGTTTCGATACGCTTCAGGAGTCTGTCACGGATCAGGGCACAGTGCCGGAAGCGGTGTACATTGATATTCCGGATGATGAGTGGGATGATTTTGTGGCACAGTTTTCCATGAAGGTTTATGACTCCAAATCAGATTATAGAAGCAGAAGCCTTCTGATTACTGCTATTGTAGCGCTGTTTGGCGGCGCAGCAACTTATTTTATCAGTGGACGGGCATTGAAACCACTCAGGGAATTTTCAGAGACAGTGGAAAAAGTCCAGGCACAGAACCTGACAGATTATACAATCGAAGAGAATAAGATTGCAGAGCTGGACAGACTTCGCATATCTTACAATAAAATGCTTATGCGGCTTTCAGAATCATTTGAGACGCAGCGTCAGTTTACGGGAAATGCAGCACATGAGTTACGTACTCCACTGGCTTTAATCCAGGCACAACTGGATCTATACCATACAACAGAACATCCAGAGAGTACAACAACGGCAGAAGAGACGATTCAGATGATAACGGAGCAGAATGAACGTCTTAGCAAGTTGGTCAGAACGCTTTTGGATATGAGCGAATTACAGACAGTAGCGCGAAATGACAGAATTGAGCTCCATAGCCTGATCGAGGAAGTGCTGGCAGATTTAGAACCGCTGGCACAGGAAAAGAAGGTTGAACTGATACAGAAGTCACAGGGAGCAGGAGAAAAAACAGATGAAGAATTATTTTTGACAGGAAGTGATATTCTGATTTACAGAATGCTATATAATCTTGTGGAAAATGCGATTAAATATAATCGGAAAGATGGAACTGTTACGGTATCAGCAATAAAGGATAAGAACGAAGTTGTTCTGACGGTTTCGGATACAGGAAATGGAATTGATGAAGCATTCAGGGAGCAGATCTTTGAACCATTCTTCCGGGTAGATAAGTCAAGAAGCCGGGAACTTGGAGGTGTGGGGCTTGGACTTGCGATGGTGCGGGAAGTTGTGCGGGTTCATGACGGGACGATTGAAGTTTATACAAATAAACACAGCGGGACAACATTTGAAGTGAAAATGAGTACAGGGGCAGAAAAAGAGCATAACCCCTGAAGATCAACATAAAAATAAAAGAAGTACAGAAACATTATGAAAAGAAAGCAGACAAGGAGAAACTGACATGGAGAAATCAACCGTTTATTTTACTGACTTTCGCTGTCCGGTAGGGACCAGCCAACTGGACAAGCTGAAAAAACTCTGTATTGCCGCCGGTATCAAAGATATGGATATGGATGGAAAGTTTGTGGCAATAAAAATGCATTTTGGAGAATTGGGGAATATGGCTTTCCTTCGGCCAAACTATGCAAAAGTAATCGCAGATCTGTGCAGGGAGCAGGGCGGAATGCCGTTCCTGACAGACTGTAACACGCTGTATCCGGGAAGCAGAAAGAATGCACTGGAACATCTGGACTGCGCAAATCTGAATGGTTTTAACACAACTACAACCGGATGTCAGATTATTATCGGAGATGGTCTGAGGGGAACGGATGAAATAGAAGTTCCGGTTGTAAACGGAGAATACTGCAAGACGGCTCTGATCGGACATGCGATCATGGATGCGGACATTTTTATCAGTCTGAGTCACTTTAAGGGACATGAGGCAACCGGATTTGGCGGAGCCATTAAGAATATCGGTATGGGATGCGGCAGCCGCGCAGGAAAAATGCAGCAGCACGCAAGCGGAAAACCGGCGATCAATACGGAAGTCTGTCGTGGCTGCCGCCGCTGTGCAAAAGAGTGCGGAAGTGATGCGATTACATATCCGAATAAAAAAGCAGTCATTGATTATGATAAATGCAAAGGATGCGGACGCTGTATCGGAGCCTGCAGTTTTGATGCGGTATACAATCCGAACGATAGTGCAAATGAACTTCTGGATCGTAAAATGGCAGAATATGCACAGGCAGTCTGTCATGGCCGCCCGCATTTCCACATCGCACTGGTACAGGATATCAGCCCGAACTGCGACTGCCACGGAGAGAACGATGCACCGATCCTTCCGGATATCGGAATGTTTGCAAGTTTTGATCCGGTCGCACTGGATCAGGCATGTGCAGACGCCTGCCTGAATGCAACACCGATCGCAAACAGCCAGCTTGGAGAACATCTGGCAGAGCCGGGATGGCATTGCCACCACGATCATTTCAAAGATTCCAACCCGAACATTGAATGGCAGGCAACACTGGATCAGGCAGAGAAGATTGGCCTTGGAACAAGAGAATACGAATTAAAGAGAATCAAATAAGGAACTTAACATAAGCAGCTGAGCCTGGAAGACAGGTCAGTTGCTTTTTTGGCGCTAGTATATCATATTGCCGGGTGGCATATAAGAAAATATTAATACAGAATAAATATTTTGCAAAAAAATGATTTAAGCATTGTAATACTAACCGTTTGGCTAGTGTACAATAATTTTTTGATTTTGTATAATGAAGATGGAAAAGTTAGAGGAAATAATGGAAGGTCGCTTTCTGAGTTTGCAGCAGCCAGCATGTACAGATCATAACCATTATAAAAACAATCCCTGGAAGAATCGTTCAATGATATCCCATGTATCACGGGAAAAAGCATTTGGATCAGGATAATATTTACGAAGATTAGTAACAACAAAGTTTTGGTAGTCAGCATGGCTGCCACAATTAACAGGTAACATAGAAATCGCCCTCCAATCGAAAAATATACTTTTGATCAAAGGCGCGAAGCGCCGCATTTTTCGGTAGATTTGTCAAGCGATTTTGGCAAAAAAGTGGGGGATTTTATAAAATAAGGGATCTGAAGGTCTTGATTTTACTGGGCTGAAGATTCCGAGAGATTATAAAAGAAATCAGGAGGGAACACATGAAAAAGAGATACGTACAAAAAATGTTGACAATGGCATTGACTGCAGCAATGATCTGCAGTTCAGTACCGGTATCTGCGGAGACCGTTTCGGAGAATGAAACAGCCGTGACTGTAGAAGAAGCAGATAAAGCAGATCAGGCAGAAACGGAAGATACAGAGGTTGAGAATGGAAAAGAAGGCTATCTGTCCTATCGCATTTATCAGAAACCGGATAAAACAAAATATGTGAAAATAACAGAGTGTGATTATGATGCAAAGGGAGCTGTAGAAATACCCACGAAAATTAAGGATATTGCAGTAACGAGCATAAGGAATTATGCATTTTATGGCTGTAGGAGGTTAACGAGCATAGAGATCCCGTCGAGTGTAACGAGCATAGGAGAAGGTGCATTTATGGACTGTAGCGGATTAAAAGATGTATATTATACAGGCACACAGGAACAGTGGAATGCAATAAACTTTAGCAATGGCGGTGATGCATCAGATGTTTTCGTGGCTTATGATAAAGACTTGAGTCAAAATATCTCAATTCCTTTTACCTTGCACTGTAACTCTTCACGACCGAAACCAAGCCAGCAGCCAAGTGCGGAACCAAGCCAACAGCCAAGTGCGGAACCAAGCCAGCAGCCAAGTGCAGCACCAAGCCCTGCACCATCAGCAGTGCCTTCCAAGACGCCGGAAGCAGATCTGCCTGCGGCTGGAACAACTCTGAAAGAGAAAACAGGCAGGGAATTTAAGGTGACAGAATCAGATGGTTCTGAAAGTAAGCCATCAGTAACGCTTACAAAGCTGTCTGCCAAGGATAAAAAGGCAAAGAAGGTTACCATTCCCAAAACCGTTACAATTAACAATGTGAAGTATCGGGTGACAGGCATTGCGGCAAAAGCATTTAAGAACAGTAAGAAGCTGCAGAGTATTGTTATCCCGGATACGATCACAGAAATCGGAGCCGGCAGTTTTGAAGGCTGCAAAAACTTAAAGAGCGTTACGATTGGAAAGAATGTAACCTCTATCGGAAAGAATGCCTTTAAGAATTGCAAGAACCTCAAGAAGATTACTGTGAAGAGTACAAAATTAAAGAAGGTCGGAAAAGGTGCTCTCACAGGCATCAACAGAAAATGCGTTATTAAAGTACCGAAGAAACAGCTGAAGTCTTACAAGCGTCTGTTCAAGGGAAAGGGGCAGAAGAAATCTGTGAAGATCAAAAAATAGACGATAGAAGAATCCGAAAGAAATTGCGAAAAAACCGTCTTGATCTTACTGGGCTGGAGATTCCGAGAGATTATTTAAAAGAGAAGGAGGAAAATGATATGAGAAAACGAATTGCAGCAGGATTACTTGCATTTGCACTTGCATTTACCGCAATGGATTTTGGTGGTCTGGTAAGTATTCAGGCAAATGCAGCAGGACTGGTACAGGTTACTGAAGAGAACCAGAGTAATTTTCATTTAAACGGAGATTATGCCGGATATTATGCGATCGCAGATAAAGAAGATCTGCAGGCATTTGCGGCAAAGGTCAATGCCGGGGAGAAAGACATCAATGCAGTGCTGACGGCAGACATTGATATGACAGGTGAGGACTGGACACCGATCGGAGATACAAATGACGGTTATACAGGAACCTTTGACGGAAACGGACATAAGATCAGCAAGCTGGTCTGCGAGCGGACAGGAGATAAACAGGTATCAGGCCTGTTTGCACTGCTGATGGAGAACAGCGTTGTCAAAAATCTTGGCATGGAAGATGGCGTGTTCACATCGTCAACGAGTACGGCCGGAGCAGTTGCAGCAAAAAGCAATCTTGGAAAGGTGATCAACTGCTGGAACAGCGGAAAAGTAACCGCGCATGATTACGCAGGCGGCATTGTAGGAAGTTCCAAGGGCTGGATCGAATCATGCAAAAACAGCGGAGCGATAAAAGCAACGTGGGGCTTTGGACGCAGCGGAGGCATCGCCGGAGGGCAGGTCTGCAGCAGAAACAGTTCCCAGCAATATGTGAGAACTTATATCAAATATTGTTATAATACCGGAACAGTAGATGCATATTATGCCGGCGGGATCGTCGGTTATCAAAGCTATATAAATAAGGAAGCCTGTGATATCATCTCCTGCTGGAGCGATGCAGTTATCATGGGAAGCAAAACAGGTGGAATCACAGGAAGTCTGGCTAAAGGTGCCACAATCCAGAACTGTGTTTTTAATACCGACCGCTTTAAGGGAGGGGTCTATAATATAAATGAAAATGGAAGTGTCAAAGATTCAGAAGGGATGACAAGTGCAGAGTTTGCATCCGGAAAGGCAGCCTGGCTGTTAAATGGAAAGGATAATTCGCTGATTTTACAGGCAAAGTGGTTTCAGAATCTTGAAGAAAATCCAGATGCTTATCCGGTGCTGGACAGCACACATGGAAGCGTTTATTATCTGGAAGAAAGCAACACTTACAGCAATTATCCGGAGAACATGATGAATGGCGAGATCTGCTTGGTAAACGGTACACAGATTGTGGAAACAAGCGACAATCTGTCGGAAACAAAGCCATTATCTCTGAAGAAGGACGAAGTTTTCAGTTGGAAAGGGGACAGACAGATAGAGGCCGGCTATTATCTGGATGAAGAGGCACAGATACCGACCACAGCACAAAACAGCGGAGCGGCTGAAAAAGGCGGGGCACCGGCTCTGCCGGGGCAATATTATGTAAAAGTTACGGCCCTGGAAGTGGAAGGTTTTTATCAGGAAACTTCAGAAATTTTTTCCTATCAGATCAGCTTTGATGCCGGAATTCAGATGCAAAGAATTGCGGACAGCGAGAGCATAGATTATGCATATACGGGAAATCCGCGGGAACTGTCATTGGAAAAAGGAAGAAAAATCACCTGGAGCTGTGAGGAAACACCGACATCCATAAAGACCACATATTATAAAAGCAAGGATGGAGTGCTGACAAATGCAGAAAATTCCGGTGCACTTACCGAAGGCGGGGCACCGGCTGATAAAGGCGATTACTATGTAAAAGCAGAACTGACATTCCGTGAAAAATACAAATCAGAATCGGATTATCTGTTATATAAAATTTCGGATGGAGAAATTGAGGTAACCATGGATGGACATTCCGAACCATATGTTACTTTGGAAGAAGCATTTCGTGATACAGAGGGAAAAACAGCACAGATGAAGCTGTTGAAGAATATTGAACTAAAAAGGGAAGTGGAGGTAAACAGCGGAAACCTGATCCTGGATCTGAACGGATATCGTCTGCAAATTTCAAAGCGGACTACCCTGAATCAGGATGTTTCTCTTAAAATCACTGACAGCAGCGAAACACAGACGGGTGTATTTTCCGGCGAATTAACAGTAAAAAGTAAGAATATAGAGTTTGCCGGTGGAATTTATGAAAATCAGTCGAACAACTATGTTATGCATAACGGTGCGAAAATCAAGGTGAGTGGTGGAAAATTCGAGTGTATTTCAAAAGAATGGGCAGAACTTGGAGAAGAACGTTGCCTGGTGGATAATGAGACAAATGAGAAGCAGCCTTATGCCGGGGCAAGTGCTACAAACGTGCATGTCGAGGTATGTAAGGAACATGATTATGAACAGGATTTACAATACTGTACGTGGTGCCATAAGAAAACTCCGGATTTCCAGGGTTATATCCGGATCACGGTAAATGGAGAAGAAACTTATGTGAATACACTGAAAGAAGCATTCGAATACGCAAATGGCAAAGAAGCAGAGATTATCCTTATGCAGTCAATGGAAAATTCGGACAAACTTCCGTCCCTGACAGGAGGGAAAATATCGCTTGATTTAAATCAGAAATCCCTGACAACAGCGGAAAGGTCTTACGGAATCTACATAAAAAAAGGAGCAGAACTTACGGTAAAAAACGGAACCTGTGGTATAGAAATAAATCAGGGACCCGGAAAACTGAAAATAGAAAGCGGCAATTTTCAAACACTCAACTATTGGAAGTATTCCGAAGGCAGTACAGAAATTACCGGTGGAAATTTCCAGAACATCATATTAATAGATTCAGGCAGTGCAGAAGATATGCTTCCGCAGGGTTATGCGTTTTACAGTACAGAAGCTGGACGCTTTCTGAGCAGAGAAGAAGTACTTGCCCATACTACTCTGCAAAAGGTTGAGGTTCGAAATACAGGCATGAGCTGCGAGACACTTCCGCAGATTTCCGGAATTGCAGGTCAGACGCTGCAGGAGTATACCTTGATTCCGGGCGTGGTCAGGGCAGATACCGGAAATGGAGAAAGTACACTGCTGGAAGGAACCTGGAGTTTTGCGAAGAAAGAAAATCTGGAAGTGATACTGCAACCTGGAGAAATAATGTATTGCGATTTTATTTTTACACCGAAAGATGATAATTATCCTTATTACAAAGTAAAAGGTGTAGAAGTTCATGGTGGAAAAAAGATCCCGCAGCAGGCTGCATTTCATGAATCGGCAAGTTATATTTATACAGTAGGTTCTCCTAAGATGTATATAGATCTGCAGGAAAAACTTCCGGAGGACAGAGTGGTAGATAATTATATCTGTTCTGTAACAGGGGATGAGCAGATTTTTGATAAGTATGGGGTGGAAGGGAGTAGTATGCGGAGTAAATACATATATTATAGCGTGAACGACTTTACAGACAGGAGCATGATCGGAAAAACGGCTACGCTCCATGTAACGATAGAAATGAAAAATTATACGGATGTTTCTTATGACATAACGGTTACCCTGACAGACCAGATAAAGGTTGTCCTGAAAGAAGGCAGTGAAGTAAAAGTTTTACAGGATCAGAAGCTTACTTACGGGGGAACATTATCCGATCTGAAACTGAATCTGGAAGGGGAAGAACAGGCAGTCTTTGTTGAGCAGGGAACCGACACGCAGGTTCAGGGAACGCTTGCGTGGAAAGATGCCACACAAAGACCGGATACATCCGTGACAAGTGCAGAATGGATCTTTACACCGTATGATGCAGAGTATTATCCAATGCATGCAAATGCAGAAGGCAGCACAGCGATTACCGTAGAGCCAAAAGAACTGAAAGTCTTAGAGGCAACGGCAGATGATAAAGTATATGACGGAACCGCGTATGTCAGCTTCAGTGATATTGTTCTTGAGGGCATTGAAGCAGGAGATGAAGTTTCGGCAGACATCGGAACGATCCGCGGGACTTTGAAAGATGTAAAAGCGGGAAATTATACTTCGGTAACTTTGCCAGAGCTGAGATTAACCGGAAAAGACAAGGAGAATTATATTCTTGTGCAGCCGACAGACGAAATTCCTCTGACAAAAGCGGTGAATGTGGCAAAAAGCAGTGGGCTTCAGATCGAAGAACAGAATAAAAGTTACTTATATTTAAAGAATCAGGAAGAGCGGATAAATCTCAGGGAAATCCTCCCGGTGGACTGCGGGAATGCACAGTATGCTGCACCGGAGATAACCGGAAACATGGAATATATCACAGAACCGAGCATAGCAGACGATATATTATCTTATACAGTGAAGCAGGGGGCACTGGACAGGAAAGGAAAGATCCAGATCAAAGTCACGACTGAGAACTATGAGGACTTTGTGATCACCTTCAATCTGGAATGCAATGACCAGATGCCGGTCAGATTACAGGAAGGAACAGAAGTAACCCTGAAAAAAGATACGCTTACTTACGGTGGTCTTTTGTCGGCACTGGAGTTTTCGAAAGCAGAATTTGTGGACGGAGAAGGAAATACAGTGGAAGGAACGCTTACCTGGAAAGATGGCACACAAAGACCGGATACATCTGTGACAAGTGCAGAATGGGTATTCACACCATCTGATGTGGCATATGCAAATGCAGAAGGCAGCACAGCGATCAAAGTAAATGCAAAAGAACTTACGGTAACAAAAGCGACTGCTGAAAATAAAAAATATGATGGCACGAATCAGATTGCCATTACAGAAGTACTGCTAAACGGTATGCTGGAAGGCGATGAAGTGAGCGTAGATCTGACGGATCTTCATGGAACGTTAAAAGATAAAAAAGCAGGAGAATATACTTCGGTAACATTACCGGAACTGACGCTTGCCGGAAAAGACAAAGCAAATTACAGGCTGGCACAGCCAGTCACAGAAATCCCTCTGACAAAAGCAGTGACGATCGAGACACAGGATACAACGGAAACACCGGATACAACGGAAACACCGGATACAAAGGAAACGCCGGATACAAAGGAAACGCCGGAGACACCACAAAAACCGTCAGATCCAGGCACAAAACCGGGAACTTCTGAGCCGATACAGAAGCCATCAAAAACAGAATACCTGAAAAAAGGAACAAAGTTCACCGGAGCGGACAATAATCAGTATAAAGTAACCTGTGCGGACGGAAAGACATTTACAGTGGTATATCTGAAACCGAAAAAGGGTGTCAAAGGAACGGTAAACATACCGGACAGCATTACCGTAAACCATGTTACTTATAAAGTCACAGAGATTGCAGCGAATGCATTTAAAAAGAATAAAAAGATCAGAAAAGTGGTCATACCGTCCGGTATAGAGAAGATCGGTAAGCAGGCATTTTATGGCTGCAAGAACCTGAAAAATATCACGTTCAAAACGACAAAGCTGACAAAGAAAAGAGTGGGAAGCAAGGCATTTTCCGGCATCCATGCGAAAGCAGCCATCAAAGTGCCGAAGAAAAAACTCTCTGCTTACAGGAAGATGCTCAAAGCACGCGGAGTCGCGAAAAAAGAAAACGTGCGGGCATCCAGGTGAAAATAGTGCAAAGGACAAAAAATGCCCGGAAAGGATGAAACTATGCAGGAAACAGAAAATACAGAAAAACAGCAGCTATCTGCCTCGCTTAGAGCGCGTATGTGGGAATACCGTATTATAAGTGTGATCGTTTGTGCATTTTCTTTCTGGATCGCATCAAAAGGGAACTGGAATAAGATCCCGGTCAGCATAGCAACGGTTGTCCTGATCATTGGTATTGCAATCTGGATGCTGGGATCGCCGGATGATTATAACGGTTCAACGGATATCTGCAGTATGATCGCCATGGATTGTCCGAGAAAGATTGAAGAATTTTATGAGGCCTACAAAGATGTCCGCACGCCGCTTGGCTCTGCTTATCTTGTTCAGTTTTACACGATGAAGCAGCCGGCTCTGATGTTCGGACCGGATAAGAACGGAGATTTTCTCTATTTCTGGCTTTCAAAAGACGGGAATATCGGTTATCTTGGCTATTCGTTCATGACCAGCATGATAAAAGGAAAATATAACGATCCGGTATTTCCGGCAGAAGAGGATTTTGGCGATAATACAGCAGAATATGTCTGCTATCAGTCGGATGTACTTCTGATGCAGAAGCAACTGAGGGAGAGCCTGGAGCATTTTGTGAAAACAAAACAGGTTTTGGAAATTCCGCAGTCCCGCCCATCGGAAGTCTATACTTTTACGGAGGATTTTAAACTGACCGGTCAGCATTTTGATCTCTGTGACAACGAAGGAAACCGTGTTTTCGAAATCGAAGGAACGGCTCCGCTGCGCACACTTTCTGTTTATGACGATCAGCATAACGAGATCTTTAAAATGACCAAAAAGATCGTAAGTGTACTGCCGACCTACCAGTTTTATTACCTGGGTGAGCTTTACGGCACGCTGGAGAAGAAATTTGTGCTGGTCAAAGATAAATTTGAGATGAAGGTCAAAGAAGGAAAACTGGAACTGACCGAATATGCCGGTTCGATCGGTCATAATTTCTGCGTGACCTTAAATGGCAAAACGCTGGGGACGATCCTGGACAACCTGGATCTGAAAATGGAAAATATCGTTTTTGACAATGCAGTGATCATTGCATATGAAGAAAAATATCTTCCGCTGCTTGCGGCAATGGCGGTGATGGTGGCACGCGAACTTGCACGGGATCGCAGTTAGGAGGCGTGAGTGAATGAAAGAAAAAGCAAAGATAAGAAAAGCGGTGTATATCGCAGTGATGTGGTGTATTCTGGCAAGCGTTCTTTTGGGATGCAGAAAATCTAATGTCGAGTCCTATGCATCGGCGGAAGAAGCAAAGCAGGCAATGAACCAGTGTCGGACTTTTCTGGTAGAAGGAGATCTGGATGAGGTCAACCAGGAGGGGAATATCCTTGCGGACGGGAAAATAGCCGGGCGGTTAAAAGAAACAGGTATTCTCAATACGAAATGGACGGTATCGGTCGATGGCAAAACCTGGTTCTGGATGAAATTTGTGACTGATGAGCCGATCAATAACATCGATGGCGTGATTTCCGGGACAACCTATGGTTATTATGATGAAAACAATCAGTGCCTTGGCTATGCACAGAAGCGGGTGTTCGAGAACGAAAATCTGGAACGTGAATATTATCTCGTATTTATGGATGCAGACGGAAATCCCAAAGATTATCTGGCGGAACAGCACGGAGAGGAACTTTACGATTATGAGGGCAATCAGATCGGAAGCGGAAAAGCAGAGCTCAAGGGTTATATTGGGGAGAAATGCTATTTCGAAATTGATACCGAAACAGGTGTATCTGTGGATGCAGTGGATAAAATGGCAATGTATCTCCAACTGTTTAGTAAATTTAATGAAACGGCAGGAGATTAAATGGTGGTAAAAAACAATTCTTACGGTATAAAAAACCATGGAGATGCGATTGACGCTTGAATTTAACCAGGTTTGCTATTATAATCATCAGTGATTTAGAGAAGTAAACTTTATCACACATCCGCTTACATTATATGATGCCAGGGTCAAAAGGTCTAAATCCACATGAGCTTGCTCATAAGTGGATG
>OKTW01000400.1_pt1 | contig 24114 bp, 24 predicted proteins | sample 1606371 | NCBI WGS metagenome assembly OKTW01 (sample SAMEA3879568, study PRJEB24766) | human gut metagenome | biome: human-associated habitat; feature: feces | place: USA | collected 1985/1987
TCGCATTATCGATCAAAACGTTGCTCATTTTCGTGTCGTTGTGCGTCACCTTCAGCGGCAGCTTGCCCTCCTCAAGCAGGTTCATCAAAAGCCCGCAGTCCGTTTCGCGTGCCTTTGCAAATTCCAGCTCGGCCGCAACATTCTTTAAGCGCCCTGCCTTGTTCTCGCGCACCGCCTGCATGAGCTGTTCAAAGCGCGCCGGGGTGTCGTGAAAGTGCGGGATGACCTCGTGCAGCGTCTCTGCCGGGTAATCAGAGAGCATGTTCTGAAACGCACCGAACGCCGCGCCGGATTTTTTCAGCATCTCCGGAGATTCCGCAAAGTCATACGCCGTTGTGTTCTCCAAATTGATCGTCGAGCGCCAGTAGTTGCCCTCACTGTCGATATAATAATCCTTGCCGTCGTTCGTCTTTAAAACCGTCAGCGTGCCGCGTTTCGGGTCTTTGCCGGCCTTTTCAAGCTTCTCCGCCAAAAACTTCGTCACGTGCACCATGTTGTCCATGATCTCATCCGGGTGTGGGAACACATACCCGTTCACGCGCTGCAAAACAAAGTTGCCCTTTTCCGTGCGCGCCAGAAACGTGTCGTTGATGTGCCCGCCGCCGTACGGTTCAATGGAGCTTACACAGTCGCCGTAAAAATACGCCTTTGCGGCCTCGTTATAAAGAATTCCCTTTTTGTCCGCCATGTTTTATCCCCTTAGAGTAAATTTAAAACCGTCAATTATTGATGATGATGCGCAAGATTTCGGAACCGCCCGCCGCGGAAAGATCCATCGCGCCGCTGTACCGCTCCAAAATGCCGCGTACCACTTCCATGCCGAGCACCTGCGGCTTTTTCGGCTCAAACAGCTTATGTACAAGGTCATTCACGGAGCTCTTCGTCGCCGGTGTGCGCTTTTTCTGTTTTTTCTGCGCCGAGTACACCGCCTCAAACGTGATGCGGTTTTCCACCGGCAGCGCCGTGATGCGCACGCGTGGCTCCTCTGCGCCGGAGTGCTCCGCGCAGTCGATGGCGTGCGTCAGCATGTCGTTCAGAATCGCGCAGAATTCAATGGTTTTCAGCCGCACCGCGCCAAGCTCCACATTGCTTTCCAAAACGATGCCGCAGTGTGCCGCGTAGGCCGCCTTGCCCGCCAGTACTGCATTCACATACGGGTTTTCGCTGTATCGCTGTAAATACGGATCGTGCAGGACTGTTTCCTCTTTGATGATATTCAGTACGCCTTCGCAGCTGCCGTTCTGTGCCTCAGCCGCAATCTCATGCAAAACAAAATCATGGTGCTCCTGCGCGTTCTTTGCGTTTGTCACGTTGCCCACCATCGCGCGGAAATAATCCGCCTCCGCGCCGAGCAGCTGCTCGCGGTGCTCCGCCGTACAGGCACTCTCCTGGTACTTTGCCGCGTTAAATGCCGCACGCACCGTAAACGCCAAAACAAGGTACAGCGCCGCTGTCAGAATAAGGCGCTGCGTTACGCTGTTCAGGCCGAAAAAAGTCGGCAAAATTCCGTTTGCGCAGAATAAACAGACAACAAGCGCCGCACAAAGCCCCACAGACAGCACCGAAACGCCGCGCTGTGCAAAATAGCGAAACGGGTGTGCCAGCGTCATGAAAGAGAGGAATGTCAGCACAATGTACAGTAAGCTGCCGATGACCGCCGACCATATGCCGTCGCCCGCAAACGGCAGCGCTTTCAAAAGCGTGGTCGTCACGGGAAGCAAAAAGGCGTAGTTGCAGATCATCAAAAGAGAAAGGCTCAGCTTCTGCGCCAAATTGTTCGTGTAGAGGAATACCGCCGCAACCAGCAATAAGAGCACATTCATGCCGTTGCCGAACTGCCCCGTCGCGTCGTTAAAGGCAGGGGAGAGCAGCAGATTCAGCAAAATAGAAAGCACAAACACGCCGCCCGAAACAATGGCCTCCGCCAGCAGCCGAAAGCGGCTGTTTAAAACCGTCAATAATAAAAGTGCATTGCACAGAAAAACGACCGGTAAAAGCATTTTAAAACGCCTCACTTTTCCAAGTTTGTGTGCACGAACCCCTAAATCGCACACAATTTTTTTCAGTATACCATATTTGGTCGCTTCTTTCAACAAATTCCACAAAGAAATGTTCCGCAGCACGAATTTTTCGACACTACGGAACACATTTATGCCTTATACAATTCTATATCTCTTAAAAATCAACCCATGCGGCGGTTCTGCTTGCCGGTGACGGATTCCATCTCAATGCACCACACACCCGTCGATTTCGGCCCCGTCTCCACGCAGCCGGTTTCCTCTTTTGTCAAACTCGGCACAAAACGGTCGCAAAGCAGGCGCAGCGCACGGCGTTTTTCATCTGAATCGATTATTTCTGTCACTTTGCCGCGCACCACAGTGGAGGTATAGAGCGTCGTCAGCCCCTTTTCGTAGATCGTCGGGTTTTCCACAAACAGCAGGCAAACCTGCGGATTTTCGTGCAGAGAGTCGACCTTCAGCCCCTCCGGCGCGCTGTGGAAGAACAGCTTCTCGCCGTCACGCACCACGTTCAGTGCCACCGCATACGGCGTGCCGTCCGTCGCAATAAGGGAAAGTGTGCCGTAAGCGCAGCGGTCAATGACCGCAAGCGCATCCTCGCGGGAAATCGCGCGGTCGGCGCGGCGCATTTTGGTCATGTCTGGTTTTGCCATATCCATCAATTCAAAACAACTCCTTGTCCTTTGTTGGCTTTAGTATAGCATTGCATAGTGCCGAAAACAACCGTTTTCAAAAAACACGCGAATTTTCGACGAGAAATTGCTAAATTTCGCTGTGAAATTGCCAAATTTCGCATAAGCCCTTGTTTTATTCCGGGTTTTACAGTATATTTAATTGGTATGACTTTCGGAAAGGAGCGCAATGGACTGCACGGCAGTCCATATCTGTATATATGGAAAACACAGAAGCAAAAAGAAACATCAAGCTCATCGCGTTCGATCTGGACGGCACCACGCTGCACGGCTTCGCGGAGCTTTCAGAGCGCAACCGCCGCGCCATGGAAAAGGCGAACGACGCAGACATTCTGGTCGTCCCGGCCACAGGACGCGTGCGCAATTTTATTCCGCCGTGCCTCACCGAGCTGCCGTTTATCCGCTACGCCATCACCTCAAACGGCGGTGCCGTGTGGGATATTCTGGAAAACAAAGTGCTCTGCACCGATCTCATTCCCACCGAGACCGCGCTCGAAGTGCAGAAAATTTTTGACGATTACGAGCTTTATGTGGAATACTACGTGCACGGGCGCGGCGTTACAAAGCGCGGCAACCCGGATAAAGCTCGCACCATTTTCGGCTTCCCGGAAGAAAAATATTACTTCCTCACAAAAGATTATACGTTCACGGACAACCTCTCCGCGTATTTAAAAGAAACGCACGCCGAGCCGGAAAAGATCAATATGATGTTCATCCCGGAAAGCGTCCGCCCGGAAATTTTGGCCCGCCTGCAAAAGTTAGGCGGCATCGAGCTTACATTCTCGAACGTCGATAACATCGAGATCAATAAAAAGGGCTGCGATAAGGGCACCGCACTGTATTCGCTCTGCAAGGTCCTCGGCATCGATCCCAAAAACACCATGGCGGCGGGCGATAACGGCAACGACCTCGGCATGCTGAAAGCCGCAGGCTTCGCCGCCGTCGTCGGCAACGGCATAGAGGAAGCGAAAGCGATTGCCGACGCCGTCGTCGCACCGTGTATCGAAGACGGCTTCGCGGAAGCCGTGGAGCGGTTTGCACTGAGATAAAAAGAAAAATATAAAAGCACCATTTGAAAGGAACCAAACTATGCTGAATGTCAACGGGGTCGCCATCAATTTTGATGGTCAGAACCTCTTCTCAAACGTCAATCTCCAGTTTTTGCCGGGCAACTGCTACGGCATCATCGGCGCAAACGGCGCGGGTAAATCCACCTTCCTGCGTATTTTGTCCGGCGATTTAGAGCCCAGTAAGGGCGAGGTCACGTTTGACCCCAAATACAGAATGTCCGTTCTGAAACAGGACCACTTTGCTTACGAAGACCAAACCATTTTTGATACCATCATGCAGGGCAATGCAAGGCTGTATGAGATCGCACAGGAAAAAGACGCGCTGTACGCAAAGCCCGATTTTGATGAAGAAGACGGCAACCGCGCCGCCGAGCTTGAAGCCGAGTTCTCCGAGCTCAACGGTTGGGACGCCGAGACCGAAGCCGCAAAGCTCATGCAGGGTCTCGGCCTCGATAGCAACGATATGTATAACACCATGAGCACTCTGAACCAGACCGAAAAGGTTAAAGTGCTCTTGGCCCGCGCGCTGTTCGGCCAGCCGGATATGATTCTCCTTGACGAACCGACGAACGGCCTCGACGCCAAAGCCATCACATGGTTAGAGGATTTTCTCATTGAGTACGAGGGCACCGTCATCGTTGTCTCCCATGACCGCCACTTTTTAAATAACGTCTGCACCCATATTGTCGATGTCGATTACGGCAAGATCAAAATGTACGTCGGCAACTACGACTTCTGGTATGAGTCGAGCCAGCTCATGCAGCGCATGATGCGCGACCAGAACCGCAAGGCGGAGGAAAAAATCAAGGAGCTCCAGAACTTCATCCAGCGCTTCTCCGCAAATAAGTCGAAGTCCCGTCAGGCGACGTCCAGAAAGAAGCTGCTCGATAAGATCACCGTCGAAGAAATGCCCGCGTCCTCCCGCCGCTACCCGTATGTCGGCTTTACGATGGACAGAGAGCTCGGCAAAGACGTCCTCACCGTCTCGGGCCTTACAAAGACCGTAGACGGCGTAAAGGTGCTTGATAACGTCACGTTCACCGTCGGCCGCACGGATAAAATCGCGTTCACCGCATCAAACGAGTTCGCCGTGCCGACGCTTTTCAAAATCTTGATGGGCGAGCTGGAGCCGGATGCCGGCACATTCAAGTGGGGCGTTTCGACGAGTCAGTCCTATTTCCCGCAGGATAATTCCGCCTATTTCACCGATACGGAAGATTCCATCATCCGCTGGCTCGAGCAATATTCCAAAGACACCACCGAAACGTATCTGCGCGGTTTCCTCGGCAAAATGCTGTTCTCCGGCGAAGACGTCTATAAGCCCGTGCAGGTGCTTTCCGGCGGCGAAAAGGTGCGCTGCATGCTCTCGCGCATGATGATGTTCGGCAGCAATGTACTCCTGCTCGACCAGCCCACCAACCACCTCGACCTCGAGTCCATCACTGCCGTCAACAACGGCCTCATCGATTTCAAGGGTGTCGTGCTGTTTGCATCGCACGACCACGAGTTCACCCAGACCGTCGCGAACCGCATCATCGAAATTCTGCCCGAGGGCGGCACGTTCGACCGCGTTACCACCTACGACGAGTACCTCGAAATGCGCGGCTAAACCCGTATTGAATACGGCTAACCCGCAAAGGTCGCGGCTGATTCATAATCTGGAAAACGTTGTCCGGCACTAAGCTTTAGTCGCCGGACAAACTTTTATCGCAAATTTCAAAATCCGTGTAACCTGCCGATATAAAACGCCTACTTATAAAGTGAAGGGGAAGGGAGGATAAAAGCATGAAGGAAGACCATGAGATCATCGAGCTCTACTGGGCGCGCAGCGAAAGCGCCGTGCACGAAACGGACGCAAAGTACGGGGCGAAGCTCCACACACTCTCCGGGCGCATTCTGCCCGATGCAGAGGATGCCAAGGAGTGCGTCAACGATACGTACCTCGGCGCGTGGAATGCCATGCCGCCGCAGCGCCCGCTCGCGCTCTTTGCATTTTTGGCGCGCATCTGCCGCAACATCGCGTGCGATAAGTTAGACAAGTTCCGCGCGAAAAAGCGCAGCGCAGAGGTCTCCGCGCTCACGGAGGAGCTTTCGGCGTGCATCGCAGACCCAACAGCAGCAAGGGAAGCGGAAAGCCGCGAGATTGCCGAAGCCTTAAACAGCTTTCTCTCGACGCTCCCCGTCGATGCCCGGCTCTTTTTCATGCGCCGTTACTGGTATATGGATTCCGTAAAAGCCATCGCCGAAAAGTACGGCTGCGGCGAAAGCCGCGTCAAAACGTCCCTCCACCGCACGCGTGAAAAGCTGCGGGATTATCTCCAAAAGGAAGACATCTGGCTTTAAAGAAAGGTGGGAACAGTATGACAGGTATTGATTTATTCAAGGCCCTCGGCGGTGTAAAGGAAGAATATATCGCGGAAGCGGACGACAGCCGCAAGCTGCCGCACGTAAGAAAAGTCACCCTGCAATGGTGTGCCGCGCTCGCCGCGTGCGTGTGTCTGCTGCTCGGCTGGGGCTTCATCGCGCAACACCTCAGCGGCATAGCCGATTACACCGGAGATGAAACGAAAGTCACAGGCGCCGCCGAGACCGCGCAGGCAGATGGCGCAGATCAGGGCGCCGCGCCTACCATCGGCGGCAAGGTTGTGATCCCTGTGCGCATTACGGCAGAAGCACAGCCCGTAAGCGACGTGAAGGTCTTCACGGACGAGGAAAAAATCGGGCAGATCATGCCGCTGCTTCTCTTAAAGAACGCGGCGGAAACGAGCGGCGACCCGAATGCATACGACGGCTCGGCCAACATTTTCACGCTGGAATACGCAAACGGCGAAACGAGTACGATCACGGTTTACGGCAATCTGTTCTATAAAAAGGACGACGGCCCGTGGTGCGATATTCCGTACGAACAGGCCGAAAAGCTCGAAGAACTCGTCCGCAGCCTTGGGTCCGACGAATAAAACCGTAAAATTTGACAAAAAAGGCAAATAAGACTGGATTTTCCCGCGGTTCCCCGCTATAATAGAAATAATGTCTTTCTCCGCGTAATCTTGCGGAAGAAGAAAACGAAAACGCTCTGAAAGCGTAAAAAAGGGGAATTTGCAAATGGAAATTGCAATTACAGTCTTGCTGCTCATCGTGGGTCTCGTGCTCATCATCAAGGGCGGCGATTTCTTTGTGGATGCCGCATCGTGGATGGCGGAAGCTTCCGGCATTCCGAAGCTTATTGTCGGCGCAACGGTCGTCAGCTTCGCGACCACTTTGCCGGAGCTGCTCGTCTCCATCTTCGCGGCGCTCGACGCACGTGCCGCAGAGGCACTTTCGCCCGGCAGCGGCATCGGCATGGTGGATATGTCCATCGGCAACGCCATCGGCAGCGTCACGGCGAACCTCGGTCTCATCATGGGCATCGCGCTTGTCGCCATTCCTATGGCGATCCGCCGCAAAGATTACATGCTCAAAATGATCCTCATGCTCGTGGCTGCCGCTGTCGCCGTATGTTTCTCACTGTTTGATAACGGCGTCGGCATGGTTGCCAGCATTTTGCTCATCATTATTTTCGTCCTTGCCATGTACGACAACATTCACGAGGCCGTCGTCGCCGTCAAGGGCGGGGCAAAGGGTCAGCAGCTCGATGAGCCCGTCACGAAAAAAGCCGTCATCACCAATGTTGTCAAGTTCCTCATCGGCGCGGTCGGCACGGTCGCCGGTGCACAGCTCCTTGTCGATAACGGCTCCGCGCTCGCTTCCATGTGCGGCGTTTCGGATCGCGTCATCTCCGTCACCATCATCGCCATCGGCACGTCTCTGCCGGAGCTTGTCACCACGCTCACCGCCATCGCGAAAAAGCAGGGCTCGCTCTCCGCAGGCAACATCATCGGCGCAAATATCATCGATCTGACCTTGATTCTGCCCGTATGCGCGCTCATCTACGGCAGCAAGCTCCCCGCGTCGCCCACCGTCGCCATGGTCGATATCCCGGCATGTCTCATCATCGGCATTCTGTCTGTCGTGCCCACGCTCATCACGAAGAAATTCTCGCGCTGGCAGGGCGTTTTAATGCTCGCCGCCTACGCCGTCTATATCGTGCTCAGCGTCATTGTTATGGCATAACTTGTAACTTTTGTAACGAAAGCTCCGTTTTCAAGAAAAACGGGGCTTTTTTATGCACTTTTCAAATCATTTCCTCTTGACTTTTCAGCGCTCTGTATGCTAAAATGTAACAGAAGTGTAACAAATGTTATTGCTTTGTAATTTTTGAATGTCAGGTGAGAAGCGCATGCAGGCGGCAGAAATGCAGATAAAAACCGAAAACAGTGTTGAGGCAGCAAGTGCCATTCTTCGCACACTGCGTCATGCCGTGCCGGTGCTCTTGACCTTGCTTATCGCTTTGCTCGCCGCCGCACCCGTTTTGGCGGATGAGACCGATGAAGCGATAACGGATACCGAAACCGTCTCCGCCGAACCGACGGAAGACCTCCGGGACGATTACACCGCCGTCGCCGCGCAGCTGGAAGCCGTCGCGCGCGCAGAGGGCAGAGATATGGCAGATAAAATGCTCAGCACTGCCCTGCACAGCCTCACGGGGACTTTGGTCGATACCGATGACGCCGAAAGCGCCGTTTCCGCCGCGGCTGCGCCCGAGGCCGCAGAGCCGAAGGCTGTCGTCGTCAACGCCTCCGTGCAGGCGGGCGCCAAGTGGTCTGCAAAGGGCATTCTGCCGTTTTTGGCCGTTGTGCTGCTGGCACTTTTAGGTCTTTCTCTTGCCGTGCGCCCCATGCGCCGCCGTCGTGTGCATTCGGCCCGTGCTTATTGCCCCATGCGTGACCGCACTCTGAATGACACTGCGTTTCAAAGCCGCGCACATTCCGCTTTATAAATCCGATCATAAGGAAAAACATACTTTTCCTCTCTTTTCGGCGCCGCTCGGTTCTCGGGCGGCGCTCTTTTTTTCGCAAACCCGCATAAATCCTGTTTTGACATTCCTGAAAATCCCATTTTTAAAAATGCACACAAATCCATCGTCAAACTTTATTCATATTTTACGCAAAAGCGGTTGACAAATCCTGACTTTTTCCGTAAACTGAACTTATTGCGTTTGCATCTAAAACCAAATAAAATCGGCTGTTCCGGAAAGGTCGCTAAAACGGGCAACACACAAAGCGTTGTGTTGCTTTTATCCTGTTCGGAAAAGTGTTCCTGCCGCGGCCGGATCGCGGGCGAAAGCCTGCGGCCGTGAAAAATCCTTTGCGGAAGCAGTACGCATCATGCAGCCGGGGTGTGTGATTCACTAAGACCGCGCAACTTTCGGGGGACAAGGGTCCCACCAAACCGCAAAGGGGATGCTTTCCATGTTAAAACCAATCATTACGCTCAAAGACATTGCAGTATCGTTTGACGGCGAGCAGGTCTTAAAGAACTTCAACCTAACCATCGGTGACGGCGAGTTCGTAACACTGCTCGGACCCTCCGGCTGCGGCAAAACCACGGTTTTGCGCACCATCGGCGGCTTCGTCACACCGGATAGCGGCGATGTCTTTTTTGGTGACGAGAAGATCAATAACGTGCCGCCGCATAAGCGCGCCGTCAATACGATTTTCCAAAAGTACGCGCTTTTCCCGCACCTGAACGTCTATGAAAACATCGCGTTCGGCATGCGTCTCAAAGGCAAGAAAGAAGACGAAATTCAAAAGACCGTCACCGAAATGCTGCATATGGTCAACTTAAACGGCATGGCGCACCGCGGTGTCGGCCAGCTTTCCGGCGGTCAGCAGCAGCGTGTCGCCATCGCGCGCGCGCTTGTCAACCGCCCGCAGGTGCTGCTGCTCGACGAGCCTCTGCGCCCTCGCAAACGAACCGAAGGTGCTCCTCCTCGATGAGCCGCTTTCCGCGCTCGATTTAAAGCTGCGCAAGGATATGCAGAACGAACTCAAAAAAATCCAGCAGGCCATCGGCATCACGTTCATTTTCGTCACGCACGACCAGGAGGAAGCACTCTCCATGAGTGACACGGTCGTCGTCATGGATAAGGGCGAAATTCAGCAGATCGGCTCGCCGATTGACATCTACAACGAACCGAAAAACGCCTTCGTTGCGGACTTCATCGGCGAAAGCAATATTCTCGACGGCACCATGATCGAAGACTACCTCGTCGAGGTCGCCGGTCAGCGCTTCAAGTCACTCGACAGCGGCTTCGGCAAAATGGCCCCGGTCGATGTCGTCATCCGCCCGGAGGATATCGACATCGTGCCCACCGGCTCCGCCGCCGCACACATCAACGGCGTCGTCACCAGCGTCACGTTTAAGGGCGTACACTATGAGATTATCGTCGATGTTGACGGCTTCAAGTGGATGATCCAGACGACCGACAGTGCCAACGTCGGCGATAAGATTGGCCTTGCGCTCACCCCGGACGACATTCACGTCATGGCGAAGTCCGTTTACTCCGGCACTATGGGCGATTACAGCACGTTCAGTGACGAAATGGAGGAAGCGCTCCAGGAGGAGGGCAGCGAACATGAGGACTAAACTCATCTCTGCCCCATACACGATCTGGATGACGCTGTTCATCATCGTGCCCATGGGTCTTGTGGCATTCTTTGCCTTTACCGATAAAAGCGGCGCTTTTACGTTAGATAACATCGCGCGCGTCGGCCAGTATTCCAACGTCTTCCTGCGTTCCATCTGGCTCGGCGCACTCGCAACGTTTATTTCGCTTCTGCTCGGCTACCCGCTCGCGTATATCATCGCCAAAGCGGCGCCGAACCGCCAGAGCTTCCTCATTTTGCTCATCATGCTGCCCATGTGGATGAACTTCCTGCTGCGCACTTACGCATGGATGTCCCTCCTTGAGGATAACGGCCTCATCAACAATATGCTCGCCGCCGTCGGTCTGCCGCGCATCCACATGATCAACACCGCGGGCGCAGTCGTCCTCGGCATGGTGTATAACTACATCCCGTACATGATCCTGCCCATTTACTCTGTGCTCACCAAAATCGACAACAGTGTCATCGAAGCTGCGCAGGATCTCGGTGCAAACAACCGCAATGTCTTCCTTAAAGTTGTCCTGCCCATGAGCATGCCCGGTGTCATTTCCGGCGTTACCATGGTGTTCGTGCCCGCTGTTTCCACATTTATTATCTCTAAAATGCTCGGCGGCGGCGGAAACCTGCTCATCGGCGACCTCATCGATATGCAGTTCCTCGGCTCGGCGTATAACCCGAACCTCGGCTCTGCCATTTCACTTGTCCTCATGGTCATCATCCTCATCTGCATGGGTATCATGAACCAGTTCGACGACGGTGAAAATGTGGGAGGAGGTATGATTCTGTGAAAACGGCTTCCAAAGTCTACACGGCGCTCATCTTCATCTTTCTTTACGCGCCCATCATCGTGCTCATCATCTTCTCGTTCAACGATACGGATACCGCAAGCCGCACCCAGTTTTCCGGCTTTACACTGCGCTGGTATCAGCGCCTGTTTGAGGACCGCTATATTCTGGAGGCGCTGCTCAATACATTGATCATCGCCGTCGTTTCCGCGTTCGCTTCCACTGTACTCGGCACCATGGCGGCGGTCGGCATCAACCGCATGAAGCGTATGCCGAAAAAGGTCATGATGAACATCACCAATTTTCCCATGGTCAACCCGGAAATCGTCACCGGTGTTTCCATGATGCTTCTGTTCGTCGCGGCAGTCAGCCTGTTCGGCGGCAAAAGCCTCGGCATGGCGTCGCTCATTATCGCGCACATCACGTTCTGCCTGCCGTATGTCATCCTGTCCGTTCTGCCGAAGCTGCGCCAGATGAACCCGAACCTCTTCGAGGCCGCGCAGGATCTCGGCTGTCCGCCGGTACGCGCGTTCTTTAAAGTCGTGCTGCCGGAGATCATGCCCGGCATCGTCACCGGCATGATTATGGCGTTCACGCTCTCCATCGATGATTTCGTCATCAGCTACTTCACAAGCGGCACCACGCAGACGCTGCCCATCTACATTTATTCCATGACGAGAAAGCGCATCTCCCCGGAGATCAACGCGCTTTCCACCGTGCTCTTTGTGTGCATCATGCTCTTGCTCATCATCATCAATGTCCGCCAGGGACGTGAAGAGCGTCGTGCCAAAAAGGCAGAAAGGGAGCGTGCCTGATGAAAAAGAAATTCTTTGCCGTCTTTTTTGCGCTTCTGGTGCTCTGCACCGCAGTCGTGCCCGTCTTTGCCGATGAAGCCGACGACTGGGATTTTTCCGAAGAATACCCCACCGCAGAGCCCACCGGTGTGACCATCAATGTCTACAACTGGGGCGAGTATATTTCAAACGGCACCGAGGGCTCGCTTGACGTCAATGCCGAGTTCACCCGTCGCACCGGCATCGAGGTCAACTACACCACGTTCGACAGCAACGAGTCGCTGTACTCCAAACTCGCAGGCGGCGGCGCAAGCTACGATGTCATTGTTCCGTCCGATTACATGATCTCAAAGCTCATGAACGAGAACATGCTCGCGGAGCTGGATTTCAGCAATATCCCGAATTTCGAGTACATCGACGAGCAGTTCCGAAACCCCGATTACGACCCAGAAAACAAATTCTCCGTGCCGTACACATGGGGCACCGTCGGCCTGTTCTATAATACCGATTATGTCACCGAGCCCGTCACCAGCTGGTCTATTTTGTGGGACGAGCAGTACAGCGGCAAGATTTTGATGTTCGATAACCCGCGCGACGCGTTCGCCATCGCACAGGAGCGCCTCGGCTTCTCCCTCAATTCCACCGACGAAAGCGAGTGGGAGCAGGCGGCTATGCTTTTAAAGGAGCAGAAGCCCCTCGTACAGGCGTACGTCATGGATCAGATTTTTGACAAAATGGAAAGCGGCGAAGCGTGGCTTGCACCGTACTATTCCGGCGATGCCGGCACGCTTGTTGAAAACAACGAAAACATCAAGTTCATCGTCCCGGAAGAGGGCACGAACTACTTTGTCGATGCCATGTGCATCCCGGCAACGGCCGAGCACAAAAAAGAAGCCGAACTGTACATCAACTTCATGTGTGACCCCGAAATTTCCGGTGCGAACATGGATTTCGTCGGCTACGCCACCCCGGAGACCGCCGCGAAAGACTATCTTGATCCCGACGCCGTCGCAAATCCCATCTACTACCCGGATCAGGACGTGCTCGACCGCACCGAGGTTTTCGTCAATCTCCCGAGCGAGACGAGCAATCTGCTCGATACGCTCTGGGCGGAGGTCAAAATGGGCGGCCCCGGCCAATCCGCGGTTCTCATCGCCATCATCTTAGTCTTCCTCGCAGTCTACATCGCCATCATCATCTGGAAAAAACAAAAGCGCAAGCGCGAGATGATGTAACAACTGCGTAAATAGAAGTATACTGAAAGCTCTTCGGAAATCATTTTCGGGGAGCTTTTTCTCTGTCTGGGCGTTTTATCAAAAGGCTTCGCTTTTTTAGGAAACCCATGCAACTGGGTTTCCTAATTTTGGTGTAGGCAAAAGGTGTTTTGTCGGCTGTGGACGACGACTTAGGGCGCTGCCCTAAGGACCTGCAAGCTTTTGAAAAAGCTTGCGCAAAACTTTTTGCGTTCTTAGCGTCTTGCAATTTCCTCTGCACCTCGGTATAATGTGGTTAGATTCAAAACAGAAAGCAAGGATGAAAAAACCATGAAAATTCAGAATGTTTCGGATGCCGCTTTTAAAAAGTACGGCAAAGTCATCACGGGGCTCGATTGCTCCGACATTATCGCCGCCATGGCGGAAACGCCCTGCCCGGAAAACGTCGTCTATGTGCCCGGTGCAGAGTCTCTCGAAAGCTGCGCGTCTGCCAAAGACATCGCCTACACGCTCTACGGCGGCATGCCTGTGCAGATCGGCTACTGCAACGGCAATAACCATAAGTTAAACGGTCTCGAATATCACCGCGATAGTGAAGTAAACATCGCCGTTACCGACCTCATCCTGCTCATCGGCTCCGAGCAGGACATCGAAAACGGCAAGTACGATACGTCTAAGGTCGAAGCGTTCCTCGTGCCTGCCGGCACCGTTATCGAGGTTTACGCCACCACGCTGCACTACGCGCCGTGCAATGCAAACGACGGCGGCTTCAAGTGCGTCGTCGCGCTGCCGAAGGGTACGAACACCGACATCGAAAAGCGCGTGCCGAAGACCGAGGAAGACAAAATGCTTTTCGCCCGCAACAAGTGGCTGCTTATGCACCCGGAAGCGGCAGAAGAGGGTCAGTACGTCGGCCTTGTCGGCGAAAACATCTGCGTTTGATTTGCGTAGAACGCCGTAAAACCGAACAACCGGGGCATACCGCACGGCACGGTGCAGTATGCCCCTTTTCGCTCAAAATCTATCCATAATAAGGGGGAGACCCATGACATTTTATGATCTGCTCTGGTATTTTACCATTTATTCGTTTTTAGGCTGGTGCTCGGAGGTCATTTTTGCCACCGTCACCACCGGCAAGTTCGTCAACCGCGGCTTTTTAAACGGCCCCGTGTGCCCCATCTACGGCTTTGGCATGTCGCTCGTGTTGCTCGTTTTGCTGCCGTTTTCGGATAACATCCCCTTGCTGTTTATCGGCGGCGCACTGCTCACCAGCGCCATCGAGCTCGTCGGCGGTTGGGCGCTCAAAAAATTCTTCCACACCACGTGGTGGGACTATTCCAACCAGCCCTTCAATCTCGGCGGCTATATTTGCTTAAAATTCAGCATCCTCTGGGGTCTGTGTGTCGTTGTCGTCATTCGCATTGTTCATACGGCTATCGCGTCTCTCGTGCACTGGATTCCCTTCACGCTCGGCGCAATTCTGGTCGGTATTTTCATCGCGCTGTTTATCACGGATACCATCGTCACCGTGCTTACCATCCGCAAGCTCAACGAAAAGCTCACCGTCATCAACGATATGTCCGCGCGTCTGCGCAAAGAGAGCGACGCCATCTCGAACGGCCTCGGTCGCCTGACGCTCCTTGCAGACGAGAAGATCACCGAGCAGAAGCAGGAGTTCAACGAAAAAGCCCGCCCTGTCCTCGAAGAGAAGCTTCAGGCACAGCGCGCTCAGCTTTCGGAGAAGTACGAAGAATACCGTGCGTCGCTGGAAGACCGCCGTGTGAAAGCACAGAAGTCTGCCGAAGACCTCCGTGCCCAGTGGAACAGCGTTACCTCCAAGCTCCAGCGTCACACCCAGCGCCGTTTGCTGCGCGCCTTCCCGACCATGAAAAACGACCGCGCAGACGAAGCACTGCGCCGCTTGCGTGCGTGGATGGATGAAAAGAAGGAAAACTGATGCGTCGCTATGTGGAAAACGTTCCGCCCTCGCTCACGCAAAAGGAGCTGCATGACCGTGCTTACGCGCTTTTATACCGCGTCTTAAAGGACGAGTGGGGCATCGCATCGCCTGTTGTGGAAAAAACTCCGCTCGGCAAGCCGTATTTAAAAGGGGAGAACATGCCCCATATCAGCCTGAGCCACACTAAGGGCATCGTCTGCTGCGCCGTGTCGCGGAAAAATGTCGGCATCGATGCCGAATATCCCCGACGCGTGCGGGGGAGTGCCGCAGAGCGCGTCTGTACGCCCGCAGAGCTTCGGGACATACAAAGCAGCCCCAATCCCGCCGCGCGCTTTCTGGCGTACTGGACGCTCAAAGAGAGCATCTCCAAGTGCCGCGGCACCGGCCTTTCGGAATCGTTCCAAAACTACGAGATCACCTTTCAAAACGGCATGCCGCATCTTAACGGCTACACGCTCTTTTTCGAGCAGTACGGCGTGCATTTTCTCGCCGCCGCCGAGGAAGCATAAAGCATAACCGCCCCGCATACCTATGACCGAAAAGAAAGTCTTACCCGGTTTTCTGCGGTGAAAGGTGGCAGCAATATGATTGTATCGCTCGGCGCGAACAAAAAACGAATTTTGGCGGTGCTTGTGCTCATCGCCATAGCCGTCAGCGCGTTTTTCCTCATCCCGCGCGGCGAAAAGCGGCAGACATTCCCCGGTATGACGGGGGATGAGCGCCTCGCGTTTTTAACGTCCTTCGGCTGGGAGGCGGAAGCGGAGCCGCAGGATGTGCGCGAGGTTGTCATTCCCGCAAAATTCAACGATGTCTATGCGGCGTATAATACGATGCAGCAGGCGCAGGGTTTCGACCTTTTGCCCTATGCCGGCGAAAAGTGCACGCAGTACCGCTACCGCATCACAAACTACCCGAATACGCCCGATGGCGTCTTCGCAACGCTCCTCGTCTTTGAGGGCAATATCATCGGCGGCGATGTCGCGTCCGGCGCAGAGGATGGCTTCATGCACGGCTTTGCGGCAGACAGCATCCGCTATGAGATGCCGAAGTCGGTCATCAAAGAGAGCGCGTCGCCCGCGCCGGACACCGGCGAATCCACACAAAATCCAACGGAAAGTGAAACAACATGAGACTCGATAAATTCCTTTCAAACGAAAATATCGGCAGCCGCAAGGCGGTCGGCACGCTGGTGCGCAGCGGTGCCGTCGCCGTCAACGGACAAGCCGTGCGCAAAAGCGATATCCAGATCGACCCCGAAAAGGACGAGATCACCGTCAACGGGAAGCCCGTGCGGTACAGCGCGTTTGTGTACATCATGCTCTATAAGCCCTCGGGTGTGCTCACCGCCACGCGTGACAGCCGCGCAGAGACCGTCTTAGACCTCCTGCCGCCGGAGCTTAAGCGCCGCGATCTGTTCCCTGCAGGCCGTCTCGATAAGGACACCACCGGCCTTCTCGTTTTAACGAACGACGGCGAGTACGCCCACCGTATGTTGGCGCCGAAAAGCCACGTCTGGAAGCGTTACCGCGCCACGCTCGACCTGCCCGCAGAAGAAAGCGACATCGCGCGCTTTGCCGCCGGCATCAAAAGCGGCGAAAACGAGTTTGCCCCTGCCGTGCTCGAAATCAGTAAGGACGATCCTCACATCGCGTGGACGGAAATTCGGGAGGGGAAGTTCCATCAGGTCAAGCGTATGTTTTCAGCGTGCGGCAAGACCGTCACGGCCCTTCACCGCGAATCCATCGGCGCTTTAACGCTCGATCCCACACTTTCGCCCGGCGAAGCGAAAATTCTCGATCCGAGCGCCGCTGCGTTGGTTTTTGAAAAACCTGCACAAATAATCTGAACAAAAAGCATCAAGAATTTTTGCCGTTTATTTATTTTAACTAAACTCAAAGGAAAAAGTTTGGGCAAATAAGGACTGTTCAGGGACCCAATTTTCTGCTATACTTAGTGCATTGAAAAGAGACGTTGTTCGTCACATATGGCTGCCAGGCTCTGACGTATAACAACCTATCATCAGGAGGAAAAATCTTATGGCAAGTGTAACACTTAAAAATGTCTATAAAATCTATTCCGGCGGCGTTACCGCTGTTACAGATTTCTGCTTGGACATCGAAGACAAGGAGTTCATCATTCTCGTTGGTCCTTCCGGCTGCGGTAAGTCCACCACGCTCAGAATGATCGCAGGCCTCGAAGAGATCAGCAAGGGTGAGCTTTACATCGGCGACCAGCTCGCAAACGATGTTGCTCCTAAGGACAGAGATATCGCAATGGTGTTCCAGAACTACGCTCTGTACCCGCACATGACCGTTTATGACAACATGGCATTCGGTCTGAAGCTCAGACAGACCCCGAAGGATGAGATCAAGCGCCGCGTTGAAGAGGCTGCTCGTATCCTCGACATCTCCCACCTCCTCGACAGAAAGCCGAAGGCTCTTTCCGGTGGTCAGAGACAGCGTGTTGCTCTCGGTCGTGCTATCGTCCGTGACCCGAAGGTCTTCCTGCTCGACGAGCCGCTCTCCAACTTGGATGCTAAGCTCCGTGCACAGATGAGAACCGAAATCGCTAAGCTTCATAAGAGACTCGGCACCACCTTTATTTACGTTACACATGACCAGACCGAGGCTATGACCATGGGTGATAGAATCGTTGTTATGAAGGACGGCTTCATCCAGCAGGTCGATACCCCGCAGAACCTGTATGATCTGCCGGTCAACGAATTCGTTGCAGGCTTCATGGGCTCCCCGCAGATGAACTTTATCGATGCTACCCTCGTTAAGGAAGGCGCAGATTACTACGTCACCTTCGGCGCAGCTAAGATTAAGGTTCCGGCAAACAAGGCTAACGCTGAAATCGCTAACTATGTTGGCAAAGAGATCGTCTTCGGCATCCGTCCGGAAGACGTACACGATGAGCCGGAGTTCATCGAGAAGCACCCGGAGGCCAGAGCTACGGCTGACGTTGAAGTTACTGAGCTGATGGGCGCAGAGACCTATCTGTACCTCAACTGCGAAGGCAATGCTCTTACCGCTCGTGTTGAGCCGACTTCCACCGCTAAGACCGGTGACAAGATCACGATCGCTCTCGACATGAACAAGATGCACCTCTTCGACAAAGAAACTGAGAAGACCATCCTCAACTAATCGGTTTTATAAACAGCATACAGACGGCGTTCCCAATCGGGAGCGCCGTTTTTGCGTATCACACGTGCCGGTATTCTTCCTCACAAGCTTTCGGCACAGGTCGCGCAGCTTCACACCGAATCTGTCTGCGCTGCGTCTGGCATTTCACTATCTTTAAAAAGCATTTGCATCGTGCGAAAACTGTGGTATACTGAAATCAGAACATTCAGAACATAAGGGAGTGCTTTTACATGTTTGTAACAGAAGATATTCGCTATATCGGCGTAAACGACCATGACGTAGACCTTTTTGAGGGACAATACACCGTAGAAAACGGCATGTCCTATAATTCCTATGTCATCCTCGATGAAAAAGTTGCCGTCATGGATACGGTAGACGCCCACTTCGGCGTGGAATGGCTGCAAAACCTCGAAACGGAGCTTAACGGCCGTCGCCCGGATTACCTCGTTGTGCAGCACATGGAGCCGGACCATTCCGCCAATATCGCCGTCTTTATGGAGACATACCCGGAGGCGCAGATCGTCTCCTCTGCCAAGGCGTTCGTCATGATGCAGCAGTTCTTCGGCACGGATTTCCCGGAGCGTAAGGTTGTCGTCGGCGAGGGCAGTACGCTCAAGCTCGGTCGTCATACTTTGACGTTTGTCACCGCGCCCATGGTGCACTGGCCGGAGGTTATCGTCACATACGACAGTACAGATAAAGTCCTCTTTTCCGCAGACGGCTTCGGCAAGTTCGGTGCGCTTGACGTGGAGGAAGATTGGGCAGACGAAGCCCGCCGTTACTACATCGGCATCGTCGGCAAGTACGGCGCACAGGTGCAGGCGCTCCTTAAAAAAGCCGCCGCGCTCGACATTGCCATCATTTGCCCGCTGCACGGTCCGGTTTTAAACGAAAATCTCGGCTATTATCTTGATAAATACAACACATGGTCGTCCTACGCGGTCGAGGACGAGGGCGTTGTCATCGCCTACACCTCCATCTACGGTCACACGAAAGAAGCTGTGGAGGAGCTTGCCGAAAAGCTGAACCAGCGCGGCTGCCCGAACGTCGTTGTCGCAGACCTCGCCCGCTGCGATATGGCAGAGGCCGTTGCCGATGCGTTCCGTTACAGAAAGCTCGTGCTCGCCACAACGACCTATAATGCGACGATTTTCCCGCATATGCAGAGCTTTATCGACCGTCTCACCGCCCGCAATTATCAGGGCCGCACCGTCGGCATGATTGAAAACGGCGCGTGGGCGCCTATGGCGGCAAAGGTCATGAAAAAGATGCTGGAAACGAGCAAGAACCTCACCTACACGGATACCACCGTCACCGTAAAGTGCGCCTTGAACGATGCCTCCCGCGCCCAGATTGACGCCCTCGCAGATGAGTTGTGCAAGTAAACTGAAATTGAAGCTTTAAGCAACATCCCGGTCGTAAAATTTCGGCCGGGATGTTTGTGCAAAAAGATGTCCTGTGATGTCCTCTCACGTCCTTGCTTTTTGCGAAAAAATGTGTTATACTGACTAAAAGAAACAATAGTTCGATTAAAACGGTGTGCGTGAGCGTGCACAAAACCGCGTTTTGCGTGCAGTGAACGAACAGGTCTCCGTTTTTTAAGGGGGATACTATGCCCAAAAATCCGATTGTATTCACGCTCGATGGCCGTCGCTGCACCTGCCTTTTGCCGGAGGGAAAGCCCAAGCGGCTCTATGTACTGTGCGGGTGGGAGATGGAAAAGCTGATGATGCTACTCGCCGAAGATGCGCCGGAGGTATTATTTTTTTCTACGGAAATCGACGGCGGCCGGGATTTCACTCCGTGGGAAGCGGAGCCGATTTGGCCCGGTGAGCCGTTTTCGGGCGGCGGGGAAGACTACTTAAAATTCCTGACAGACACGGCGCTGCCGTATTTAGAGGAGCGTTTCGGCGCGCCGGCGGAACCCGAAAACTGTGCGCTGCTGGGGTACTCGCTCGGCGGATTATTTGCGCTTTGGGCGCTGACGAAAACGGAAAAGTTCGGTGCAGGTGCAAGCCTTTCCGGCTCTTTGTGGTACCCGCAGTTTTTGAAATATTTTGAGAACTGTCCGCCTAAAAAGGACACCGCAATATACTTATCCCTCGGCGACCGCGAACCGCTCGGCGGCCCGCCCGTTATGCGGACAGTGGGCGACTGCACGGAAATGGCGAAGGAGATTTTAAGCAATCACGGCTGCAAGGTATTCTTTGAGTGGAATCAAGGCGGGCACAGCAAGGGCGTCACCAAACGCTGGCAGCGCGCCGTGCGCAGACTTTTGACCATGATGGCAAAAACGGTGGAAAAGTAAGACGAAATGCGGTTTTAATCGTTAATGATGGTGGAAAACGGAGAGGGGCGAAGCGTAATGCAAGAGCAGATCGAGCGGGAGATTTCGAAAAATCTGACCGGCGAAATGCGGGAAACGGCACTGAAATTTACTGCGTTTTTGAAGTCGCACGGGCTGATGTTTCACCGCGACCGCTCGGGCGACTGGGCGGAAAAGATCTATTATTGGGCGAGATCGGACAAAAATTGCGTATGTTTTATCGCAGTGAAAGATCCCGACGAGCCTGAAAATGCGTGGACAGTGTGGTCAGACGACAGCGCGGCGTATGAAGCGCCGTTAGGTGACGCGGAAACGTCGGAGATCGGCCTGAAATACGTGAATCGCTGCGAAAAATGCGGCGCATGCGGTGGCGGACGGGTGAAAACCGTGTTCGGCAAACGCATTTCCGGTGTGTGCATGTGTACGTTTCGCGTGGATAACGCCGATTTAAATGGTCTGCCGTTCCTGAAAACCATGGTCGAATTGCGGCTGAACGAGATTTTGCAGCCGTGAGCAGTGAAATCGGGCTGAAAATGGAGGGGTGTAGGCTAATGCGGGCGTTTTCGCGTGTTTTGAGCTTTATACATGAAGACGGTGTGTTTTTCTGCGGTTTTGAACGACGTGTGGAGCGAATTTTTGGGTGAAAGAAATGGTAAATACAGAGAAAATTGTGGGCTATTTGAAGAAGACGTATCAGCCGGATGCGGTTATTGTTTACGGCTCGTTTGCAGACGGAAGTGCGAATTTGAATAGCGACTTTGACGCGCTTATCATCGCGGGGAAAGAAAAAGCACACGATTCGTCCATTGTGGACGGCGTGGTGCTGGACGTGTTCGTATATCCGGCGGAAACGTTTTCAACGGACTATGACCCGGAGGAGTTTGTGCAGGTTTGGGACGGGAAAATCGTACTGGATGAGCATGGCATTGCCGGGCAGTTAAAAGCGAAAGTCCTTGACTACATCGAGCATCTTCCGAAGAAAACGGTGACGGAGGTCGCGCAGGAAGTGGAATGGCCCAAAAAGATGCTACGGCTTATGGAAAAAAGCGATGCAGAGGCGTTCGGGTTATATGCAAAAGCCCTGCGGGAATTTGACAGGGAAAGCTTATCTGCATGGATCGATTACTTAAAAAGCATGGTGAATATACGGCCGGACGGGACGTTGACGCGATAAAAACCGTGGACTGTGCGTGAAAGCGGGGCGCTTTCGGAGAAGCTGTTTTTGCGGAAGGCGGATTGAATGTAATTTGCGCAGGTTTGCGTGATAAAAAGTCAGGTCTTATGCAGGTGTTGCAGACGGAAGGAGACGCGAAATGGAACAGCAGAGCTTATTTGGAAACCGGGCGGGGCAGGACATGCCGCTTGCGACGCGGATGCGGCCGCGGACGCTGGAGGAATTTGCGGGGCAGCGCCATTTGCTCGGCAAGGGCAAGGTGCTGCGGCAGCTGATTGAAGAAGACCGCGTGTCTTCCATGATTTTCTGGGGGCCGCCGGGCGTGGGTAAAACGACGCTGGCGCAGATCATTGCGGCGCGGACGAAGGCGAATTTCATCAATTTCAGCGCCGTGACGAGCGGCATCAAGGAAATTCGCGGCGTGATGAGCGAGGCGGAGCAGAACCATCGTATGGGTGAGCGCACACTGCTGTTCATCGACGAAATCCACCGCTTTAATAAGGCGCAGCAGGACGCGTTTTTGCCGTTTGTGGAAAAGGGCAGCATCGTGCTCATCGGTGCGACCACGGAGAACCCCTCGTTTGAGGTGAACGCCGCACTTTTGTCGCGCTGCAAGGTGTTCGTTTTGCAGGCACTTTCCGAGGATGAGCTTGTGGAGCTGATGAAGCGCGCAATCAAAGACCCGCGCGGCTTCGGTAACCAGACGGTAGAAATCACCGATGAGATGTTGAAAATGCTTGCAGCGTTTGCAAACGGTGACGCGCGAACGGCGCTGGGAACGCTGGAGATGGTCGTTTTGAACGGGCACCGAGAGGGCGACAAGACGACCGTGACGATGGAGACGTTGGAGCAGTGCATCAGCCGCAAGTCGCTTTTGTACGACAAAACCGGAGAGGAGCACTACAACATCATCTCGGCGCTGCACAAATCGATGCGCAACAGCGACCCGGACGCGGCGGTCTACTGGCTTTCGCGTATGCTGGAGGCGGGCGAAGACCCGCTGTATGTGGCGCGGCGGCTCATTCGGTTCGCGAGCGAGGACGTGGGCATGGCGGACAGCCGCGCGCTGGAGATCGCCGTGGCGGCGTATCAGGCGAGCCATTTTATCGGTATGCCGGAGTGCTCGGTGAATTTGACGCACGCCGTGGTGTATTTGTCGATGGCGCCGAAATCAAACGCGCTGTATGTGGCGTATGAGAGCGCGAAAAAGGACGCACAGAAAATGCTCTCCGAGCCGGTGCCGCTCGTCATCCGCAACGCGCCAACAAAGCTTATGAAGGAGCTGCACTACGGCGAGGGGTACGAATATGCGCACGATACGGCGGAAAAGCTGACCGCGATGCAGTGCTTGCCGGATTCGCTTGCCGGAAAGAAGTATTACAGACCGACGGAACAGGGCAGCGAAGCAAGGGTGAAGGAGCGACTGCGGCAGATTGAAGCGTGGAAGGCGGAGCGGAGGAAGAAGTGAAGTTGCGTTGAGCAAAACTTTTGACAACGATTGACGAGAGAGCGTGAAAATTCGGGGGCGCTTTATGTTGGCGGTTAAGTTTTACGAAGATGTGAAAGACGAGCTGCTGCGTTTTGCGGTTGTTATTGCGAAGCATGACGGAAAATGGGTGTTTTGTAAGCACAAGGAGCGCGAGACGCTGGAGTTTCCGGGCGGGCACAGAGAGACGGGGGAGTTGATCTTGGAGACGGCGAAGCGCGAGCTTATGGAAGAAACGGGTGCGGTGAAATTTGAGATTCGTCCGATCTGCGTGTACTCCGTGACGGGCAAAACGCGCGTGAACGAGACGGGTGAAGAATCGTTCGGCGGGCTGTTTTATGCGGAAATCGCATCGTTTGGGGAGATACACAGCGAGATGGAGAAAATTGTATTATGCGACGCTCTGCCGCAAAACCAGACGTACCCGGAAATTCAGCCGGCACTTTTGAAAGAGGCGGAAAGACGGGGGTTCGGCGTATAAACGGACATAAAGAAAGCACGCAGAGCATGAAAATCTGCGTGCTTTTTGTGTGTATTGTATTGACTTGAAGCGCCGGGGCGTCTTCAGTTTTTCGGTTTGTTTTTTTCAAAGAGGATGGAGAGCCCTTTGAGGAGCAGGTCGTCATCTAAGATGATCTTGTTGCGGCAAAGGGGCGCGATGACGGAGGAGAGTCCGCCGGTCGCGACGACCGTGCAGGGAGTGTTTAGTTCCGCGTTGATGCGGTCGATGAGGCCGTCCAGTGCGCCGGCGTTGCCGTAGAGCAGGCCGCTTTTGAGGCAATCCACGGAATTTGTGCCGATGGTGTGCTTCGGCAGCTCGAACGCGACCTTCGGCAGCTGCGCGGTGCGGCTTGCGAGGGCATCGTGCGAGACGGCCACACCCGGCAGAATCATGCCGCCGCGG
>OKTW01000404.1_pt1 | contig 23883 bp, 19 predicted proteins | sample 1606371 | NCBI WGS metagenome assembly OKTW01 (sample SAMEA3879568, study PRJEB24766) | human gut metagenome | biome: human-associated habitat; feature: feces | place: USA | collected 1985/1987
GTATAGCATTTTTTTAAGTTGTATTCAAGGGCAAGAATGTAAATGTTTTTTTGCCGGTTGGCAAAATCCATTTTTCTTGTGGTATAGAGAATGAGGGAATAACTTTCGCAGCAAGCATAGGAAGTGTGTACCCACTTCCGTATTTTGCCCTGCAAAATGACTTGTTGGGAAGTGTCCCAAACCCTCGATACGAAAGGAGCGACAAACGCATGAGTGGCAGAAAACGGACAGTGCAAATCAAATTCTATGTGACAGAGGAAGAAAAGAATTTGATTGAGGAAAAAATGAAGCTGATACCTACCCGGAACATGGCGGCATATCTGCGGAAAATAGCGATTGACGGGTATGTTATCCAAGTAGACTATACGGACATAAAGGCAATGACCGCAGAGATACAGAAAATCGGTGTCAATGTCAATCAGATCGCAAAGCGTGTAAACAGTACCGGCAGTGTCTACAAAGAGGACATAGAGGAAATAAAGGGGGTGCTTGCGGAAATATGGCGGTTACAAAGATTAAGCCTATTAAAAGCACGTTGAGCAAAGCCCTTGACTATATCCAAAACCCGGACAAGACGGACGGAAAAATGCTTGTGTCCTCGTTCGGGTGCAGCTATGAAACGGCAGACATTGAATTTGAATTTACCATAGCACAGGCGTTGGATAAGGGGAATAACTTAGCCCACCATTTGATACAGTCCTTTGAGCCGGGAGAAGTGGACTATGAGAAAGCCCATGAAATCGGGCGGCAGCTTGCCGACGCGGTAACTAAGGGACAGCATGAGTATGTTTTGACAACGCACATAGACAAGGGACACGTCCATAATCACATCATTTTCTGTGCCGTAAACTTTGTAGATCACCACAAGTACAATTCCAATAAGCGCAGCTATTACGGCATACGAAACATCAGCGACAGGCTGTGTCGGGAAAATGGATTGTCTGTTGTTGTTCCGGGCAAAGGAAACAAGGGAAAAAGCTATGCGGAATACCAAGCGGAAAAGACCGGGACAAGTTGGAAAGGCAAGTTAAAAATTGCCGTGGACGCACTCATTCCCCAAGTGTCCGATTTTGAGGAATTGCTATCAAGATTGCAGGCTATGGACTATGAGATAAAGCCGGGAAAATATGTGTTGTGCCGCGCTCCGGGACAGGAACGATTTACAAGACTTAAAACCCTCGGTGCAGATTATACAGAGGAAGCCTTACGGGAACGTATCAAGGGAACACGCACCCGTACCGTCAAAACTCCAAAACAACAGAAAAATGGTATCAGCCTGCTGATTGATATTCAGAACAGTATCAAGGCACAGGAAAGCCGGGGCTATGAGCAATGGGCGAAAATCCATAATTTGAAACAGGCGGCAAAGACGCTGAACTTCTTGACGGAACATAAAATTAAACAGTATGCAGACCTGACCGCTAAAATCGCAGAAATCACGGCGACGAATGAGCAGACGGCAGATAGTATAAAGGAGGTTGAAAAACGGCTTGCGGATATGGCGGTGCTGATTAAAAATGTCACGACCTATCAAAAGACAAAACCTGTCTATGACGCATACCGCAAGGCAAAGAATAAGGGCGGCTACCGGGCAGACCACGAACAGGCGATTATTCTCCATGAAGCGGCGGTAAAAGCATTACAGGCGGTGCAGATCGGCGGCAAGCTCCCAAGCGCCACCGCCTTGCAAAGTGAATATGAAAAGCTCCAATCGCAGAAAGAAGCTCTTTATGCGGATTATGGCAGGCTGAAAAAACAGGTCAAGGAATATGACGTTATCAAGCGGAACATTGACAGTATTTTGCGGCAGAATAGAGAACCGGAATGGGAGAAAGAAACAGAGCGCGGATAATCTGACTTATAGCGAAATAGTATAATGCAGAGTGTAACAACTTTAAAGCTGGAGTATGATTCAAGACTTACACTTGTCAGTGCAGAGAGTGGAGAAGCATTTTCCAGTCTGGTAATGACAAAACCGGGAAAATTAACATCGCCGTGTAAATTTATCTGGGATGGACAGGAAATATCAGATGGTGATATTCAGGACGGAGAGATTTTGAATCTGTCATTTCAGATAAGCAAGGATGTTGAGTCAGGCGCAGAACTTGCAGTAAAACTTTCTTATGTAAATGGAGATATTATAAATACAGAACTGAATCCAATCGATGTTTCGGTTTCCAATACGGTTATTTCTGTAAATGACTATATACCAGGTGATCTGAACAATGATAGGAAAATAAATACAATCGATGTCATTCTTTTGAGAAGATACATAGCAGGCGGTTATGGTGTTGAATTAGCACCAGGGACAAATACGGATAAAGAAACGCATACGTTACAACGCGTGGATTATAAAGCAGCCACCTGCATAGAAAAAGGAAACATTGCATACTGGTATTGCAGTAAATGTCAGAAATATTATAGTGATGAAAAAGGAAGTTTTGAAATTTCTGCAAAGCAGATTATTATTGATCTTACAGATCATCAGGTTGTTGTAGATGAAGCAGTTCCGGCAACCAAAGATTCTGCTGGACTGACGGAAGGCTCACATTGTGCAGTATGCGGTAAAATATTAGTAAAACAGGAAGAAATCCCTAAAATCAAAGGCTATGCAATAGAGTATAATACATATGGCAGTGATGATTATCTGAAAACAACAGGTGTAGAAAATCCGAACCCAGACAGTTATATATCAGAAGAAACAATAGAATTAAAAAATCTGGAAAAAGCAGGATATATATTTGAGGGATGGTATGATGCACCAGGTTCCACGGCAACACAGATAAAGAAAATTGCAGCGAATGATAAAGGAAATAAAAAACTGTATGCCCGCTGGACAAAAATTACCTATAAGGTACAGTTTGATTCTCCGCTTTGTCCGGTTAAAGAAGTCACTTATACAACAGATGAGGGTGTTACATTAAATGAGCCGTATCTGGCAGGGTATAATTTCCTTGGCTGGAGCGATGCAGACAGTAAACTGTATACTACGATTCCAAAAGGAACGACGGGAAATATTACCTTGCATGCGAATTGGAGCAACAAGAGAAATCAGACCAGACCGGCAGAAAAACTTGGAAAACCAGTAATAGATATTGATGAAGCATCTCATACAATTTTAATGGCATATGAAATCGGTACGATTGAAAATGTTCCCCTGTATGAGATAGAGTATCTTGGAAATAAGACAGACGGTGTAACTTATACAAAAACAGTGGAGACAAGTAAAAAAATTGAGCAGGGAACAGCAAAAAATATAGCAGAAACCATAGCAGAAGCGACCACCAGGTCATCTTCCTGGAGCTTGTCTAAAGATTGGAGAGAGACCACAACAAAGAGTGAATCACATAAAAGTGAAGTATCATCGGAAGTGTTTCAAAATGCCTCAAATGCCTGGTCTGTTTCAGACGCAATGAATACAACGAGAGAACGGGGTGGTTCTACAGAAACAACAAACAGTCAGAATATTTCGGGAAAGGTTAATACAGATTTAAAAGAGAGCGTAACAGGCGAAGCGAGTGTGGGAATTCCATTGGAAGGAGTGACATTAGGTGGCAAATTAACAACTTCACTGGAAACAGAAATCAGTGCAGAAGTGAAGCATGAGACGACCAATACGCAAAAAAATCAAACATACTGGAACACAAATACAGGCTACTCAAAAGCAGCACAGATGAGTGGCAGTCGAAGTGTTTCTGAGTCTCTGGGACAAAAAATCAGTGATTCTGTAGATTACAGTGTTTCCAATACCGTGGGGTGTATGCAGAGCCAGACAGAAGGAATGCAGACTTCGGAAACAAAATCACGAGAATATGCATCTGCATTTACTTATTCTACGGAAGATACAGTAACAACAACGATGCAATATTCGAATGCCGGAGCACCTGCCGGATATTATCGGGTTGTATGTGCCGGAACACTGCATGTATTTGCAGTTGTCACTTATGATATGGCAACGAGATCCTATGGTGTGTATACATACAGTGTTGCAGAAGATAATGTAAGGAATTTTATAGATTATTCCAAAAATACAAGCCTGTTTAATGATTATGAAAATGGGGTATTACCATTTGAAGTTCCATATGAAGTAAATGAATACGTAGATAATATTGTAGGCGCTACGAGCGGTCTGGAAGTCGATATTGATTCTGGTAAGATTGTAGGCTACAGCGGAACAGATAATGTTGTTGTCATTCCACAGTATCTTCCGGTTGATAATGGTGACGGAAGTACGACAGTAGTGAAAGTAACTGGTATTGAATCCGGGGCTTTTGCAGGAAAAGATATTGCCGGAATCCGTTTAAGTGATAATATCACAGAAATACCGGAAAATGCATTTAAAAACTGTGACGAGCTTGAGATCATAGAGGCAAATTCAATTGAGAAAATTGGCAACAATGCGTTTTCAGGATGCACTGTGTTAAAAGAATATAATGTATCCAGTTCCGTGAAGGAATTAGGAAAAAATGCATTTGCAGGAGTTAAAAAAGTTACGGTGAAGGCATCTGATGGAGCAGTTGCAAAAGCGGCTGTAACTTCCGGTGCAAAAAATATTATACTGGATATTTCCAAAACGGGTGAACAATTATATAATACAAAACTTGAAATTCCATCTGGAACAGAAGTTTTCGAATTGAATGGTGGGGTAAAGGATTACATTAATTTGAGAGTGGTTTCTGATGCTGAAAAAACAAAAATAAATGGAATGAATTTCAAAGGAAATACCGCTGCAGGTTTGAAAAGTTCCTCTTCTGCACTTGAACTGAATCGTGTGACAGTAGAATCCTCAGAATGGGCAATGATGCTTTTGGCAGATAATACAGAACTTTCTTTGTTTGGAACTGTGCAGTTGAATTCCACGAACGAAAATGCAGTTTTATGTAAAAATGTCACTTTAAAAAGAGCAACGCCAAGTGTTGTTGGTAAGCTGAATGTTACAGGAAATATACAGATTTATGGTTCATTCAGCCAGAACAGCATGATGACTCAGAAAAAAGGAAATATAATAAATATTACTTCTGAACAATATGAAAAATTATGGAATAATACCTGGGGAGAGTGGTCAGAGAGCAAAGCAGAGAAATCTTTTGATACAGAAGTAGAAACAAAGGTACAGTATCGTTATGCGGACAAACAGACAACAACATCAACAAACAGTTCTATGAATGGCTGGACGTGGACAGGCTCTACAACACAGTATGGCAGTTATGGCGGATGGAGTGCATGGCAGAGAGAGGCAGTAGGAGGAAGCGATACAAGACAGGTAGAAACGAATACGATTTATGGATATTACTATTTCAGATGCCCAAATTGTGGTGCTCATATGCATGTATATACCTCATGCTATAAGTGGGCTGGCGGATGTGGTGCATCCAATATGACAATCGGGAATGGCATTGTTATGTTCAGTACAACACCTTGGAGCAGTGCAGGTTTGTATGAGTTCCATGGAACGGGAAGATATGCAACAGATTCTCTTGGAGGCGGACGTTGGTTTAAATGGGTGGACAGTTCCGTTCCATGTACGGGTTATCGTTATCGTGACAGATCAAAAACGGTAGTTTATTCTTATTATAAATGGGGAAACTGGTCAGAATGGAATGATAAGGTATATAATTCAGGAGATAATCGAAAAGTGGAAACAAGAACAATGTATCGTTACAGAACGAGACAATAATATAAAAGGCAGAAAGGAAGCTGGATTTATGAAAAAATTTTATTCGATCATAAGTTTTTTGGCACTTGTATTGTTATTAAATGTTACAAATGTGCATGCGGAATCAGTTCAGACTGCATTGACCGTGAATCAGGTGAAAGCAGAAAAAAATGCAAATGTGGATGTTCCGATCCGTATTTCGAATAATACGGGTATTTGTGGGGTTCTTTCCATACTTAGTTGAATTTAACGTGAAATAGTTCTCCAAATAGCACTTTTGCTTTCAATAATTCAAAACTATTTCGCCCATACATTACCCGTTTTATGACTTTGATTTTATTTACACTGCCTTCTGCTAAGCCATTATTATACGAATATATAATTCCATTTTTTACAGCACTTAGGTCCTTTTTTATGCCGTTTATAAATGTTTGAAGTTCAGGGATATCATATTTTTGTGCTGCATCGATCCATTCATCTAATTTTGTGGGATTTTTAGAGAATATGACATTACAAAAGTCTTTGGTTAATGCATACAGTTCACTCAATAAAGGATATTTTTTTAATACTTCCTGATACTGTTTGACAGTGATTGTGCCAATATCCTCGAGTTTTTTATAAACCAGCTGGCATAAGGATTTCCTTTGCACATATTCAGAATGCGGCTTTTCTGTTTCATTCTGTTCATGCATTCGTGTTCTTTCTTTTTGCATAAACATTCGTAACGAAGCTACACTGCCAGTATATCCCTTTTTACAAATAATATCATGTATTTTGGGATAGGTTAATCCTTGACTTCTAAGTTCTACTACTTCTTTTTCATATGGAGCCAATTTCCCTGGAATCTTAACATTATAGTGGCCATTTGTAACTGAAAAATCAGGATTTAAATAATTTTGTATAGTCTTATGGGCACGGTGCATCTGAGATGCAATCTGCTCAATCGGATATCCTGCCAAAGCCATTTCTCTTGCTTCTTTTATTTCCTGTTCTTTTTGTTTTATTGCCAGCTGGTGTTGCCGTTCCCTGGCAATTTCCTTGCTTTCTGGAATCTGGTCTTCTGGAATCGCAAGATATTTTTGGATTGTTTTAGGTGATGAATGTAACAATAATGCTATATCCGATATGGTCAGTCCTTCCCTGCGTTTTTCATGGGCGAATTTTATACGCAATGACCGGTTTGCAGTGTTATATAATGCTTTCATTTCATCCGTAACGCTTTCTGTTAATGGTATTTCAACCCTTGCAGGAAATTCCCGAAATATATATTTACAGATAACTTCCGAAAGTCCCTTTATCAAGTGAAAACGGTCACTAATCTGTATGACATCAGGATGAGAATTTGTAGCAGCGGATGCGTATGTAATGGCTCCATCCCTTGAAATAACTTCGATATTGTGAAACGTTTTCAGCCAGTTGCAGACATCATTTGTATCTCTTGACGGAATCATATCAACAATTTGATGATTCTCTAAATTTATCATCACTGTTCCATAAGAAAATCTTTTACGGAGTGCGAAGTCATCCACACATACCATTTTTACAGAAGATTTATCCACAATGGATGGCATTTTTTTTAAGCAGGTCACAGATACTGCTTTTACAAACTGAAATATTTTCGCTTTTTAAAAGTTTAGAAGCATTCAACGAGCTTAGCTGGGATGATGTATATAAAATATTTTGGATCAATCTGTTCGTTTTTTTCGATCTGGCAGCCACAAATGGATGTTTCTCGGAAAAAGTTTTATGAGAACAGTTCGGATTCATACACCGCATTTTCCTGGTATCAACCAACAGGATAACCTTTTTTCCTTGCATTGGAAGATCTTGAATTTCCCTTTGATATACAGAATGAACTTTAGATGTTTTACTTCCACAAAACGGACATTCCAATTCAATTATTGTTGATGCAATATGAAAAATCACTTTATTTTCTTTTATGCGATATTGTATTAGTTCATAGGATGGGTCAAGTAACTTAATAAATTCGTCCATACAGATATAACCTTCTTCGTAAATATATTTTGAATATATTATATAGCTTTAATACATCAATTTCAACCAAGAATGGAAAGAACCCAAAAGGCTGTGCCGGAAAAGTAGCGATGCTGCTTGTTTACAAAGGACAGAATGCCGATCCAATCGCCAGCCAGATTGAATATGCAGCACAGACAACAATTAAGGAAGATGGCACATATCATTTTGATTATGTAACAAAAGAAGAACCTACTGCAAAAACAGGAGATTTTATTATTACAGTAGGAATTGAAGGTGCTACACATTATCAGGAAATCGGCAGGATCAGTGCACCGAAGCCGGTATACACGGTTGATTTTGCAGATGAAGACGGCAATACGATCGGTGAACAGAAAAAGGTAGTAGAAGGCGGCGAAGTAGAGGCACCGGAAGCTCCGGAAAAAGAAGGCTATGAATTTATCGGATGGGATACAGGTCTGAAAAACATCCGCGAAAACATGGTTATCACAGCACAGTACCGCAAGAAAAAATGCACGGTTATTTTTGTAGACTGGGATAAGACAAGCCTGAATATCAAAGAATTTGATTATGGTGATGTTCTGACACTGGATGCTCTTCCGGAAAAAGAAGGTCAGAAGTTTGATAAATGGACAGATGCAGATGGAAAAGAAGTAACCACCGTAACAGACAACATGGTTGTAGCAGCTTCATACAAAGATACCAAATACGTAGTTACCTTCCTTGACTGGGATGGAAAAGTACTCAGCGAACAGGAAGTTGCCTATGGAGAATCCGCAACACTTCCGGACAATCTGCAGGAACCTGGCGCTGGCAAAGTATTTGACAGTTGGGACAAAAAAGACGAGGCGGGATTTGTAAGAAAAAATATCGCTGTTTCACCGACTTACAAGTATACAGAGACAACAACAGAACCGGCCTTTACGGTTGCAAGCGGAACTTACCAGACGGCTCAGACAGTAGGGATGTACTGCGTGAAGCCAAATGTAGAGTTATATTATCGAATCTATCCGCTTTCAGGAGAAGGTGGTCTGCCTACAACAGAAGACCGCAGCGAATTCCAGTTGTATACAGCACCGATCCAGATTACAGAAAGTGCTGTGATCCGTGCCTATGCAAAGAGTGCAAATGCAAACGACAGTGAGATTGTAAGCACTGAGATCGTTATTTCGGGCAACGGAAATTCATCAGAGGATAATACAGGCGGCAGCACTGGAGGAAATAATAGCGGCAATAATAATGGCAATACAAATGGCGGTAACAGTAATAATACCAATACCAATGGTGGAAATGCTAACACTAACAACAACAATAATAATACAAACACTACAAACACTACAAACACTAATACAAATGTTACCGTACCGAAAACCAGCAAACTTTCCATTAAGACTCTGAAAAATGTAAAGGGTAAGAAAGTGAAACTTACTTGGAAAGCTCCTGCAAAACTGTACGGAGATAACTTCTATGTAGAAAAATATACTATTATGTATACAACTGACAAGAAGTTTAAAAAGAATAAAAAAACAGTGAATATTAAGGCGACAACCACTGCCCGTACCATTAAGAGACTGAAAAAAGGAAAAACTTATTATTTCAAAATTCAGTACACGGTAAAATATAAAGCTGATAATGGTATTTTAAAGAGCGTTCAGAGTGCATGGAGCAAGGCAAAGAAAGTAAAAGTAAATAAATAAGCAGCATTTTTTAAAGAGATCATCTCAAAGAAAGGGGATGGTCTCTTTTTAACCAAAAAGAAGATATCCGGAACAAAAATGTAAACAGACTGTGCTAGACTTAAGACAAGATCAATACAGAAAAGAAAACAGGAAGGAGGAGCAGGTAATATTTGAAATGCCAGAGATAGCAATAATTTAACTGTTTCAAAAAATCAGGTATCAAACATGAATGAAGAAGGAAAGGAAGCGAACATTATGAAAAAGTATTGGAAAATTTTTACGATGGCAGCAATGATGATGGTGGTTTTGACACTTGGAGGGATTACGACACAGGCAGCATCACCGAAATGGAAGAAAGCCTGCAAAGCATATAACAAATATCTGAAGAAAAACGAATCTGCGTATACACCAGAATATGAGGGAAATTGGTATACTGCGAACACAGAAAAAAGCAGTACGATCAGTCAGTTTCTGATAGCAGATCTGGACAAAAATGGTGTACCGGAACTGATTGCAGCTCATATGAACGGAATGAAAGATCAGACCATTTATGTGTTTACCTACAAGAAAGGAAAAGTTGTAAAAGTAAAAGATAAGAAGAAAAAAACAGTAAAGATTGATGCACGCAGTTATACCGGTTTTGGCGGAAATTCCGTAGGAATTTGCAATAAGAACCATATGCACGTAGATGAGAGCTGGGGTTCCGGTCATCATACCATCATATACAAAATGAAAAAAGACAAACTTACCTGTTATGCAGAATGGGAATGGAACAATATGGAACAGAGAACCATTACAAAAATCAATGAAAAGGATGTACCGGAAAGTGTATACAATGCAAAGATCAACTGTCAGGTAAAGAAATGCTGGGTTGATAATACATCTTCTAACCGGAAAAAGTATGTAAAGTAAATTTTTAGGAACAGGAGGAAGAAAGGTATGAATGTAAAAAAGAAATGGATTATGAGTTTGTGGGTTATTATATTGATGTTTGTAATGTCCGTACCAAGTATGGCAGCTTCGCCGGCAAAACTAAGCCAAAAGAGCATGAGCCTTTATGAAGGTGAAGCAAAAACTTTAAAAGTTAAGGGAAAAAAGAAAAAAGTTAAATGGAGTTCATCAAATTCATATGTTGCGACGGTAAACAGTAAGGGAAAGGTAAAAGGAAAACATACAGGAACAGCCGTTATTACAGCAAAAGTTTCCAAAAAGAAACTGAAGTGCAAAGTTACAGTAAAAACATTGCCGGATCAGTTCAAAAAAGTTTATCAGGTTGACATGGAGATTTTTGCAAAGAAAACACAAGGTGGAATGTGGGGAATCGATACAGATAAAACAGATGAATATCTGGTAGATAATTACGGAAAGAAGTATCAGCATAGTTTTTATGCAGGAAGCGGAACGGTAACGTATCTTACAAATTATAAATATAAAATGTTCAGTGGAACAGTAGCCTGCCCAAAGGGATTGCAGCCGGATGGATGGAGACCGGACATAGATTTGTATATTTACGGAGATGGTAAAAAAATAGCAAGTTTTCCTGCTATGAATTGTTATTCAAGACCAATGCCGTTTTCCCTGGATATTTCAAATTATGAGAGGATTACCCTGGAATGGAAATATCAGGAAAAGAAAGAAGAGATAGTAAATATCTGGAAAGATTGGGGTTATTACGCGACAATTTTTGATGGAGTATTTACCAAAAAATAAAAAGAAAAAATATTGGAAAGTTGTAAAATAGAGATTTTCTAAAATAAAGAAAAGTCCAAAGTCTCATGCAGTTATGGAGAATTTTGGACTTTTCTTTTTGAAAAATAAAGCAATAAAATACTTGACAAACATCACATAGTCAAATACAATAAACACAAAATAGAAATGAATTATGTTTTATATTTCTACCAAACAGAAAAGCAGAATCATATTGCTTTTCAAATTCAATGAAATTCAATGCCGTTCGGCGGGAAAATCCAACTTAAAAAAGACCTGCGTGAAGCGGCTTGAAGGAGTGAAATATTTTCATATACTTAAAAGTAGAAAGTATCACCTGAAATAGTATCTATTGTCTGGGATAAAGCTTACATCCTGTAGTTGCTTCGCGTAAAAGAACCAAAGAAAAGGAGAAGCCTATGGGAGAAAAAGATATTACGGAAAAGATACTGGCAGATTATAATGATGTATTTGCGGATATTATGAATGGATTACTTTTTGCAGGAGAACAGCGGATTCTGCCAGAAGCATTGGAAAATACGTCCATTCATTCACAGTACAAAGCAGAAGATGAAAAAGTACATGAACTGGAGCGAGACGTAGCAAAGTACTGGAAAGAAAAAGAAGTAGAGCTGGCAATCTGCGGTATTGAGAATCAGAGTGTTGTGGAGAAAAACATGCCGTTTCGTGTGATAGGATATGACGGGACAGCGTACCGCAGCCAGTTGCTGGAAGAGAGAAAAAAGATTCTACCGGTGGTGACAATCGTATTATACTTTGGAACGGACAGACACTGGAACAGCAAGAAAAATATTAAATCTTTGATGGAAATACCGGAAGGACTGGATAAGTTTGTGAATGACTACAGTATGCAGGTCTTTGAGATTGCATGGCTTACAGAGGAAGAAATAGAAAGATTCCAAAGTGATTTTCGAATCGTAGCAAATTTCTTTGTAAAAAAAAGAAAGAACAAAGATTATATCCCGGATGATCCGACGGAAATAAAACATGTAGATGAGGTGTTAAAACTGTTGCAGGTAATGACAGGTGACGACCGTTATAAAGAAATGTTTAGGAAAAAGAAAGAGGTGCATAGTATGTGTGATGTGGCAGAGAGGCTGGAAAAGATGGGCATTGAAAAAGGAAAAGCAGAAGAAAAGAAAGCCAGCAGAGTAGAATTTATTTTGCGTGTGCTGGAAATGAAAGGAACCGTAGACGAAAAGATCAGAAAAAGAATTGAAGAAGAACAGGATGTGGATCTTTTGGACATTTGGTTTACAAAAGCATTAAAGGCAAATACCGTTCAGGAATTTGAACAGGCACTGGATTAAATGAACATTTCCCCTCTGCAGGAGCGACTTACGGCAGGAACTCTTGCAGAGATTTTTTATCTTAGTCGAAGAAGACTCCCACTTCTAACAGGACGCCACTGAAAAAGTGGCGTCCTAACAGTGCCATGTAATTATGATTTGCCCTGAACCTGTTCTTAAATGGACTTCTTTCTGAATAAACTGTCATAAGAGTCCAAAAATGGGTGACGGCTTCGATGTATGATCTGCGGTTAAAAAATATCAGTGCGGAAGTATGGATGGGAATATTGATGCTGGCGTGTGCAATTTTACTTTTTACGAGTGGTGTGAAAAATGTGCTTCCGGCTTCCGGCAGTGTAAAGAAGCAGGTTATTTTGATTGATGCGGGACATGGCGGTGATGATCCGGGAAAGATTGGGATCAATCAGGCGAAAGAAAAGGATATCAATCTGGCGATTGCAAAGAAACTAAAGGTTTGTCTGGAAAAGGCCGGATTTGAGGTTGTGATGACGCGGGACGCGGATGAGAGTGTAAAGGGACCGGAACAGGGAAACAAAAAGAGTGCGGATATGAGAAACCGATGCACAAAGATCAGGGAGACAAAGCCGGCGATGGCAGTCAGTGTTCATCAGAACAGTTACACGGAAGAATACGTGGCAGGTCCGCAGGTTTTTTATTATACGACTTCGGCGGAGGGAAAGGAAATTGCCGCATGTATTCAAGATGTTATGAATGTGGAGCTGCAGATTGAAAGACCGCGTGAGATTAAAGCGAATGACACGTATTACATATTGAAGAGGAGTGAAGCTCCTGCGGTGATCGTGGAGTGTGGTTTTCTGTCGAATGAGAAGGAGGCAGCACTTTTAATTACAGATGTTTATCAGCAAAAGGTAGCAGAATCAATCTGCAATGGTGTCCAAAAATATTTTGCGGTAAAAATGTAAAGTATGCTTCCAAAAATATTTGATTTCAGATGAAAAAAATGGTGCGATATAACAATTGACAAAAATTTTAATTCGCCTTATAATTGTTCGACAACGAACAATCGGACGGGAGGTGAAGCGAAGATGGAGTTTGGAGAAAAACGTGAAGTAGGCAGAGAGATTTTATCGTTATCCAATCTTTTATATCGAAAAATTGAGTACGATAAGAAAAGAAGTGGGATTTACGATCTTCAGTATGTCCAGGGTGGGATTATAAAGTATATCAAAGAAAATCCTCAAAAGGATCTTTTTCCACGGGATATTGTGAAGCGTTTCTGCCTTACGCGTTCTACTGTTGCCGGTATTTTACAGAAAATGGAGCAAAATGGCTATATTGAGATGCAGTCTTATCCCGGGGATGCGAGGCTGAAGAAAATTGTCCTGACAGAAAAAGGCGATGAAGCCAGTCATCTTGTAATACAGCATATCCAGAGAATGGAGCGTTTGCTGGTAAAGGATATGACAGCGGAGGAAATTGACTGTCTGTTTCAGCTGACAAAGAAGATTCGCGAGAACCTCACAGAAGATTTAAAATGTTCGATGAAAAACAAATGTTATGCAAAAAAAGATAGTAAGGAGGCTAATCAATCATGATTAAGAAACTGATGAAGAGCATCCGTGAGTACAAGAAGGATTCCCTTTTGTCTCCGCTGATGGTCACGCTTGAAGTAATCATGGAAGTGATCATTCCTATGTTGATGGCAAGACTGATCGATTACGGTATTCAGGCACAAAATCTGGGTTATGTCTGGAAGATGGGGATTCTGCTTGCTGTTACAGCGATGATTTCACTGATGTTCGGTGTGCTGTCCGGTAAGTTTGCCGCACAGGCATCAGCAGGATTTGCAAAGAATCTGAGAAAAGATATGTATTACAATGTACAGAATTTTTCTTTCTCTAATATTGATAAGTTTTCAACGGCGAGTATTGTAACCCGTCTGACAACGGACGTTACCAACGTGCAGAATGCATATCAGATGATTATACGTATGGCGGTTCGTGCACCGATCATGCTTGTTTTTTCTATGTTTATGGCATTTCAGGTAAATTCTGAGATGGCAGTGATCTTCCTGGCAGCAGCTCCGATCCTTGGTATCGGACTGTATTTGATCATGACACATGCACATCCGATATTTGAAAAAGTTTTCAATACATACGATAAACTGAACAATGTTGTACAGGAAAATCTTCACGGAATCCGTGTTGTAAAATCTTACGTCCGTGAGAAATATGAGATTGAAAAATTTGAAAAAATTTCCACATCAATCTATGACGATTTTACGTTTGCAGAAAAACTGATCGCATTCAATATGCCGCTGATGCAGTTCTGTATGTATGCGTGTATGATCCTGATTTCCTGGTTTGGTGCGAAACTGATCGTCACAACGGGGAATGATCCGGTAAATGGTATGTCGACCGGTCAGCTGATGAGTCTTGTTGCTTATGCGATGCAGATTCTGATGAGTCTTATGATGCTTTCTATGGTATTTGTTATGATCATCATTTCCAGAGCATCTGCAGAGCGTATTGTAGAGATGCTGGATGAAAAGAGTGACCTTACAAACGGGGAAGCTCCGGTGACGGAAGTAAAAGATGGATCTGTTGTATTTGATCATGTAAATTTCAGTTATACGGGAAAAAAGGACAAGATCTGTCTTTTTGATATTAATTTAAATATCAAATCCGGTGAGACGGTTGGTATCATCGGAGGAACCGGCTCTGCAAAGACAACGCTGGTTCAGCTGATTCCGAGACTTTATGATGTCACAGAAGGAAGCCTGAAGGTAGGTGGTCTGGATACAAGAAAATATGATCTGGAAGCTCTGCGTGACCAGGTGGCGATGGTTCTTCAGAAAAATGTGCTGTTTTCCGGGACGATCAAAGAAAATTTACGCTGGGGAAATGAAAATGCGACAGATGAGCAGCTTCTCCATGTCTGTCAGCTCGCCCAGGCTGACGATTTTATCCAGACATTCCCGGATAAATATGATACTTACATTGAACAGGGCGGAAGTAATGTATCCGGCGGTCAGAAACAGAGAATCTGTATTGCGAGAGCTCTTCTGAAAAAACCGAAAATCCTGATCTTGGATGATTCTACCAGTGCGGTAGATACAAAAACAGATGCGTTGATCCGGAAGGCATTCCGTGAGGAGATTCCGGATACAACGAAATTTATCATCGCACAGCGTATTTCATCGGTACAGGATGCGGACAAGATCATTGTTATGGATAAAGGTCATATTTCTGCGGTTGGTACGCATGAAGAGCTGCTGGCATCCAGCGAGATCTATCAGGAGGTTTACTATTCTCAGGTGAAAGGAGGAAGCGAAGATGAGACAGCCGAATAACAAAAAAGGTCCGGAAGGAATGGCGAAGGTAAATAAAGATGTTGTAAAAAGACTGATGTCTTATATCGGACATTATAAACTGCGTTTTGCTGCTGTCCTGGTCTGTATTGTAGTCAATGCACTTGCTATGGTATCATGCTCGTTGTATCTACAGACATTGATCGACAGTTATATTACACCATTGCTTCAGGCAGCTGCACCGGATTTTGCACCACTGTTTCGTTCTGTTTTGATTATGGGATGCATTTACGCAGTAGGAATCCTTGCCTGCCTGTTCTACAACAGAACGATGGTAAGTATCGCACAGGGAACGTTAAAACGTATTCGAGACGAGATGTTCGAACATATGCAGACACTGCCGATCCGTTATTTTGATACGCATACACATGGCGATATCATGAGCCATTATACGAACGATACGGACACGCTGCGTCAGATGCTTGCACAGAGTATCCCACAGATGTTCTCCTCTTTGATCACGATTATTTCTGTATTTTTTGCCATGCTTTTCACAAGCTGGCAGCTTACTATTTTTGTACTCTGTTTTGTATTTATCATGCTTCAGGTGACAGGCCGTGTTGCCGGAAAGAGTGGTTATTATTTTATACGTCAGCAGAAAGCTCTTGGTGATGTAAATGGTTATATCGAAGAAATGATCAACGGACAGAAAGTAATCAAAGTATTCTGTCACGAAGAGAAAGCAAAAGAGATTTTCGACCAGAAAAACGAAGAATTGTGCAAAGATGCATCTGCAGCAAACAGTTTCGCGAATATCCTGATGCCGATCATGGGGAATCTTGGAAATCTGCAGTATGTGCTTCTGGCAACGATCGGAGGTACAATGGCACTTGGCGGTGTTGGAGGTATGACGATTGGTACGATCGCTTCTTTTCTGCAGCTTAGCAGAAGCTTTATGAACCCAATCAGCCAGATCTCAAACCAGTTGAACATGGTTGTCATGGCACTTGCCGGAGCAGAGCGTATTTTCAGACTGATGGATGAAGAACCGGAAGTAGATGAAGGATACGTTACACTGGTCAATGCAAAATATGATAAGAACGGTGAACTGACAGAATCAAAAGAAAGAACTGGAATGTGGGCATGGAAGCATCCGCATGGAGACGGAACTCTGACTTATACAAAAATGCGCGGAGAAGTACGGTTTTATGATGTGGATTTTGGATATAATGAAAATAAGATCGTGCTTCATAATATCAGTCTGTATGCAGAGCCTGGTCAGAAAGTGGCGTTTGTTGGTTCTACCGGAGCCGGAAAGACAACGATCACAAATCTGATCAACCGTTTCTATGATCTGGCAGACGGAAAGATCCGTTACGATGACATCAATATCAACAAGATCAAAAAGGCAGACCTGAGGCGCTCTCTTGGAGTGGTTCTTCAGGATACAAATTTGTTTACCGGAACGATCATGGAAAATATCCGTTACGGAAAACTGGATGCAACGGACGAAGAAGTTTATGCAGCAGCAAGACTTGCAAATGCAGATGATTTTATCCGTCTGCTTCCAAATGGTTATGATACGGTGATCACAGGAAACGGCGGCAGCCTTTCACAGGGACAGCGTCAGTTGATCGCGATCGCAAGAGCAGCGGTAGCTGATCCGCCTGTTATGATCCTGGACGAGGCTACTTCTTCGATCGATACCAGAACAGAGGCGATCGTACAGAGAGGTATGGATGCTTTGATGAAAGGCCGTACCGTATTTGTTATTGCACACAGATTGTCGACAGTACGGAATTCTGATGTTATAATGGTGCTGGAACAGGGACGTATTATTGAAAGAGGATCTCATGATAAGCTGATCGCTGAAAAAGGAAAATACTATCAGCTTTATACAGGAGCATTTGAACTGGAATGATGTAATTATGAAAAAAAGAAATATTAGCAGATGGATTTTATTTATACTGTGCCTGGTGATGCCGGTGTTTTCTGTGAAAGCAGAGGCACTGCGCGGCACACCGAAAAAAGAAGCATTGCTGGAAATGGTGTGGGACTGCCTGGAAGAGTCCAATTTTAGTTGTGTACGTACAAATCTGGCAGCAATCAGAAAAGCAGAACTTTCGGAAAGGGAAACAGAAGCTCAAAAAGATTTTGGATCCGAATCAGAAGCAACGACAGAAGTGTTACAGGAAAGTAAGCAGGAAGATACATCGGATATTAAGGTAAAGGATTTTACGGCAACGCAATATATTTTTGTCGGAGACTCCAGAACGGTCGGTATGCAGCAAAGTGTCGGTGATGCCGGATGTATATGGATCGGTCAGGTTTCAGCAGGATTATCCTGGTTTCAGGACAGTGCCGTGGCGGAAGTGGATGCAGCAGTGACGCAGGAGTCTGTGATCATCATCAATATGGGAGTCAACGACCTTGGAAATGTATGGGGATATATTGATTTTCTAAAAGCGAAAATTCCTCAGTGGATGGAAAAAGGAGCTGAAGTCTACTATATGTCGGTAAATCCTGTGGAAAACCATCCGTATATTTCTAATGAAGATATTGCGAATTTTAACAATATTCTTTATAATAATCTTCCGTCAGAAGCTGGTTGGATAGAGACAGATTCCTATCTGCTGGAGAGTGGATATTCCACACAGGACGGCGTACATTTTGATGCGGCAACGTATCAGAAAATATTTAATTATACAATGGAAGTGCTGTCCGGATTCGGACGACAATAAAAATGTCTGGAGGAAATGAAAATGGGTGTTTTAAGTGGTTTAAAACCGGAAAAAGTATTTTATTATTTTGAGGAGCTTTGTAAAATTCCACATGGTTCCTATCATACAAAACAGATCAGTGATTATCTGGTACAGTTTGCAAAAGACCGTAACCTGGAGTGCAGTCAGGATGACAGCAACAACGTTGTGATCCGCAAAGCCGCATCCGCAGGATACGAAGATGCACCGGTCGTTATTTTGCAGGGACACTGCGATATGGTCTGCGAGAAAACAGCAGATTCCACACACGACTTTGAAAAAGATGGCCTGGATCTGATGATTGAAGGCGATTATGTTACTGCGAACGGAACAACACTTGGCGGAGACGATGGAATTGCAGTTGCCTATGCGATGGCAATCCTTGATGATGATACATTGAAACATCCGGCACTGGAAGTGGTTATCACCACAGATGAGGAAGTGGGACTTCTTGGAGCAAAAGCTCTGGACTGCTCACAACTGAAAGGTAAATACCTGATCAACATGGATTCTGAAGAAGAAGGATATCTTTGGGTAAGCTGTGCAGGCGGACTTTCTGCGATCACAACGATTCCGGTCAGATATCAGGAAGTAAGCGGAGAGAAATATGAGCTGGTTATTTCCGGACTGAACGGTGGACATTCAGGAGCAGAGATTGACAAAAACAGAGCAAACTCCAACAAACTGATCGGACAGGCTTTGTTTACACTGGAACAGGATATTCCGTTCTGCCTGACAGCACTGGAAGGCGGCACAAAGGACAATGCGATCACGAGACTGTCAAAAGCTGTTTTTGTTGCAGATAAAGAAGCAGAAGAAGCAATTTTTGCAGCAGCAGAAAAACTTCAGAATGACTGGAGAGCAGAATATACCGGAACGGATGAAGGCATTACCGTAACTGTGAAAAAACTGGGTGAGACAACCGAAAAAGCGCTGGATCAGGTAAGTCAGGAAAAGATTATTTTCTTCCTGGTACAGGTTCCGTACGGTATCCAGAAAATGAGCGGTTCTATCGAAGGTCTGGTAGAGACTTCCATCAACCCTGGTATTCTGATGCTGAACGAGGAAGAATGCAAGATTGTCAGCAGCGTTCGAAGCAGCATTGACAGTGCAAAAGACGCACTGACTGCAAAAGTCTGCTATCTCAGCGAGTTCCTGGGGGGAGACTGTGTGACAGAAGGTGATTACCCGGCATGGGAATACCGCAAAGAATCTAAACTGCGTGATATTATGGTAAATTCTTACAAAGAACTGTTCGGAGACGGACCGGAAGTAAAAGCCATCCATGCAGGACTGGAGTGTGGTCTTTTCTATGAGAAGATCGAAGGTCTGGATGCAGTTTCCTTTGGCCCGACTATGAAAGATATCCATACAACAGAAGAAGTTCTTTCCATTTCTTCTACCGCACGTATGTGGGATTATCTGGTGAAAGTGCTGGAAAATATTAAGGCATAAACCAGGGCAGAATTATTTATACAGAATGAAAAGCAGGCAGAGGCAAAGGAGAAAGTCTATGAGGGATAAAGTAAGAAAACATTTTTATTTTTCCGGAGATGTGCAGATGGTAGGATTTCGTTATCAGGCGAAGTATGCTGCCGATGATATCGGACTGACCGGATGGGTGTGCAACCTTTGTGACGGAAGAGTCGAAATGGAAGTACAGGGACGGGATTCTGATATAGACCGCCTTCTTGCCCGCCTCTATGAAGCCAGATCCATACGGATCACGGATATAGAAGCAAGACATATGCCGCTGCAGCCAGGTGAAAAAGGATTTCGCGTAACAGGTTATTAAAGAGTGAGGAAAGAAAACGTCAGGTGTTCATGCAGATTTGATAAAGATGGTTGTAAACAGATAGTCATCCGGTAATGATAACAGTACAGAATTACTATGCAAATTGTATCCGAAAAAGAAAGGAAGATAAAAATGGATAAAAAAGAATTTGCTTTAAATCAGCATGAAAAATGGAATGGAAAAATCGAAGTGATCAGCAGAGCAAAAATAGAGACACCGGAAGATCTGGCAGTAGCTTATACTCCGGGCGTTGCAGAGCCTTGCCTGAAGATTGCAGAAGACGTTGATTTATCTTATAAGTATACAAGAAGAGGAAACCTGGTAGCTGTCGTAACGGACGGCACAGCAGTACTCGGACTTGGAGATATCGGCCCGGAAGCAGGTATGCCGGTTATGGAAGGAAAGTGTGCTTTGTTTAAAGAATTTGGCGATGTGGATGCTTTTCCGCTTTGCATTCGTAGCAAAGATGTAGACGAGATCGTCAATACTGTGGCACTTCTTGCCGGAAGTTTCGGAGGCATCAATCTGGAAGATATTTCTGCACCGAGATGCTTTGAAATTGAAAGAAAATTAAAAGAACGCTGCGATATTCCGGTATTTCACGATGATCAGCATGGAACAGCCGTTGTAACAGCAGCAGCACTGCTCAATGCACTGAAATTTACCGGAAGGAAAATCGAAGACATCAAAGTGGTTATGTCCGGTGCAGGAGCAGCCGGAAGTGCGATCATCAAACTGCTGATCGAGCTTGGACTGAAGAATGTCATCATGTGTGACCGCAAGGGGGCAATTTATGAGGGCAGAGAAAGTCTGAACGAAGAAAAAGCAAAGATAGCAGCCATTACCAACAAAGAGAAACAGGCAGGAAGTCTTGCAGATGTACTAAAGGGTGCGGACGTGTTTATTGGAGTATCCGCACCGGGAACCGTAACGGAAGGAATGGTAAAGACCATGGCAAAAGATCCGATCCTTTTCCCGATGGCAAATCCGGTTCCGGAAATCATGCCGGATCTGGCAATGGAAGCCGGAGCTGCTGTAGTTGGTACCGGACGCAGTGACTTTCCAAATCAGATCAATAACGTACTGGCATTTCCGGGAATTTTCCGCGGTGTACTGGATGTACGTGCGAGAGACATTAATGATACAATGAACGCAGCGGCAGCCTATGCGATTGCAAATCTGATCGATGAAAGAGAACTGAGGGCAGATTATATTATTCCGGATCCATTTGATCCGAGAGTAAAAGAAGCAGTATCTGCGGCAGTCGCAAAAGCTGCAAGAGAAACAGGAGCAGCAAGGATATAATTTATGAAAATAACGTATATTTATCACAGCTCTTTTTTGGTGGAGACGGAAAGTTTCTATCTGCTGTTTGACTATTTTAAAGGTCAGATACCGGAACTGAGATCAGACAGGCCGCTGGTTATTTTTGCGAGCCATCGTCATGCGGATCATTTTTCAGAAAAGATTTTTGAACTGGAAAAGCAGCATAAAAATATCTGGTTTGTGCTTTCGGCAGATATCTGGAGAAAACGAGTGCCGCAGCCATTGCAGGAAAGAACCTTATTCATCGGCAGCGGAAGGCAGGAAACTTTTGCGGGGCTTCAGATTGAAACTCTGAAATCTACCGATGAAGGCGTAGCATTTCTGATTCGTACCGATGAAGGACTTGTTTATCATGCCGGAGATCTTAATGACTGGACATGGACTGGTGAGTCGGAAAGATTTAATCAGACCATGCGAAAAGTATACCGGAGGCAGATTGAGAAGCTTGCAGAAAAAGAAATCAAAACGGCATTTGTCGTCTTGGATCCGAGGCAGGGATCAGAATTTGCAGCAGGAATGACCTGGTTTTTGCAGCATGTACAGGCAGAGACGGTATTTCCGATGCATTGCTGGGATGATTACAGTGTTATTTCAAAATATAAAAAGCTGGAAGAGGCAAAGCCTTATGTAGCAAAAATAAAAAATATAAAAGAACCGGGAGAAATGTTTACGGTTCTCTGATACAGAAAACGGAACTGCTTTGCATATGAGCCACAAAACGAGCATATAATCACACCAAGGAATCGAGGCCTGTGGAGGACGAGATAGATGGCGGATTATCATCGTTTTGTGGCTTATATTTATGAATATGTAAATGGAAAGAAAATGCAGAATACCGGATTTGCAAAAATAGAATTGAGAAATGGCATCTGCCGCATCCAGATACATATTCAAAATGTAAGGATGATGGATGGAAACGTACAGACATTTGGAATTGTGCGACAGCCAAAAGAGAGCAGAAAAAACAATCCGATCATTCTCCTGATCGGAGAAGGGCAGACACAGGGCAGTGGATTTGACCGGCGTTTTACCGTTCCAGAAGAACCATTTGTGGAAGAATCCTATCGTTTTGAGCAAGTCTGTGGAATCTATATCAGAAGTCAGAGCGGTAGAAACTGGATGACCGTTTTCGATGATGAGCCAATTGCGATCGAAAATCTGGGAAAACCAGAAGAGGCAGTGGCAGAAATTGAGGAAGAAATGACAGAGACAGAGGAAAAAACGGTCAAAGAGAATGAACCGGAAGAAGAAAATATTAAAATAAAAGAGAATAAAAAAAGTGAAAAAACGTTTGAGCAAAATGAATATGAAAAAATAGAAGAACCAGAAAAAACAGAAGCAAAAGATCTCCAGGAATCACAGATAGAAAAAGCAGAAAACGAACAAAAAGAAACATCAGAAATAGAGAAAGCGGAAGAACCAGAAAAATCAGAGCCATCAGAAGAGAACATAAATTCAGATATATCGGAACATGCGAAAGCGGAGCCGGAAATCACATCAGAAGAGATGCAGGAAGAAATATTCTCAAAAAAAGTGGCAGAAGAAATAGCAGAAAAAGTATCAATGAAAGATAAATCAGAAAAAATATCGGAAGAAACATTTCAAAAAGAAGTATCAGAAAAAATATCGCAGGAATTACAGGATGCAGTATCACAGAAAGAAAGACCAAAAGAAACAGATGAAGAAATACCACCAAAAGAAACAGTGGAAGAATCTGAAAGTGAGAGCAGAATAAAAAGTGCAGAAACAGAAAACAAATGTCAGGGCTGCGAGCCGGGAACGGATACCAGATGGAATCGTGCCACAGCACGTTATATACATTTTCAGCCGGTGCAGGATGAAAAGATAGAAGATGCAATTCGCATTCAGCCATCGGACTTAAAAATTCTCTGGCAGAAAGGTCTGCGGCAGGGAAGCAACAGTTTTCTGATGCATGGATATTACCAGCATCAGCATCTGCTGATAGGAAAAAGTAAAGAGGGAGGCTATATTCTTGGAATCCCTGGATTTTATGGCGAAAAAAATATGGCAGAAATGTTCGGATTTCCTGAATTTCGCAGAGCAAAAGCAGACCGGACATCGGAAATAAAAGAACAGACCTTTGGTTACTGGTGCAAAAATCTGGAATAAATCATTTGAAATCACTCAAAAAAGCAATCGTAAAAAATGCGATTGCTTTTATCTGTTTTTTCTTTTGACGAATGGTACTGTTGTTTTGATATAAAAGACTAACCGTTTGGCGGCTAGTTGCATATAAGAATATAATTTGTTATAATAAAGCCAGTAAATACAATTTTTGACATGATTTGGGTAGTGTCAAATAAGTTATGAAAAAACAAAGCCAAAGAAAAAGGCTCAAATGAA
>OKTW01000433.1_pt1 | contig 22203 bp, 20 predicted proteins | sample 1606371 | NCBI WGS metagenome assembly OKTW01 (sample SAMEA3879568, study PRJEB24766) | human gut metagenome | biome: human-associated habitat; feature: feces | place: USA | collected 1985/1987
ATGTTGATTACGATTCCAAAAGTGTTTGAGAATATGGGATTTGGGACAGTAGTTGGAATCTTATTTTTCCTGCTAGTACTGTTTGCAGCAGTAACAAGTTCTATCGCATTGACTGAGAGCGCGGTTTCTACCTTTGAGGATGAGCTGGGATGGAGCAGAAGAAGAGCAACGGTTTTAGTCGGAGTGATCATGATCGCGCTTGGAAGTTTATCTTCACTGGGATATGGACCATTAGCTGGCATTAAGATCATAGGCATGCAGTTTTTGGATTTCTTTGATTTTCTGACGAACTCTGTGATGATGCCGATTGCGGCAATGCTCACAAGCCTGTTTGTATCGAGAATCGTCGGAATGAAGCGGATGGAAGAGGAGATCATGCACGGAGAGAGCACATTCCGCAGGAAAAAGATTTTTATTGTGATGATCAAATATCTGTGCCCGCTTTTTGCAGCGATCATTTTGATCAGCTCAGTTGCAAATGCTTTTGGAATTATCACAATGTAATTTCATATATGTGTACTACTACAAAAAGGATGGCTGATTTCTCAGCCATCCTTTTTATATGATCATCCTTTAAAGATTATGCTTCATCAATTGCTTTTCCGATGTCATTTCTCTTATATTTGTTTGCAAAATCAATCCATTCTGTTGCTTTGTAAGCATTTGCTCTTGCAGCCTTTAGATTTTCTCCTTTTGCTACAACACCTAAGACACGTCCTCCATTTGTCACGATCTTATCACCATCAAACTTTGTTCCAGCGTGGAATACATAATATCCATCTTTGTCTTTGAATGTATCTAATCCTTTGATTTCGAATCCTTTATCGTATTTCTCTGGATATCCGTCAGATGCTAAAACAACGCATACTGCTGCATTATCTTCGAATTCCAATTCTACATCAGATAATTTTCCATCAATGCAGGCTTCCATAACTTCTACAATGTCGTTCTTCATACGCGGAAGAACAACCTGTGCCTCAGGATCTCCGAATCTGGCATTGTATTCCAGAACCTTTGGTCCGTCTGCTGTCAACATCAGTCCGAAGAAAATAACACCTTTGAAAGGTCTTCCTTCTGCTTTCATAGCATCTACTGTAGGCTGATATACATATTTCTTACAGAACTCGTCTACTTCCTCTGTATAGAACGGGCTTGGGGAAAATGTTCCCATTCCACCTGTATTCAGACCGGTATCTCCATCTCCTGCGCGCTTGTGATCCTGTGCGGAAGTCATGGTCTTAATCGTATTACCATCTACAAATGATAATACAGATACTTCCCTTCCTGTCATGAATTCTTCAATAACCATCTCATTACCGGCTGTACCGAATTTCTTATCCAGCATGATCGTCTTCACGCCTTCTTCTGCCTCTTCCAGATCCTTACAGATCAGCACACCTTTTCCAAGTGCCAGACCGTCTGCTTTTAATACGATCGGGAATTTGGCTTCTGTCTTCAGATATTCGATTGCCTTGGCAGGATCTGTGAAATTCTCATACGCTGCAGTCGGAATGTTGTATTTCTTCATAAGATCCTTGGAAAATGCTTTTGATCCCTCAAGGATGGCTGCATTCTTTCTAGGTCCGAAGGTGCGGATGCCTGCTGCTTCCAGTTCGTCTACCAGACCGCCAACCAGTGGATCATCCATTCCTACGATTACGAGATCAATCTCTTTTTCTTTTGCAAATGCTACGATCTTGTCAAATTCCATGGCTCCGATCGGTGCGCATTCTGCAAATTCCGCAATTCCCGCATTGCCCGGAGTGCAGTAAATCTTGTCTACCTTATCGCTTTTTGCAACGCTGTATGCGATTGCATGTTCTCTTCCGCCACTTCCAACGATTAATACTTTCATCTTACACTGCTCCTTTATCCTCTATGACTCGATCGTCACATGATGTCCTTCTACTTTTACTTTGCCGTTTGCAATCAGATCAATGGCTCTTGGCAGGATCTTCCACTCTGCCTGCTCCATCACACGTCTCTGCAGAACTTCCGGAGTGTCTCCCTGTTCTACTTCAACTGCTTTCTGTAAAATGATCGGGCCTGTATCGGTCCCTTCATCCACAAAATGCACTGTGGCTCCTACCACTTTCACGCCGCGTTCCAGTGCTTTTTCATGCACCTTCAGCCCATAGAACCCGGTTCCGCAGAATGCCGGAATCAGGGATGGATGGATATTGATCATACGGTTTCTGTATTTTGCGATCATTTCTGCAGGAATCACTACAAGGAATCCGGCCAGTACGATCAGATCCGGCTGCAGAGCATCTACAGCCTTCATAAATTCCTGATTGAAAATCTCACGGCTTTCATAATCTTTTGGAGAAATGCACTGATTCGGAATGCCGTGTTTCTCGGCACGCTCCAGTGCATATGCATTTTTATTATTACTGATCACACCGGCGATCTTCGTGTTCGTGATCACGCCGGAATCTACCGCATCTATGATTGCCTGCAGATTCGTTCCGCCGCCGGATACCAGAACTACGACATTTAGCATAATGTCACTCCTTTTTCTCCGTCTTCGATATGACCGATCACATACGGAGTATCACCTGTCGCTTTGATTGCTTCCATTGTCTTATCCACATCAGCAGGATCAACGGCAACGATCATACCGATACCCATGTTATAAGTATTGTACATTGCATGCTCGTCAACATTACCCTCTTTTGCAAGCTTTGTGAAAATTGGAGGAATCGGGTAGCTGTCTTTTTCTACAACGGCTCTTACTCCGTCTTTTAACATTCTCGGAATGTTCTCATAGAATCCGCCGCCTGTGATATGGCTGCAGGCTTTCACTTTCACGCCTGCGTTCTTTACGCTCTTTAATGCTTTGACATAGATTCTTGTCGGCGCAAGCAGTGCCTCTCCAAGTGTCGTTCCAAGGTCATCATAATATGTATCTAGGGATTCTTTTGTCATCTCGAATACTTTACGTACCAGAGAAAATCCGTTGCTGTGGACACCTGTAGATGCCATACCGATCAGTACATCTCCAGCTTTTAAGTCTTCTCCTGTGATCATGTCTTTCTTGTCGCACACACCAACTGCGAATCCTGCAAGGTCGTATTCGTCTTCCGGCATAAGTCCAGGGTGTTCTGCCGTCTCACCACCGATCAGTGCTGCTTCTGACTGGAGACAACCTTCTGCCACACCTTTTACGATCGATGCGATCTTCTCCGGATAGTTCTTGCCACATGCAATGTAGTCTAAGAAGAATAATGGCTCTCCACCTGCACATGCGATATCATTTACACACATAGCTACTGCATCAATTCCGATGGTATCATGCTTATCCATGATCATGGCAAGTTTTACCTTTGTTCCACATCCGTCTGTTCCGGATAACAGTACCGGCTCTTCCATCTCTTTGATCTTCGCAAGAGAGAATGCTCCTGAGAATCCTCCGAGTCCGCCCAGAACTTCCGGACGCATGGTCTTCTTTACATGCTCTTTCATAAGTTCTACTGACTTGTAACCTGCTTCAATATCCACACCAGCTTTTTTGTAATCCATAACCCGATCTCCTTTGTACTCGTTGTTTATTTTGTACTCTTATATCTATTATTTTGATGCCAGATATGCCTCATATCCGATAGAATCAAGCTTTGCTGCTTTGGCTTTAACTGCCTCTTTCTGCTCTGCTGTATAAGCTTTTAATTTATTCAGAAGTTCTTCATCTGAAGCTGCAAGAATCTTTGCTGCAAGAATTGCTGCATTCTTTGCTCCGTCGATCGCAACGGTTGCAACCGGAACCCCCGGCGGCATCTGCATGATTGAGAACACTGCATCCATTCCATCCAGATTCTTTCCTGAAAGAGGTACACCAATAACCGGAAGGGCAAATAATGCTGCACACATTCCCGGAAGGGCTGCTGCCATTCCTGCACCGGCGATCATAACCTTGATTCCACGGTCTTCTGCTCCTCTGGTCCATTCAATCAGTTCATCTGGTTCACGATGTGCTGAGATGATCGTCATCTCATACTCGATTCCTAACTCTTCCAGCATTACTGCAGCCTTACTCATAACCTTAAGATCTGAGTCACTGCCCATAATAATTCCTACTTTTGGCATAATTTTCATCCTTTCTTATAAGTTTGACAAATAAATCATACCCTATTTATTAGAATTTTTCAATGGTTCATTTAAAATCTCTGTGCCAGGAAGTACAAATTTTCCATTTTCCAGTAATGTAATCTCTTTTTTATCCTTTGTAATAACTGTAATACTGCCCAGTTCTTCATACGGGATCGTAATATCTGTATGGCAATGGAAATATGCTTTTGACACATCTTCTTTTCTGCGGATCGATACCGAATTGTCTCTGGCAATGATCTCTTTTCCGTTCGGGTTATAGACTTTGATATCCTCACACCAGCTGTAACAGGTATCTCCCACTGCAAAATGTGGTCCCATTTTCTCCGCGATCAGGATCGGCATCTTATCTTCGATTCCGTACTTCTTCGCAGTTACGTATGCGGTTGTATTCGTTCCGATTGCAAACTCACCGAGCGGCAGTGTCGGATGCTTGTACAGCACGTTATCATGAATATATGCTTTATTCTCCAGTTCACGTTCAAAATTCGCACAGTTGTATTCTGATACCATACCGTTCGAGAATGTGATTTCCAGATCACGGTACTGCAGTTCATTCAGATAGACTTTGCTAACATGCAGGACTCCGTTCGTTCCTTCCAGTACCGGTGAGGTAAATACTTCCCCGACCGGAATATTTACGTCTGCCACGCAGTTCTCAAAAATTGTCTCTTTTTTCGGATCATTCAGTGGATGAAGCTGTACATTCAGGTCCGTACGGTTGCCATTTGTCCCGAGAATGTGTACGTATTCTCCCTGATCCAGGGCATCGATCAACGTCTGCTGTACTTTCTCATATAATTTGGCATCCAGCGTATTGATACGTATGATCTCGTCGAAGATTTCTTCATACTTCTCTCCGATCTCTGGTACCGGATAGGCAATAATCGTAAAGCTTCTTTCTTCTCCCTTGATATACTGGTTCACCATCTGGCTCTGGCGGCTGTCATACTGAAGGATCATCTCTTCCTGACTCTTTGAAAGCTTTGCGACTGTCTCTTTTGCTTCCGGTTCAAACGGCTCTTCTCCGAACATATCGATGCATGCCGGTCCTGCGAATCCGGCGGCTTCTTTCTTATGATGCTCGTAAGTCGTCTGCATCACTTCCAGTTTACGCTCCAGATATTTCTTATCCATGAAGAGTGCCTGGTCATCTTTGTGATCATATTCATACTGCTTGTTCGCCACTGCTCCATAATATCCGATCTTAATATGCTGTCTCTTTGTCAGCACACTGACTGCCGCACGGTAGATGACCGGTTTTAAGCCCATTTTTTCGAAATTCTCGATTGCTTTTTTCACCACGCGCTCGAATCCAAGAATGTAACGGATGTTTACCACTGATTTCTTCGAAAGGTCTTTTCCCGTATTCACGAATCCAATGCGGTATCCTTCTGTATAGACATCTGCCATCTTCCGGATCGTCTCTTCCGGAAGACTGTTCAGATGCTCTGCCGTCTTCCATTCATTTTCACTGATGTACTCTCCAAACTGATACAGATATCTGAGATCTGTAAGATTACTGTTCATGATCAGATCTGTTGCAAATGACTCCTCCGGCAAAACCTGCTCCCGGATGCGGTCCGCAAGGAATACATCACAGTAATCACTGGCATACCAGTAGAACGTATCCCGGACAGCCTTCGGATCCGGTTCTTCTTCGAACTGGTTGTATACCTCGATCAACAATTCATACAGGATTGCCAGATATTCTGTCTTTCCTTCAAAAACATAAACGACTGCCCCACGAAGTTCCGCATATAACATTCCCAGAATCTGTCCCGATTCTTTTCCTAGCATCTTACACGCATAATCCGGATTCGCATAACTTTTCTCATACTGCCCCGGCAAAACATCCTGATACAGCCGTCTGTTCCATTTTCTTAATTCATCTAATTCAAGCTTCTGGTATCTGCCATCCAGAAGTTCTGTTCTCAGTTCGTCCAGCATAAGCACGAACTCTGCCATCTTCTTAAAATAGTCTTTGTAAGGCTCCCCAACCGTATCTTCTGTCTGCATCAGACGGATACGGTCAAGTGCCAGCTCATATCTTTCTTCTATCATCTACATAAGCCCCCTGACAAATAATGCAACCATAGCAACAAGGAATACCGCATTTACTGTGATTCCCACCTTGCAGGTCGTATAGATCTTTTCGCGTTCTCTGAATCCCTTGATGCCAAGCCAGATTCCGATCACTGCCATCGCACAGGTTCCGAGTCCGAAAAATCCCATTAATATATTTACATTTCCTTTATTCATAAACGAAAAGAGGATCATGACTATCACCAGGAAGGCAATCACTACTGCATAAGTACAGGAATAGACACCCCTTTTGGAGTGTCTGACTGCTTTCTGTCCATATTTCGTTTTGATCATTTTTTTACGCTTTTTCTTGCGTGCTTTCGCTGCCGCTTTGATTCTGTCATCTTCTGTTCTTAGTTTTTTTCCCAGCATGTCTTCTCCTTATTGCCGCACATATTACAAATAGTATATATCCACAGATTCCTCCGATCGTATTCAGTAACAGGTCATCTACATCAAAACTTCCGACTTTTGTGATAAACTGGAACACTTCCACACAAAGGCTCAGTCCAAAACTGTAAAATGCTGTACCGAAAAAGCTTCTTTGCCTGCTTCCCATCGGAAGGAAAAATCCAAATGGAACAAATATGAATACATTTCCAAATAAATTAGTGAACATTGCAAAGAATCCCACCTGCTCACGGTACTGCCAGAATCTTTTGATTTCTTTAAACAATACCAGATTGTAGTGGTATTCCCGCATCTCCCCCGTACGTCCATACCAGTCAGAGAACAGAAGGAAATATATAATAAATATTACATATAATATAAATAATATCTTTCCCAGTATCCGGATTCTTTTTCGCTTCTTTGAATCCAATGTCCTACAACCTCCCGTATCTCTTCGGTATTAAAAAAGTATTCCTTTCTTCTCTTTCAGTAAACGGGCACCGCTAATAATAGAGATCACACCTGCTGCGATTCCTACTACTGTAACAACAATACCCACTGCAATTCCTGCAGCACCGGCTAATCCCATTGCTTTATATGCTTTTTCATTCATACTCGTGTTCTCCCCCGTTCCTATTTTGCTCCGTACTGTTCATAATATGCGTCGATTGCTGCTTTTAATGTATCATCGATCACAACTTTTCCATTGCATTCTTTGTTATACAGGCATTCTACAACTTCTTCCATCGTTACGATTGCTGCTGTATCGAATCCGTACAGATCTTTGATCTCATCTAACGCACACTTCTCGCCGCCTTTTCCGACTTCCATACGGTTCAGAGATACCATCAGACCTACGATTGTTACATCTGCTGCGCCTTTTACTTTCGGAACAGTCTCTTCCATGGATTTACCTGATGTTGTCACATCTTCGATCATGATCACACGATCTCCATCTTTTAATTTGCTTCCAAGAAAGCTTCCCTTATCTGCACCGTGGTCTTTCTCTTCTTTACGATCAGAACAGTAACGTACTTCTTTTCCATACAGATCACTGTAAGCGATTGCTGTTACAACTCCAAGCGGAATTCCCTTATAGGCCGGTCCGAATAATACATCAAAGTCATCTCCGTATGTATCATGGATTGCTTTTGCATAATACTGACCTAACTTCTTAAGCTGTGATCCTGTTACGTAGGCTCCGGCATTCATAAAAAACGGAGATTTTCTTCCACTCTTTAATGTAAATTCTCCAAATTTGAGCACGTCGCTCTCTACCATAAATTCAATAAACTCCTGCTTATAACTTTCCATTTTGATTACCTCCATATATTTCAGACGCTGTGTGTCTTATTATTGCATCATAATTCCATTTAATTTTATCATAAGAAAATCACTTTTTCAATTCACGCATACAGAAAAACTGTCATTGCCGGTATTTCTTATATACCAAAGTATGCAAAAGAAGTTGCCAATGGCAACTTCTCTGTACTTTCGCTTTACATGATCTTCGTCTCTTCCAGTTTTTCTGCAAATGCCTCATTCATCCGGATCACCGGTTTACGAAGGAGCAATCCAAGGATCAGGGACAGGATCAAAAAGATTCCAAGCTTTCCAAGTTCTGTCCAGTAGGTCATACCATACATACCGCCAATTGTCTCCCTAAGCGCCGCCATGCTGTGAACGAATGGCAGTAACGGATATACGGCTTTGAAGAAGGCCGGTGCGACTTCAATTGGGAAGGTTCCTCCGGAACCTGCCACTTGCATAACCAGAAGTACAACACTGACCGCTTTTCCGATATCTCCGAATGATACTGTCAGTGTATAGATGATATTCACATATACAATGCTCGAGAACCATCCTGCCAGCATGAAGAGGAACGGATGCTTACACTGAATTCCCAGGTATAACAGATCCCCCAGACAGATCAGGGTACTCTGCAGGAGACCTACGATCAGGAAGAGGAGATATCGTCCCAGGTATTCCTGATGCGGTTTTACTTTCTTAAGACCTTCGGTGCATTTTGACGAAACGCCTGTCTTTAACATGGCAACCAGCACAATTCCACCGATCCAGATCGACAGTGTGGAATAGAACGGTGCCATCGAAGAACCATAATTTTCAATCTTATAGACCTGATTTGTCTTCAGGCTTACCGGTGCTGCCAGGAACTCTCCGATCACATTAGAATCCCCGGAGATCAGTTCTTCTAATTGTGAGAAATCACCGCTTTGCTGCATTTCTCCGATTTTTCCTGTCGTATTGCTGATTTTTTCTGCTGCTGTATTGAGCAGATTGCAAGAATGATTCAGCGCTGTGTTAATCTGTGTCAGATCAGCCGACGCTGAAGTTGACAAATCATATACCCCGTCTACACCTTCATCCAGGCGATCCATCAAAAGGTTCAGATTACTGCTTGTGTCTCCCATCGAATCTCCCAGTTCATCCAGACTGCTCTTTACATTCTTCTCAAAGTCTGTCTTGATTCCGGCAAGGCTGTCTGCACTTGATTTCACCAGTTTATCTAATTCTGCTTTATCCGTTACTGCTGTATCTGCCGCTCCCTGAAGCGAAGATGCTGTGGACTTAAGCTTATCCCGAAGCTCTGTCTGTGTCGCAATCGTCTCTCCCAGTTTTCCGGAAATACTTCCCTTTAATGCATTCAACTGCGCATTATTTCCAACGTTTATTTCATCTATTGCCGATTTCAGCGAAGTATAGGAATCAATCACTTTCTGAACTCTGGATGCCAGGGTATTCAATGTTCCCGCCACATCGTCCGCGCTCTGAGAGTTTGATGAAAATGCTGAATCAATAATTTCCGACATCTGATCATAGAATTCTTTTCCGGAATTAATTGCCGCATTTACTCCGTCTGTCGCACCGCTGACTGTCTCATCAATTCCACTGAACGATTTTTTCACCTTTTTCAGTGAATCTGTCGTGTTCTTGGAATGCTCCTGTGTTTCCTTCAGGAAACTTCCTGTTGTATCCAGAAGCTGCTGTGCAGAAGTTGTCATTCCCGAAAAAGAGCTTAATGTAGACGATGCCGCACTCAAATCCGAGCCGATCTGATTTAAATTATCCGCAAGATTTTGTGCGATTGCTTCCACTCCGTCCTGATCCGCTACATTCGTAACTGCCTTAAACGCAGTGATCACAGTATCGCTGATCGTCTCTACAAATACCTCATTAACCTGTCTCTGGATCGCACTTGCTCCTTTATCCGTTACTTTTGGTGCGATTGCATTTTCCTTGGCATTCGAATAGTATGTGATACTTGGTTTCTGGATATTTTCAGAAAAAATACTCATCATATTTGAGCTGAAGTCCTTCGGTATCACAATTGCTGCATAATATTTTCCGGACTTTACACCGTCTATGGCTTTTTTTCTTCCGGTAAAAACCCAGTCAAGCTGCGAATTGCTTCGAAGCGATGTCAGTACCTGATCTCCCATATTGATCTGTAACGGAATCAGGCTTCCCTCATATCCTTCATCAACGCTTGCGACTGCAACCTTCAGATTACCGGTATTGCCATACGGATCCCAGCTTGCTGCTATATTGAACCACGCATAAAGGCAGGGTACAACTGTAATTCCCATGATAACAATCATTGCGATTACATTATTTTTAATACGCTTTATATCTCTTCGGAAGATTTCCCATATATTTTTCATTCGCCTCTTTCCTCCTTTATCTCATGGATCAGATCTTCTGTTGTCATACCTGTCATAGCAAGCTGTCTTTGCATCTTGTCATGCAGATATTCTACAACGATCAGATATACTGCAAGTCCGATCAGCGATACGATCCACAATATCAGGAAGACCAGTTTTGACTCCAGACTGAACATCAGTATCAGGAAAACCAGTGGTATGATGATCATTCCAAGGAATCCCCATCGGATCATCTTTGGATAACGTTTTTCAAATTTTTCGGATTTCACAAGAAATTCCTGTTTCCATTCATCATCTTCCATAAGTGTCTTCATCATCATTGTCAGTTCCGGACGTTTCCGTTCGGCCGACTCCGTCTCCCCAAGCATTAACTCTGTCTCAGACAGACGTTTATCGAACAAGTGATTCAGGTTCATAAACAACGGACGTAATACCAGACCAATGAAAAGAGAGATTGGGAAAAACATCGCAAGAATCCCCAGATACTTCCAGATATTTGCTCCATACATTCCTGCAATACATTCACGCATGGCACTGATTCCATATGTGAATGGAAGAAGCGGATGCAGTCTCTGGAAAAATGCCGGTGTCATCTCGATCGGATACGTTCCTGCCGATCCAGGAATCTGCAGGATAACAAGTACAACTCCCAGTGCCTTTCCAATGTGTTTAAAGGTCAATGCCAGTGCGTAGATCAGATTAACATAAACAAACGAACAGAATACACCCACACATACAAACGCTACCGGATGTACACACTGTACTTTCAATAATAAAATATCACCGACACATACGATCAGTCCCTGTACAAGACCTACTGCAACAAATAACAGCCATCTTCCAAAGTAGGCCTGTCCGGCTGTAAACTTCCGTACCTTTTCATCTTTATCAACTTCCTGTTTCAGAATTGATACCAGAATCAGTCCTCCTACCCAAAGTGCAAGATTTGTGTAAAATGGTGTCATTCCCGAGCCATAATTTTCTACATCATATAACACATTTGATTTGATGCTCACCGGAGAGGACATAAAATCTGCAATTGAATCCGCATCAAGTCCTTCCAGTGAAGTCAGTTTCTGATACATCTCTGAACTCTGTAATGCATTTAAATCCGTCTGAACAGATGCCAGTGCCTCATCAACCTGTGTTAACACATCTCCTGTCTGTCCCAATGCAGACGCACTGCTTTTCAGGCTGTCATTTAACTGATTTAAAATCGTCTTTAATTGTTCTACTGTCGGCTCAACTCCGGTTAAAGCCGCAGAAAGATTTCCGCTCAGTGAAGCCAGACTGTCCAGTGACTGATTCAGCTGTGGCAGAATCTTCTGATCCAGATTGGTACGGTAATTTTGCAGACTGTCTTTACTTTCTTTCGCAAGTTTTTCCAGTGAAGTACGTGTATTCTTTGCTGTTGTCACTGCGTTTTGAATCCCTTGATTCCCTGTTTTCAGTGAAGATACCAGCTCCTGTAACGATGCATTCTGGTTCTCCAATTCTGTAATTTTCTGTCCGATCACAGCAGATATCTGTTGTCCCAGTTCTGTATGCCCCTGAATCTTATCATTCAATTCTTTCAGCTGTTCCAGAAGTTCCTGATTTTTATCCAGCAGAGACGAAGCCGTTGAAAGGCTGCTGTCTACTGCTGTCAATGCCTGTCCGGCTTTCGTCTCAAACACGCCCAGTTTTGCCGATGCCGAGACATACGTGTCATTTAAAAGTGTCTCTCCGTTCGATAACCCATTGGAGAATTCTGTTGAAAACTGTCCAACCGCTGTTCTGGTATCTGCAAGCACATTTCCACTGTCTTCGATTGCTTTGGCTCCTGACTCTGCAGTAACCGTAACCTGATCCAGCATACTTACCGCACTCGCCATGATCTCATCTGACTTATCCACTGTCTTCTGGAAGTTTTCCAATACCTTATTATATTCGTCCAGATTCTTTCTGGTATCTGCGATAGCTTTGATCAGACTTGAATTTCCTTCACTTACTTTTCCGGATAATTCTCCGGCCTCTTTACTCAATAATTCAGAAATGCTCTCTGCAGCTACGGATGTGAATGTATCATTGATTTCCTGCTGAATCGTGCTCGCACCTGTATCCGTGATCTTTGGTGCTATTGCATTTTTCTTTTCATTAATATAATAATCCAGCTTCGGCTGTTTGATATCTCCTGATAAAATACTCAGAAGTGATTCACTGAAATTATCCGGTATCACGATCGCTGCGTAATATTTTCCGGATCTCACTCCCTTTTTCGCTTCTTTTGCATCTACAAACTTCCAGCCAAGCTGGTCATTTTTCTTCAGATTGTCTACAATATTTTGTCCTGCGTCCAGTGACATCTGCTCACTGTCGGCACCTTTATCCTCATTGGCAATCGCAACCTGGATTCCCTTGGTATTTCCATACGGATCCATATTGGCAGCGATGTTGAACCATGCATAAAGAGACGGCAGCACACTGATTCCAACCAGGATCAGTACTGCTGCACGGTTACGGAACAACCGGCCAAGATCTCTTTTGAAAATCTGAAATGATTTCTTCATCCACTAATCCTCCTTTGTTATTGTCATATAGACATTAGTATAACAAAAACACTTCTGAAAATCTACCCAAAAACTGACGAACGGTCATATTTTTATTGTGCTATTTGCACTTCTGAGATGAAGCGCAAAAATGCATCAGTACAGGTCAATTCCCTATATTGATGCATTTTTATCATTTATTTATTTTACAATGCCAACCATATCTTTCACGGATTCAAATCCATTTTTCTTCATATATGCTTCGATTCCGTCAATAATCTCGATCGTTGCATTCGGATTATAGAAATTCGCAGTTCCTACAGATACTGCAGACGCTCCCGCAAGGATCATCTCAATGGCATCTTCCGGTGTCGCAATACCGCCCATTCCAATAATCGGAATGTTCACTGCCTGTGCCGTCTGATATACCATACGGACTGCAATCGGATGTACAACTGGTCCCGACACACCGCCGGTCTTATTTGCTACCGCAAATGTTCTGCGGTTGATATCAATCTTCATACCCGTCAGTGTATTGATCAATGACAGGGCATCTGCTCCGCCGGTTTCTGCTGCCTTCGCAATCTCCGTAATATCCGTAACATTTGGCGTCAGTTTCATGATGATCGGCTGCTTTGCAATCTTTTTGATCTGAGCCGTCAGCTCCTCTACATGCTTTGCATCCTGCCCGAACGCCAGAAAGCCTGCATTAACATTCGGGCACGAAATATTGATCTCCATCATATCAATCGGCTCATCAGCCAGTCTTTCCACCACTGCCAGATATTCTTCCGGTGCATGGCCACAGACATTGACGATGATCTTCGTATCATATTTCTTCAGAAATGGAATATCTCTTTTGCAGAACAGATCGATTCCCGGATTCTGGAGTCCGATCGCATTCATCATTCCTCCGTAAACTTCAGCTACACGTGGTGTCGGATTACCCGGCCACGGGACATTTGCCACGCCCTTGGTCGTTACCGCTCCAAGACGGTTCAGATCCACAAACTCACTGAATTCTTCTCCCGAACCAAATGTACCGGAAGCCACTGTAACCGGATTCTTCCATTCTACGCCGGCAATATTTACTTTCATGTCCATTATAAATCCACCTCCGTAGATAAGAATACTGGTCCGTCTTTACAGATTCTCTTATTGTTCACATTACTGTGTGCATCTTTTTCTTTTGTCTTGCAGACACATGCCAGACAGGCTCCGATACCGCATGCCATTCTCTCTTCCAGGGAAATATAGCATTCTATTTTCTTCTCTTCTGCATAGGCCTTGATTGCACGCAGCATTGGTGTAGGTCCGCATGCAAATATAATATCGGCATCCAGACTCTGCTCACGGATAGCATCCATGACATTTCCTTTTGTTCCCACGCTTCCATCCTCTGTGGAAATATATAAGGTTCCGTTCTGTTCAAACTCCTCTTTCAGGAAGGTATGCGCATCTCTATAGCCGACAACAATCTGCTTTTCTTCACACTGCATCTGCTTTGCAAGTTCCAGAATCGGCGGAACACCAATCCCGCCGCCCATCAGGAATACTTTCTTTCCTTCTGCCTTTTCATATGGAAATCCATTTCCCAAAGGTCCGATCACTGGTACAAAATCTCCGGCCTTTAATTCTGAAAACTGTTTTGTTCCGGTCTTTTCTCCTGTCACACGATATACCAGTCTTAAGCTTTTTGCTTCTTTATCAATTTCACAGATACTGATCGGGCGTGGAAGTAATTTGCTTGCATCTGTCGTGTATACAGACACAAACTGTCCCGGTCTGGCAGTCAGCGCTGCTTCTGTCTCAATCCACAGGCTGTAGATTCCATCTGCCAGCATCTCCTGTGACAGAACTTTTGCCTGTTCTTTTTTTCTCTCCATCTTCCTTTATCTCCTGTCAAGATTACTCTGTCTTACTTTTTTCGTTATCAGTCTTTTTTTCGTCTGTTCAGACATTATCTGTTCTCAAGTGCTCCCTTGATGTCTGCGATCATCGTCTCAACTGCTGCTCTGGATGCATCACCAAAATTCTCAGCTCCAAATTTTGCATACTGCTCCTGCTTATATGCCGCAATGATTCCTCTGGAAGAGTTTACGATTGCTCCAAGGCCATCTTCATTGAAGAAATGTACCAGGTCTTTTCCTTTTCCTCCCTGTGCACCGTAACCAGGAACCAGAATGTAAGCTTTTGGCATCACTTTTCTTAATACTTTTCCCATCTCTGGATAAGTTGCTCCGACTACTGCTCCGACATAGCTGTACTCATCGCCCATGACTTCAGATCCCCATGCGGCAACTTTTTCTCCAACCAGTTCATATAACGGACGGCCGTCGATCTTCTGATCCTGGAATTCACCGCTTGACGGATTTGATGTCTTAACAAGTACGAAGATTCCCTTCTTTTCTTCTTTACATACGTCCAGGAATGGATTCACTCCGTCTGAACCAAGGTATGGATTCACTGTTACAAAGTCTTCATCAAATGGTGCGTATGTCTTGCTGCCTACTTTCACCTTACCAATATGACCCACAGCATAAGCTGCTGATGTAGAACCAATGTCTCCTCTTTTAATATCACCGATGACAACCAGTCCTTTTCCCTTACAGTAATCTACCGTTTTCTTGAATGCTGCAAGTCCCGGAAGACCAAACTGTTCATACATAGCGATCTGTGGTTTTACAGCCGGAATCAGATCATAAGTCTTGTCCACGATTTCTTTATTGAACTGCCAGATTGCTTCTGCTGCTCCTTCCAGTGTCTCACCATATTCTGCGAACGCTTTTTTCTGTACCTGCTCCGGAATATAGTTCAACATCGGATCTAATCCTACTACAATCGGTGCTCCTGTCTTCTTTATGTTGGCTACTAACTGATTAATCAATGTTTTTTCCTCCTACCTTATATGCATAATCTAAATTTCACATTATTTATATTTTACCATAAGGCATAATAAAAGGGAATGCCAAACTGCATTCCCTTCAAAACTCTTATTTTGCTATGTCACCATCCACAAACGATTACTTCATCTGTGCTTTTACTTCCTCCACAGCTTTATCAAGCTGATTGTCTGCATCCGGATTTTCTTCATTATTTTCGTATTCGACCTTTACATCCGGTGTAATTCCTTTTCCGTTGATACTTCTTCCCTTTGGAGTGAAATATTCTGCAATCGTAAGTTTTACGGCTGTTCCGTCATCCAGATCAAAAATCTGCTGTACGACACCCTTTCCATATGTCTGGGTTCCGACAATCTTACCGATTCCGTAATCCTGGATTGCCCCGGAGTAAATCTCTGATGCACTGGCACTGTTGCCATTTACCAGAACTGCCAGCGGTTTTGTAAACTGATGTTCTTCGTCAGATTTCATCTCTGTCTTTTTGCCATTTTTATCTTCCGTATACACGATCAGGCCCTTTGGCAGCATCAGATCCAGCATATCACATACTGTACTGAGCGAACCTCCAGGATTATTACGCAGATCCACAACCAGCCCTGTCATTCCCTGTTTTTCAAGATCATCCAATGCTTCTTTGTACTGATCATACGTCACAGTATCAAATTCAGACACTCTGATATAACCAATCTTGTCATCCATCATCTTATACTCAATTGTCTGTGCCTGTACGGTATCTCTTGTTGCAGTCACAGTTACTTCTTTGGCATCTTCACCTCTTAATACGGTGAGTTCTACCGTTGTTCCTTTTTCACCCTTTACCTTACTTACAACTTTAGAGAGATCTTTTCCTGTGACTTCTTTTCCTTCAACCTTATAAAGGATATCATTCGCCTTAAGTCCTGCTTTCTCAGCCGGAGAATCCTTATATATCTGGACCAGAGTGATCACTCCTGTCTCTGTATTCTGAGACATCACAGCACCGATTCCGGAATATTCACCACCAGTTGATTCGTATAATTCTTTTGTTTCTTTTTTGTTATAATATACCGAATACGGATCATTCAGGCCATTGATATAACCTTTATAGACCCCATCTTCCAGATTCTTTTCTTTTACATCCCCCATATAATGCTTCTCGATCAGGTTCTGCAGTTCTGATATCTTATCTTCTGTTTTTGATGTGATATCACTGTTTCCATTATTCACTTTTAATCCACAGGACACGAGTCCTGCCACTAATAACATAGCAAGGGCGCCACAAAGCGCCCCTTTCAAAAAACTTTTTCTGTTTTTCATTTATCTTGCCTCATACTATGATCTGTTCGTTTCTTACAGATAGTTTGCCGGATTTACCGGTGTTCCATTCAACATTACCTGAAAATGCAGATGTGGTCCGGTTGAATTTCCTGTAGTTCCAACCGCTGCAACATTCTGACCTCTGCTGACTTTCTGTCCCGCACTCACATAAATCGCATTGCAATGCATATAATATGTAAGCAATCCGTTTCCATGACTGATTACTAACAGGTTTCCCGCATTTCCGGCATATCCGGCTGAAATAACTGTTCCTGCCGCAGCCGCATAGATTGGCGTTCCTGTTGCTGCTGCAAAGTCAATCCCTTTATGATTCGTACTTGCACCTGCAATCGGCTGTGTTCTGTAACCAAATCCACTCGAAATATATCCACCCGGACAAGGATGTGTAAATGTTCCATTTCCCGACACCACCGATGCCCCGGCGGAACCGGCCGAAGACCCCGATGAGCTTGTATTCTTTTTGGCTGCTGCCTGAGCCTTCTTCGCAGCTGCCGCTGCCGCTGCTGCTTCTTTCTGTTTACGTTCGGCTTCGGCAGCTGCCGCTTCCAGCTGTGCAAGCTTATTTTTTGTATCTCCTAGTTCGCTGGTCAAACTCTGAATCTCACTTTGCTTATTCTTTATCAGTTCATTTACGCTGTCCTGCTTTGTGATCAGATTATCCTGCATCGTCTGCAGTTCTTTATATTCTTTCTTGAGTTCTGCTTCCTGATTCTCGACATTGGTTACAACCTTCTGGAATTCTACCAGCATGTTTCTGTCGTATCCTGATATTCTGCTGATATATTCAGCATTATTCAACAATTCTCCAATTGACTTTGAAGAGCAAAGGATTTCTACAAATCCTGTATTTCCATTTTCATACATATAACGGATTCTCTTCTTCATACTTTCATACTGTTCATTCTCATCCGCTTTTGCAAGAATCAATTCTTCTTCTTTATTTGTGATCTCATCTTCTTTTGCAGAAATCTTTTTCTTAGTTTCTTCCATCTCGCCCGTCAGCTTTTTCAGCTGATCTGCCAGAGATGTTTTCTCATTTTCAGCAGCTTTCTTCTTGCTTTCCAGTTCTTCTGCTTTTTTCTTTGTATCATCAATTTCTGTTGCATATGTCTGCACAAACATTCCGCTTACAAGCGTAAGCACCAGCAGAAGGCTTATCATCTTCTTTCTTTTTATCATATGACGCTCCTTTCCGAGCCAGAACTTTTATACCTTCAGATGTTTGCGGATTGTAAAGAAACTTCCCACAAAACCGATTCCAACACCCAAAGCAATTCCGATTGGAAGTAATGTTCTGTAAACAGTTGCTACCGGAAGGAAATCTACAATATTATTCAGAAGGCTGAATTTTGTCATAATGTATGTAATTGCCTTATCATACATAAAATAAAGCAATACGAGCGGGATTACAGCTCCGACAGCTCCGATGATCAGACCCTCTATTACAAACGGCGCACGGACAAATCCGTCTTTTGCTCCGATATATTTCATAATTGCAATTTCTTCACGTCTTACCGTAATACCCATAGTGACCGTATTACTGATCAGGAAAATTGACACTGCCAGAAGAATTGCAATAATTGCTACCGATACATATCCCACCAACTTGTTCACACTGGTAAGAGTCTTGGCTACTACGTCTGATTTATTAACTTTACGCACCCCATCCAGCGACTTTGCATAAGACACTACATCTTTCTGCTTTGATACGTCTGAAAGATATACTTCGTAGTTATCTGAATTGGCAAGCGGGTTATCACTCTTAAATCCTTCTGCCAGATCACTTGATTCTCCAAAATACTGATCTTTAAACTTATTCCATGCTGCATCCGCACTTACATAATTTACTTTCAGTACTCCATCTTCTTTCTTCAGCTGGGCACCAATTGTATCTTTTTGTTCTTTTGTAGTATCTTCATTAAAAAATACTGTAATAGCAACACCTTCTTCTGCTTTTTCTACAATATAACTAAAGTTAACTACAATGGAATAGAACAATCCGAACAGGAAAATGCATGCCGCCATCGTTGCGATCGAAGCAACGGAAAACATCTTATTTCTGCGGATGTTCTTAACCCCTTGTTTCATCGAATATCCTATTGTACTAATTCTCATGCTTATACCCACCTTTTTTCTCGTCGCTTACGATGACACCCTTTTTCATCGTAACAACTCGCTTCTGCATTTCATTTACGATCTCCTGGTTATGCGTAACGACAAGAACTGTAGTTCCTCTATCATTCGCTTCTTCCAATAACTTCATGATTTCCCATGAGTTTGTCGGATCCAGGTTACCCGTAGGCTCATCTGCCAGAAGAATAGCAGGTTCATTCACGATCGCTCTTGCAATCGCAACCCTCTGCTGTTCACCACCGGATAATTCCTTCGGAAATGCTTTGTATTTCTGGGCAAGCCCTACCAGTGACAGTGCCGCCGGTACTTTTTTCTTGATAATTCTTGTAGGTGTCTCTGTAACTCTCTGCGCAAACGCAATATTTTCATAAATATTTCTGTCTTTCAACAAACGGAAATCCTGAAATACAACGCCGATATTTCTTCTGTACATCGCAACTTTGCGATGTTTCATACGGCTTAAATTATTGCCATTTACAATAATCGTTCCCGAAGTAGGTTCCAGTTCTTTCATGATAAGCTTGATCAAAGTAGACTTACCAGAGCCGCTGTCTCCTACAATAAACACAAATTCACCCTGTTCAATCTTCAGATTGATTCCATTCAGGGCTGCAACCCCTTTTGAGTACTCTTTCGTTACTTCTCTTAGTTCAATCATATGTTCCTCCTGATTATTAATACTCCAGTGACTCCATATACTTCATATATTTCACAACCATAAGTGCGATTTTGAATGTAATGGCGTCTTCGAACACACGGAGATCCAGACCGGTACTCTTTTGTAATTTGTCCAGTCTGTATACCAGTGTATTACGGTGTATATATAATTGTCTGGATGTCTCTGATACGTTCAGATTATTCTCAAAGAATTTATTGATTGTTGTCAATGTCTCCTCATCGAAATCATCCGGTGATTTCCCCTCAAAAATCTCACGTATGAACATCTTACACAGCGGAATCGGAAGCTGATAGATCAGACGTCCTATTCCCAAAGCACTATATGCGATGACACTTCGCTCACTAAAGAAAATCTTTCCGACATCAAGTGCCAGCTTGGCTTCTTTATATGATTTTGATACTTCTTTGATATCATTTACAACCGTTCCGTATGCGATCAGAACATCTTCTTCTCCGTCTTCTTTCAGGAGTGTATACATATTCTCCGCAATCTTCTCCAGTTCTGTATGTCCATCATTTGGCTCCAGTTCTTTTACCACGATGATATTTTTCTCATCAACGGCCGTCACAAAATCTCTGGTACGATTACCAAGAAGGTTTCTTACATTATCCAGCGCATTCGTATCTTTTTCGTGCTTTGTTTCAATAATAAAGATAACACGTCTTACTTCTGTGTCAATATGTAATTTCTTAGCACGGTTGTAAATATCTACCAGCAACAGATTATCTAACAGCAGGTTTTTGATAAAATTATCTTTGTCAAATCTTTCTTTATATGCTACAAGAAGATTCTGAATCTGGAAGGCCGCAATCTTACCTACCATGTAAACATCATCACTTCCTCCATTGGCAAGAAGAATATACTCTAACTGATGTTCATCAAAAATCTTAAAAAACTGATATCCCTGTACGACCTGACTGTCTGCCGGGGATTCTACAAAGGAGATAACCTCCTCTACATAGTTCTCCTGTTCTGAAAATGTGCTTGCAAGAGATTTACCGTCTGTGTCCATCACGCAAAAGTCAATTCGTGTAATCCCTTTCAATCCTTCAATTGTGTTTTGAAGTATTTGATTAGATATCATATTCCATCTCCTCCACTCTTTTCAATATACATTTTCCACAACAAATCTTATCTACAAATTTCCAAAATGTATACTGTCAAATCTTATCTTAATATATATGACCAAAAAAATAAAGAGGGAATCACACTTTTTTGGTGATTTCCTCAGTTTTTTTACAATTTATTCACATTTATCCCATAGACATAGTGACGAAACATATTTCTTATGTTTTTCTTAGGATTTTGTTTTTAGCTTATTTTTTTCCATTTCACGCTTAAATATATGATTCAACAGAAATTTTGCCAGCTTCCCATGACCAAGTCCCTGCCTGTGATCTGAGAACATTCTATTCCCGACGCCGACCCATACTCTTGCATCCAAGAGATTCCTGTTTTTCGCTATAAAATCTTCCTGTAACGGTACTGACAATGCCGAAAGAATACAATCCACTTCACTTCCGTTAATCGCATTGACCAACATGTCGTCTGCCCTTCCCTCCGCTGATACTTTTGCAAGACCTACCAGCTGAATCCCACTGTAGGTTCTCTGCATATAGCGAAATGCTTCCTGTCCATCTTCCTCCGATTCGACCAGAAGATACATTCTCTTATGATTCTTATGCAAATAACGCATAAACATCTTCAAATATAATTTTATATCGATTTCCTTTGGCAGCCTCGCTTCTTCTGCTGCTTCAAGAATCAGCTTTTCCCCCGGCAGCACAAGATCAAATTCATTCATCCTGGCCTTAAGTTCCGAAAGATCATTCATCTGCATAAGACCGTCTACCGATACCACATCTATCACGCTTACAGGTTCTGACTCCAGAAAAGCTATCGTTTCTTTCATGGCTTCTTTTGCTGTACAGCTGTCTATATTCACATCTAAAACATTAATCTTTTCGTTCATATCCTCACCTGCTAACTCTTTTCCCAGTTTTTCGATTATAGCAAATGGATATTCCCTTTTCAACCTTTATTACACAATCTTCACACTAATTAACATTCGTAATACTTTTGTCATTTTTTTCATTTTCCCGTTTCTTTTTCGTGATCAACCCTCCGATTCGACCGGTTTCCTTGGATGTAAGTGATTTCCATCCATCCTGCATCACTCGGTCCAGAAGGCCTAATTCCTCCGCAATCTCATATTTTACTTTTTCATCTGGAGTAAGGTCCTCCAGGTGGATTGGGGTTTTCTTTTTTGATGACATAGTGGGTGCATTCCTTTCGTTTTCTTATAAGTATGCCCACTTTTTTCTATTTAATGCATCATGGCGGCTGGGACCTTGTAGTTTTATTCCTGAGGTTTCGCATGC
>OKTW01000436.1_pt1 | contig 22094 bp, 20 predicted proteins | sample 1606371 | NCBI WGS metagenome assembly OKTW01 (sample SAMEA3879568, study PRJEB24766) | human gut metagenome | biome: human-associated habitat; feature: feces | place: USA | collected 1985/1987
TCACCTTATAAATAAGGGTGTATTTGTAAAATGTGCTGAATTTGTGTACTTGTATAATTAAAGTGAATCCGATTTGTTGATAAATGTCGAATTGTGTGCTATTATATCAATACATATATTGGCAAAATATTGCGTTGGTAGACTGCTGAATTGTGCTAAGGATTTTCTATGAGTAATTTGTGGGAATGCCTTTTGCTGCTCAAAACTGCTTTCCCTGATTTCAATTGCAGTATTGAAAATAATATGTGTGTAAAGAAGAACGAGGAGTAAGAACATGACAAGGTTTAGGCATGACTTGATTTTGCGGATGATAAAGCTGTTAGATGCTGTGCTTGTGACGATACCATTTGCAATGTGCTGGTATTTATACTATGCTAAGCGCGTTGCATCGCCGTACTATGAAAAGGGCGATTACCTGGTCGTGGCACTGTTCTTTGTGCTGTTCATCATCTTTGGACGCGTATATGACGCCTTTCTGATGTCAATGCAGCGTATCTCCGAAATTATCTATGAGCAATTTTTGGCGGCTGCGGTCAGCGACTTTATCATGTACATTGTGATTTGGCTACTGTCCAAGCACCTGCCCAACATTCTTCCTGGCGTGGCAGCCCTTGTAGGGCAGGTTATTATGGCCTCAATTTGGGCTTATAACGCTCACCACGCCTACTTTAAAACCTTCCCGCCGCAGGCCACAGCTGTTATTTATGATACTAGACGTGGCATGGAGCAGCTGATTGGTAAGTACGGTCTTGATGCCAAGTACAAAGTGGTTTCCACCGCTACGGCGGGGGAGTGCATCGAGAATCTTTCCATGCTGGACGGCATCAACACAGTATTTTTGAGCGGCATCCACAGCCATGATCGGAATATTATTCTGAAATACTGTGTAGAAAACAACATCACGGTATTTGTTGTCCCGCGCATCGGTGACACCATTATGTCCGGTGCACATCACATGCACATGTTCCACTTGCCGATGCTTCGTGTTGGCCGGTATAATCCTCAGCCGGAGTATCTGTTTGTAAAACGACTGCTGGATATTGTCATTTCTGCTATTGCGCTTGTGATTCTGAGTCCGATCTTCCTTGTGACGGCTATTGCCATCAAAGCAACAGATCACGGTCCAGTATTTTACAAGCAAATTCGTTTAACGAAGGATGGCAAAGAATTCGGTATTCTCAAATTCAGAAGCATGCGGGTCGATGCTGAAAAGGACGGCGTTGCCCGTCTTTCCAGCGGCGAAAACGATGACCGCATCACGCCCGTTGGCAAAATCATTCGTGCTTGCCGCGTTGATGAATTGCCGCAGCTTATAAATATCTTGAAGGGTGACTTGAGCATCGTCGGCCCCCGTCCGGAGCGCCCTGAGATTGCAGCTCAGTACTGTGAGGAAATGCCGGAATTCTCCCTGCGCCTGCAGGCCAAAGCTGGATTGACCGGGTATGCACAGGTTTATGGAAAGTACAATACTACCCCCTATGACAAGCTGACGATGGATCTGATGTACATAGCGCATCCGAGCATTATTGAGGACTTTAAGATCATGTTTGCTACTGTGAAAATCCTGTTTATGCCTGAAAGTACCGAGGGAATTTCCGAGGGTCAAACCACGGCTATGAGTGGAGAAAACAACTAAATACCGATGATTTTGCACATTTTGAACTGCTAAAAATTGAAAGTAATTCCAGAGTGGAGTCAGGCATAAATGCAGCTCTTACAGTAGCGACAAGCAGGAAAACCGGCAGATTGCCCTGTATGAAGCCGAAATACTGCATTTAGTAGTGCAAAATGCCGAGAACGTGGGCGTAAGAGAGGACAAAACAAGTGTGAATTGAGGTTTTTACGCCCTCAAATAGCACCTGTATGGATGCGACCGTAGCTCGTGGATTTATGCCTGATTGCACTGTGCGGAACTGCGCTGATATTCACATAGCGGTTTCGGAACTGAGCGGTGATAACATCATCTGCGATTTCATCCCGGTCTTGGAGATAACAAGGCAGATGTGAGCAAGATGGTGATAACCACATGATCGCAGAGATGCTCATTCGTGTGGGGTAATCCGGCATAAGCTGAGGAGCCCCACTGCAGCGGTACAAGAACATAGCGGCAGTGTGACTCACACTGCTGAGGACGATTAGAAGAGCTTTATATAAGGAATAAACGACTCAGACTCTTTGAGATGAGTCTGGGCTGTAATCTTTGATATGCGGAGAGAGGAACGATTGAATGCTAGTTAGTGTGATTATGCCGACTTACAACTGCGGCAAGTTCATTTTGCAATCGCTTGATTCTGTGATTGCCCAGACGGTTACAGACTGGGAGGTTCAGATTGTGGACGACTGCAGCACGGATAACACTGCCGAAGTGTTGAAGCCGTACTTGGAGAAGTATCCCAATATCCACTACTATGTTCTTCCTCAGAATGGGGGACCAGCAGTTGCCCGGACGGAGGCCATGAAGCGGGCGACTGGCAAGTATATCGCATTTCTGGATAGCGATGACTTGTGAATGCCGGACAAGTTAGAAAAGCAGATCACCTTTATGGAGCAGACTGGTGCAAAGTTTAGTGCGACCGGTTATGGCTGGATGGACGAGGCAGGAAACGACCTGCACACGGTTTTCATTCCTCCGAAGAAAACGGATTACAAGAAGATGATCCGGCTTTCCAATCCAATCGGCAACCTGTCTGTGATGTACGATCAGGAAGCGCTTGGCAAGTTCGAGGTGCCTCCGATTAAAAAGAGGAACGATTTCGCCCTGTGGCTCAAGATACTGAAAAAGACGGATTATTGCTACGGGATGGAGGAAGTTCTTGGTACGTATCGAATGGGTCGTGCAGGCTCAGTGTCCAGCAATAAGCTGAAACAGGCAAAATACCACTGGCAGCTCTATCATGAAATCGAAGGGCACAATGTGGTTCGCAGCCTGTACGAACTTGGCTGCTGGGCTTGGGTCAAGGGCACTGGAATGGGTATTGATAAGAGGAAAGTGTAATGAATCCACTGAGATACATTAAGGCGTTGTTTGGCTTGGGGGATGTTGATGCCTTCTGGATGGCAAGAGAGGAAATTTTGAAACGCCCCGGGAAACATTGCTTGGAAAATTATCTTTGTAAGATTATCAGAAAGCATTATGGTGCGGGCATTCCTATTTTGCCTGATATCAACCGCTTTGCAACGCCACATGGCTTTTACGGGATTTTCATCTCACAGAGAGCGAATGTCGGCGAGGGTTGTGTGATTTACCAGCAGGTTACGATTGGCTCGAATGACCTCCAAAATTCTCGGGGGGGCACCAACCATTGGCAACAACTGCTTAATTGGTGCAGGTGCGAAAATTATCGGAAATATCCATGTCGGCAATAATGTGAGAATTGGAGCAAACGCAATCGTAGTGGATGATGTTCCGGATAATTGTACAGTGGTTATGAACAAGCCGAGAGTGATCGTCAGAGAAAATGAGAAAACCTGAGAAGGAGGGACTCCTTTCAAATGAATAAGAAGGAATTATATGGCGGGTTACTGTCGTGTATAACGGCAGTCGCTGGAATTGATAATGCGAAGAAGTTTGATACGCTTTTTCGTGATCATAAGAAACTGAATCTGAAGAATCCGCAGACGCTTTCTGATAAGGTGTCTTACATTGAGCTGCATGAGCAGTCTCCCTTGGCGGCCAGTTGCACTGATAAATATGCAGTGCGAGAGTATGTTACAAATAAGGGTTTAGGAGATATCCTCGTTCCAATTTATGGGGGGGTACACTCGATTTGAAGATATCAACTTGACTGAGCTACCCGACAGTTTTGCAATCAAGGCAACTCATGGCTGCAAGATGAATTACCTTGTGCCGGATAAGTCTAAGTTTGATTCAGAAAAGTGTAAAAAAGAAATCCAAAGATGGATGGACACTACATACGGAACATACTCGATGGAGCCTCATTACATTGAGATCCCACACCGGTTCTACATTGAAAAGTATCTTGAAAAGGCAGATCAACTTGTGGACTACAAGTTTCATTGCCTTAATGGGGAACCGCAGTTTGTGCTGACGTGTAGCAACCGAAAGAGCAACGGCGACAAAGCGATGCAGGTGACATTAGACCTGTTTGACATGGATTGGAAGCCGATTCCTGAAATTGTTTCTTCTGGGTTGGAGCATCCCGGCAACGGTGAATTACCGAAACTGGAAAACCTAGATGAAATGATTCGGATAGCTAAAATCCTGTCAAAAGACTTCAAGTTTGTACGAGTGGACTTGTATGAGCTTGAGAGAAAGGTCTATTTCGGAGAACTGACATTCTCCCCGGCGCATTGTGTTTTTCCGTACCTTTCGGACAAGTTTGATTTAGAGATGGGCAAATTGTTGCAGATCTAAGTCGGACGGTTCATATTCCGTCTTTGTTGTAAATCAAGGATGAAGGAAAGTTATGAACATAAAGGTTGCTTATGGAAAAGTGCTGACTGGAATTAGCAAAATATTCAGTGTAGATGTGGCTAAGAAATTTGATACGAAATTACGATTTCACCGGGACCTAAATCTTAAACATCCAAAATCGTTGGCTGACAAAGTGACATATATTGAGTTACATGATCCATCTCCGTTGGCACCGGAGTGTACAGACAAGTATGCGGTTCGTCAATATGTTAAGGATAAGGGATTAGAGAATATTCTAGTCCCGCTTGCTGGTGGACCATGGAGCAAAATTGAGGAAATCAACTTTAAGATACTTCCGGACAGTTTTGTTTTTAAGGCAACACATGGCTGCAAGATGAATTACCTTGTACCAGAAAAGGAAAAGCTGGATAAGAATAAATGTGTTGCTGAAATGTCCAAATGGCTGAAAACAACCTACGGAACATATTCAATGGAACCGCACTATCTGGAAATCCCACATCGGATTTATGCAGAAGAATATCTGGCAGACGCTGACAAACTGATTGACTATAAGTTTCATTGTATGAATGGTGTTCCGCAGTTTGTTCTAGTGTGCGGCGATAGGGTTGTAACGGAGATGGAAAATAGGGTAAGTAGACATATCTTTGATATGAACTGGAACCATTTGAGTGGCCTAACCGATGAAACCGCTGATACGGTGGAAAAGCCGGAACATTTTAATCAGATGATAGAAATTGCTCGAGAACTATCTGCTGATTTCAAATTTGTTCGAGTTGATTTGTATGACATAAACGGTAGGGTTTATTTTGGTGAATTGACATTTTCGCCAACAAATGGAGTTTTCTCACACTATACACAAGAGTTTCTGAATGAGATGGGTTCGAAACTGGTTATATAAGGAAGGAAACGCAAAAGCAATGAGAATTGGCATTATTGGCCACTTTGGAGGCAATGAAAAGTTTAATGATGGTCAAACGGTCAAGACCATTGCAATTTATGATGCGCTTAAGAGATACGGACTCGAAGATGTCGATCGGATAGATACATATTACATTAAAAAGAATCCGTTTATCTTTGTGTCGCAGTTTTTGAACGGGGGCCTTAGAGACAAAAAATATATCGTTCTGCTTTCGTCAAATGGACGAAAAGTACTGTTTCCAGTTTTGAGCTTTATGAGCCGATATATGAATAAAGACGTTTATCATTATGGTATTGGTGGTAGACTTGCAAGGGAAGTCGAAGAAAAACCAAAATGGAAAAAGTATGTTTCCTCGTTTAAGGGAAACTGGATGGAGAGCATTGAACTTGCAGATCAATTACAGAAACTTGGAGTGAAAAATGCAATCTATCTTCCGAATTTCAAAAAACTGAGGTTGATGAAGGAAACGGAACTGCGGAAAGAGTACGATGAACCGTACAAGTTTTGTACGTTCAGTCGAGTGATGAAGGAAAAGGGCATCGAGGATGCGATAGATGCAGTTCGAGAAATCAATGACGAGTATCAAAGAGAAGTAGTATCGCTGGATATCTACGGACCGGCTGAAGAAGCCTACATGGTGCATCTAAATGAGTTGCTCAGTCAAAACGCAACTTGTCGGTACTGTGGTGTCATTCCGGCAAATGAAAGCGTTGAAGCGTTAAAAGACTATTATGCATTGCTCTTTCCGACCCATTGGAAGCATGAGGGAATTCCCGGAACTATTATCGATGCACTCTCTGCTGGAGTACCGGTCATTGCACGTAGATGGCAGTATTGTGATGAGATGTTAAAAGATGGCTATACGGGTTTGATCTATGACTTTGAGCAGCCAGAGCAACTAAAAATGAAAATTATTTATGCCATAAATCATAAATCGGATATGATGGTAATGAAGAAGAATTGCCTCAAAAAAGCCGAATCTTACAGCGAAGAGCATGTTATTAAGCAAATCATTAAAGAGATGGGAGTAGAGTAACTTGAACGCAGTATTCAGGGCAGATTATTACCGAATGACCGGGAAAAAATGGGGAATCAGGTCATGGCTTGATTTGATTACTCGATATGATTTGAGATACTTGCTCCATATTCGTTCTCGAAGAAATGTGCTGTTTACGTTAAAGTCCTTGCGTGCAAGTAGAAAGTATGGTCTTGAGATTTTATCAAGTGACATCGGTGAAGGGCTCTATATTGGTCATGCACACAATATAAATGTTCATCCTCAAGCAGTAATTGGAAAGAACTGCAACATGAACAAGGGTTGTACGGTAGGAAGAGAAAACCGTGGCAAGCGAAATGGTGCTCCAACTATCGGGAATGAAGTTTGGATAGGGTCAAATGCGGTTGTGGTAGGCAGGATAGTAATTGGTGATGATGTTTTGATTGCGCCGAATACCTACGTAAATTTTGATGTTCCTTCGCATTCGGTTGTTGTGGGCAACCCGGGAAAGATCATTTCGCGGGAGAATGCCACAGAAGGATATATTACTTATAAAGTTTGATGGAGAACGAGCGGATGAAGATTATACAGGTTATACCGGCTTTTAGACTTGCCGGAGCTGAAATAATGTGTGAAAACCTTTGTGTAGCGTTAAAAAACGCTGGTGAAACGGTGATTGCAGTCAGCTTATATTCAGAGCAGACTGCAATCACTGAAAGGCTTGTGAAGAATGGGGTTCGCGTTGTGTTTCTTGAAAAGAAGCCTGGATTTGATCCTGCAATCTTCGTGAAGCTTGTAAAACTGTTCAGAGAAGAAAGACCCGATGTGGTCCATACACATATCTACGCATCCAAGTATGCACTGCCGGCAGCAGTATTAGCAGGAGTCAAGAGAAGAGTACACACGGTGCACAATATGGCTCAAAAGGAGCAAGGCAGTACTGGAAGAAAAATCAATTCGTTTATGTATCCGTTGGTAACGGTGTTTTGCTGAATGCCGGAACGGAAGTCCACTGTGATGCAACGATAGGGGACTATGCCTTGATCTACACCAGCAGCGTGATTCGCACAGGTGCAACTGTGGGGAAATTTGCCCGCATCGGCAGCAACTGCACCATTTGCAATAATGCAACTGTGCTGGATAGTGCAGATGTTTCGGACTGCACTGCAGTACATTAAGAGGTGAAAGAATGAACATTCTAGTCACAGGTGCCAAGGGTATGGTGGGAACCGCCCTTTGTAACAACCTGAAAAACATTCGTGATGGGAAAAACAAGACCCGTCCGGCACTGGATATTAAAGAAATCTACGAGTATGATCTGGATTCTACCTCGGAGGAACTGGACGAGTACTGCCGCAGGGCAGACTTCGTGTTCAATCTGGCAGGGGTAAATCGTCCAGAAAACCCGGAGGATTTCATGAAGGGCAACTTCGGCTTTGCATCTGACCTGCTGAACTGCTTGAAAAAGCACAACAACAAGGCAACCATTATGCTGTCCTCCTCCATTCAAGCTACGTTGGCTGGTCGCTTCGGTAATAGTGAGTATGGTCGTAGCAAAAAGGCTGGCGAGGAGCTGTTCTTCCAGTATGCTGAAGAAACTGGGGCTAAGGTCGCCGTCTATCGCTTCGTGAACCTGATGGGGCATAGCCGCCCCAAGTACAACAGCGCCGTCAGCACCTTCTGCTGGGCGGTTGCCAACGATGAGCCTTTCACTGTCAATGACCGTAGCACCGAGCTGGAGCTGCTGTACATTGACGACCTAGTAGAAGGGATGTTTGATCTGCTGGAAGGCAAGGAACAGCACTGCGAATTTGACGGTGTAGAGACTATTCTGAAAGAAGATGGCCGTTACTGCTGCGTCCCCGTGACACACAAGGTAACACTGGGCGAGATCGTAGATCTGCTGCAGGAGTTCAAGGAACAGCCGACTACGCTCATGATGCCCAAAATGCCGGATGGCTCCTTTGCCAAGAAGCTGTACTCCCTGTATCTGACTTATCTGCCGACGGACAAGTTCAAGTATGCCCTGAAGATGAACGTGGACAACCGTGGTTCTTTCACGGAATTGGTTCATACCGCTGACTGTGGGCAGGTGAGCATCAATATCAGCCGCCCAGGTATCACCAAGGGGCAGCACTGGCACAACTCTAAGTGGGAGCTGTTCATCGTGGTTGCTGGTCACGGACTGATTCAGGAGCGGAACATCAACACCGGAGAAACGGTGGAGTTTGAGGTTTCCGGCGATAAGATCGAGGCTGTCCACATGATTCCCGGCTGGACTCACAATATCATCAATCTGTCGAAAACGGAGAATCTGGTGACGGTGATGACCTGTAACGAGATCTTCAACCCGAACCACCCGGACACCTTTTTCGAGCCGGTGTAAGAAAAGATACTGGTTGACGTTAGGAGAACATTATGGAACACAATTTTAAATGGAAAAATGACGGGCGCACCAAGGTCATGATTGGCTGTGGCACCCGTCCTGAGATCATTCGGCTGGCTGCGGTTATCAAGCGCTGCCGGGAATATTTTGATTGCTGCGTGGTCTATTACAATCAGAACTGGGACAGAAACCTTTCCACAGTTTTCTGGGAGGATTTCGAACTGAAAAACACCTTTGGGGAGTATGGCCCGGACATTTTGGTGCCGGTGGTTGGCGAGAATCTTGGTGTTACCTGCGGCAACATTATGGGCCGCAGCTATGAACTCCTCTCTGAATTGCAGCCGGAGGGCTATCTGGTGCTGGGCGATACCAACTCCTGCCTTTCTGCCATCAGTGCAAAACGACTGCACATCCCGCTGTTTCACATGGAGGCTGGCAACCGTTGCAAGGACGAGTGCCTGCCCGAGGAGACCAATCGCCGCATCGTGGATGTGATTTCTGACGTGAATATGTGCTATTCCGAGTTCGCCCGGAAGTATCTGGCGGATACGGGTCTGCCCAAGGAGCGTACCTATCAGACTGGCTCTCCCATGGCGGAGGTATTGCACATGAATCTGGAGAAGATCCAGAAAAGCGATGTGCTGGAGCGTCTGGGACTGGAGAAGGATAAGTACATTCTGCTGTCTGCCCACCGTGAGGAGAACATCGACTCCGAAAAGAACTTCCTGAGCCTGTTTACTGCCATCAACGCACTGGCAGAGAAGTACGATATGCCCATCCTGTACTCCTGCCATCCCAGAAGCAAGCACCGTCTGGAAAAGAGTGGCTTCAAACTCGACCCTCGTGTCCGGGTCAATGAGCCGCTGGGCTTCAACGACTACAACAAGCTGCAAATGAACGCTTTGGCAATCGTTTCCGACTCCGGCACTCTGCCCGAGGAGAGCAGCTTCTACCTGTCCATTGGTCATCCCATCGCCGCCGTGTGCATCCGTACCAGTACGGAACGCCCTGAGGCGCTGGAAGCCGGTGACTTCATTTTGGCTGGTATTACCACTCGGGAACTTCTCAACGCCACCGATATGGCCATTAAGATGAAGCAGAAGGGCGTTCTGGGCAAGCCCTGCCCGGACTATGTGGACGAGACCGTGTCCATGAAGGTGGTTCGCATCATTCAGGGTTATGTAAACGTGGTCAATAAGATGGTGTGGAGGAAATACTGAGTTATAAAGTGAGAAAGCTATGCGACGAGTGAATATATTAGGCGTTGAAATTTCGGCTGTTAACAAAGAAACTGCAATTCAATATTTATTAAAAAACATGGACAAAGCACGAGGAAGATATATTTGTGCTTGTAATGTTCATACTACTGTAACAGCACATGAGAATTTGGACTATCAAGCGGTTCAAAACAATTCATTTATGACTTTGCCAGACGGAAAACCCTTATCTAGCGTTGGAGTTCGTCGCGGGTATTCGGAAATGGGGCGAGTGACCGGGCCTGATTTTATGGAACAAGTGATTGCAGCCACAGAAAAAAGTGATGCTCGTCACTATTTTTATGGAACAACGCAAAAAAATCTGAATGCATTACTTGAATACTTAAAGGCGAATTATCCACAATTATCCATTGTCGGTTGTGAGCCATCGTTGTTTAGGCCGTTGACGGTACAAGAGGAAACAGCGCTGTGCGATAGAATCAACGAATCGAAAGCGGATTTTGTATGGGTTGCACTCGGTGCACCACGTCAAGAAAAATTTTGTGCGAAACTTAGCAAAAATACAAATGCCGTTTGGATAGCTGTTGGTGGAGCATTTAATGTTATTTCTGGAGTAATTCCACGTGCACCGCAGTGGATGCAGGATCACAGTTTAGAATGGTTTTACCGTTTTATGAAAGAACCGCGTAGACTATTTAAGAGATATTTTGTAACGAATAGCAAGTTTATATGGTACCTATTTAGGGATAATGGTGTCGAGAGATGAAAAAAGTGGTTATGGTCGTACCTAGTTTTTCAGCAAAAGGTGGTATCTCTTCTGTTGTAAACGGCTATAGAGGTTCTGAGCTGGAAAAGAAGTATAAGATAAAATATATTGAATCCTATTGTGATGGAAGCAAAGTAAAAAAAATATGCAAGGCTTTGGAGGCATATTTTTTGTTTTTCAAGGAAATGGCAATAAATAAGCCGGATCTTGTGCATATACATTCTTCGTTTGGCGGAAGCTTTTATAGAAAATTACCATTTGTGTATATAGCGAACATCTTTAATGTTCCTGTGATTAATCATATTCATGGATCAGAAATTGCAAACTTTTATATTAATGCGAGCAATAAGAAAAAACGATTGGTAGAGGATTGTTTTGATAGATGCAAATACTTGGTAGTTCTTTCTGAAGAATGGAAAAATAATTTACAGGTCGTAAAAACAAATACTTCAAAAGTCGTTATAGAAAATTACAGTATTATACATAAAGAATGTTTGAAGAGAAAAAATCATGAGGATAAGATTATTCTCTTTTTAGGATTTATTACGGAGCTTAAAGGTGTCTTTGACATTCCTGATATTGCAAAAAAAATCATTGAACGTAATAGAAATGTTAAATTTGTTTTAGCTGGAAGCGGAGAGATTGAGAAGTTACAGGCTATTGTTGAGGAAAAAGGTATATCTCAGTATTTTTCATTTCCAGGATGGGTTAAAAAGGAAAGGAAAGAAAAACTTCTTCAAGAGGCAGATCTTTTCTTTTTACCATCTTATACGGAAGGAATGCCGATGTCGATTCTAGAAGCAATGGGGTATGGGTTGCCCATAGTTGCCACAAATGTTGGAGGGATACCGCAGCTTGTGGAAAATGGTAAAAACGGCTATATGGTAGAGCCAGGAAAGATAGATGATTTTGCTAAAGTAATACTTGAATTGACTGGGAATGATGAGCTTATTTACCGTATGGGAAAGGAAAGCATTGAAAAAGCATATGAGAAGTATTCTTTAGAGAAACATCTGGAGAAAGTGTGCAAATTATATGAAAAAGCTATGGATGAGTGATTGAGATGAATAAAATCGGACGCTACATATACGGAACAGAAGAATTTGTGCGTAAGGTATTTTATAAGATTTTTCGAGAAAGTGTAATTAAATCTTCTTTGGGAAACTGTGGCAAAAATGTACATATTGCAGAAAAAAGCGATATTAAGGGAATTGGCAACATTAGTATAGGAGATGATGTTGCGATTGGCCCTCATGCACTGTTGTGGACAACACGAGCAAACATTATCATTAAAGAAAAAGTAGTAATTGGCCCAAGGCTTAGTATCATCACAGGCGATCACAAGATGAATGCAGTAGGAAAGTACATGGCTGATGTAACAGATGAAGAAAAAGATGAAGAAAACGATCAGGATGTCATTATTGAGAAGGATGTTTGGATAGGGGCTAATGTAACAATTCTTAAGGGAGTAACTGTAGCAGAGGGATGCGTTATTGGGGGGGGTGTGTAATAACTAAAAGTACTCATCCCTATGGCATATATGTAGGAGTACCCGGTAGACGTGTTTCTGAAAGATTTACGAACGAAGAATTAGAAGATCATATAAATATATTGCAAGAAAAATCCAAATGGTGATTTTAATATGAGAACAAAATACACAATCAATGAACTAATATTTGAGATATATTTGATATGCGTGATTTTAGGGTCTTTGCTAAGAAATATGTTGGGTGAATGGGAGCCGGTATATGATACATACAGGTTCGTTAGTAAAGGAAGATGGGGAACTTTCTTTTTAAGTTTTTCAAGTATTATTATTCTAGTGCTGATATTTAGATGCTTTATACAATATATAAAAAAGGTCCACGCTGGAATAAGGATTTTGATTATAAGTTCGATTATATATTATTTGATATGGACTGTATTAGCTTTAGATAAAGCGCCTGCTCAATCTGTTTTTTTTGAATCGATTTCTACATCAGTGATTTTGTTGCCAGTGGCAGCGCTACTTGGTTTTGATGACAATATATGGAATATATTGGAAAACAAATTACCATATATAAATATACTCTTCTGCTGTTGTTTTTATATTGCTGTTTTTTCTTTTTGGGCTAATTATGGAATAAAATGGCCTATGAATGCGTCATATAAAGGAATATTTTCATGTTGGTTTACATCTGCTTGCATTATGACATTTTTGGATTTCCCCCAAAAGGATAAAAGAAAGCTGATATACTGTAATTTATTGCTTATTATCGCTGCTGCATTTATTACACAGTCAAGAGCATGGGTATTACAGACATTAATACTATTATTTATATTTGTTGCTGTTCTGGGTGATAGGAATAGATCTGTTAAGATTTTAATGGGATTTTTGCTGATTATTATTGCGGTATTGGGAGTTTCTTATATTTTTCCAGAGATTACAGGAAATTTATTCAATAGAGGAATGGAAGATACCAGAAGTGGACAATACGTAATCTTTTTTGCGCAGCATTCATGGGAAGATTTGATTTTTGGATTGGGTATCAATGCTTCTTATAGCTACTTGGGAAATAAGAACTATACTTATTTCGATAATCAGTTTATGTTTGTTATGTTCCATTATGGAATCTTCCCAGTGATTGCATGGTTGTGTGCATATGCATCTACTTTAAAAGGCAGTAAGATTTATAATGAGCAAAGTAGAATAGTGATTCGAGCAGCAAAATTTGTCGGATTTTTTGTATTACTAGCGTATATGGGCGTTTCTACATATTATCAGATTGAGCTGGGATATAGTGGCGTTATTGTAATGATGCTTATTGGAAAAGCATTAAGAGAAAAATATTACGGGAGATCATAGGCTGATGAAAAAGATATCATTTTTAATAGGTAGCTTAGGTGGAGGCGGTGCTGAAAGAGTTACAGTTGCCTTAGCCGATTATTTTTGTGAAAACGGTTATGAAGTTTTCTTTATTGTATTTTCAAAGGCAAATAATAATTATAGGATTAATCCGAAAATTAAAATTGATTATTTGCCTGAGAATACAGGAAAATGTGCAATATTTTTTAGAATAAAAGAATTAAAAAAACTATTGAAAAATCAAGCGCCAGATTATGTGATTTCGTTGGGCTTGGGATATCAATATCTGATATTGGGGAATTTGCTAAATAAATATAGATTTATTTTATCGGAAAGAAATGCTCCGCAGTATTATTACAATTGGTATCAGAAGATTTATGTAAAGTATAGTTACGAAAAAGCATATAGAGTTGTTTTCCAAACCGAAGATGCAAAACAGTATTATGGTAAGAGCCTAGAGAAAAAGTCAAAAGTAATTGCAAATCCTATTACCTCGTCAATTCCGGATCCATATGATGGAGAAAGAGAAAAAAGAATTGTAGCTGTAAATAGATTAAGTCAACAAAAAAATATATTTATGCTTCTCAGGGCAATGAAAAGAGTCCTTGATGTGTTCCCGGAATATGTATTAGAAATATATGGTAAAGGCGAGCAACGAGAGGAATTGGAAAAATACGCTAAAGAACTAAATATTTCTGATAATGTAAAATTTATGGGACAAAAAGCAAATGTTCAAACATATATAGTGAATGCTAGTGTTTTTGTATCATCATCAGATTTTGAGGGAATGTCTAATTCAATGCTGGAAGCTATGGCGATAGGACTTCCTGTGGTATGTACAGATTGTCCGATAGGTGGCGCTAGAATGGTTATAAAAAATAATATTAATGGCATACTTACACCTGTCGGTGATGATAGAATATTTGCGGATGAAATAATAGGATTACTAAAAAATCCGGAAAAAGCAAAAAGACTGGGAAAGCAAGCAAGTGAGTTGAGAGAACAGCTAAATGTAAAGAAAATAGCAAAGGAATGGGAGAAATTATTTGAAGATTAAGTTAAAGCTTTTAGGTGTATTGTAAATCTTACACCCTAGCAAAGAGAGGATGGCAATTCATGATAATATTATATATTGGAAATGTCGGATATCCAGACACTGCTTCATCAATTCATGTCAGGAATAGAGCTATATTTATGAAATCTTGTGGACATGAAGTTCATGTGTTATGTGAGTTGGCTTCTGATGGCAAAAGAATGGAAGAAGTGGATGAGGTGGCATACCAATATATGGATCCTTATCCGGGGCGGGGAAAGGTAAGAGGCGCTTTTTGGAATTTGGACCAAGTATCTGGGGAATTTTATTTTAAGCAAACACTAAAATTTCTTGACAAAATAAAACCTGATATAATCATTTTATATGAGCCGAATTCGATACTATATGTTTTGAAAATGTTAAATCTTTCTAAAAAAGAAGGATTTAAGTTGGTAATAGAAACTACGGAATGGAGAAACCCTAAAGATTATCGGGGAATTATGCCGAGAGTTATTAATACAGAAAAAGACTTACAAAAAAAATATATCGATAAAAAAGTTGGCAATGTTATAGCAATAAGCAAATATTTGTATCAACATTATTTAGAGCAAAACTGTAATACTATTTTGTTACCGCCAATTTTCCCAGAAGCTGATAAAAAGAAAAAATTAATAAGAGAAAATTCAGATAATAGAAAAGTGCTGAAAATTGTTTATGCAGGCGCATTGGCTTCGAAGGATTATATTGATACTCTATTACATGCGATAATTCGATTAAATACTGATGAAGTACGTGTTGTCATTGATATAATTGGCCCTGATAAGATGCAAGTGCAGAAATTGGTAGGGAACGATGAATTGGAAAAATATGGAATTTACTGTCATGGAAGATTGTCACATGACAAGACGCTAAGTATAGTGGAAAAGGCAGATTTGTCGGTTCTATTACGGATGAATAAAAGATATGCGAAAGCAGGAGTTTCGACAAAGTTTTGCGAGGCAATGATGTTAGGGGTTCCTAGTATTTGCACATCTGTAGGAGGCACGGATTTATTTATAAAAGATAAATATAATGGATTCCTTGTTAGAGATAATGACTTGAATACATTAGAAGCCACATTGCTGGATATTATCAGTTTGTCAAGAGATCAAATTGAAGAAATAAAAAATAATGCATTGACAACAGCAAATGAACTGTTTACACCTGATAAATATATAGAACAATTTAATGCGTTTTTGAATAAGTGTAAGTGAGTCTGCGTTTGAATGTAAATAGTGTTATAAAGTCTAGTACTAAATGTGAAACATCTAGGGACGGCTCTTTGTCCAAACAGAAAATCAGGAAGAAGGGATTAAAAGAAGGGGCTGGAGAGGAGGATTCTTATAAGAATCCAGAAATCATGCTACAGAAGTACTCTTGATATTAGATGTTTTTTGCTATGCTTTTTCCTTTTTTATGTTTGAGATGAATAGAAATAGGGTTCTAGTTGGAATTCCAGATACCTGCGTAAATCGAATGCTGCGAATTAGAACTACAGCTGACTGATTCCTTAGCGGGCGTGTAAGCCCAGATAAAATGGTGTCAGGCTATTACGTTCTTATTCTACAGCTTAGGCAATAAGTTGGATGGCAACACGGCAGGATGCTGTGGGGTTACCCGGAAATACATTGTAGGAGAATAAAATGCTAAAGGAAAGGCTACAAAATATTCCTTTGGGTGTAAAAGCAGCAGTGGTTTATACCATGGCATCTGTTTTTTCACGAGGATTATCAATGATTACAGTTCCAATTTTCACGAGAATAATGTCTACAAGCGAAATAGGAATGGTTAATTTATATAACTCCTGGTATTCTTTGTTGAGCGTAATTGCAACACTATCATTAACATCAGGTGGATTTCAGGCAGCGATGAAAGACTTTGAGGGGGAAAGGGATCAATATCAATCGGCTGTTTTGACATTAACATCAATGATGGCAATTGTTCTAGGATGTATTTATTTCCTCATACCTGATATTTGGAATAGAATTATAGGGTTGCCTTCTGTGCTGATAATTTTGATGCTAGTAATGTTTTTCTTTGCACCGGCGCAGGATTTTTGGCTGTTAAGACAAAGATATGAATATAAATATAAATTAGCTGGTGCATTGACAATGGGATCAGCTTTAGCATCAACAATATTCTCCGTGATAGTTGTTTTATATTTAAATAAAGCGGGATCGGATCAAGTTGTGGTGGGCCGATTGTATGCAACTAACATAGCAACAATGGCGATTTCGGCGGTTATATGGATTAAAATATATGCAAAAGGGAAAACAATAGTAAATATAAAGTATTGGAAATACTCTTTGAAGCTGAGCGCTCCTCTTATTGGTTATGCTTTTGCAGCACAGATTTTAAGTGTTTCTGATCGAATGATGATAAGCAAAATGGTGGGAAATGATGCAGTTGGAATATATAGTACTTTATATACTGTAAGCTCAATTTCACTATTAGTTTGGAGTGCAATTAATTCATCATTTATACCGTATTTATATCAGAATATGAGTAAAAAAGATAATAAAATTAGAGAATTATCATTAGCTTTAATGGGATCGTATGCTATTATTGCAGTTATGCTTACTTTTTTAGCGCCAGAAATAGTTAGAATATTAGCTACTAAGGAATATTATGAAGCAATTTATATTATGCCGCCTATTGCAGCAGGAGTGTTTTTGACTTCTGTATCAAATATGTACTCTAATTTACTCATATACCATAAAAAAACTAATTATATAATGTATTCTTCGACTATCGCAGCTATTGTAAATCTTATACTGAATTTCATATGTATAAATATTTTTGGCTATATGGCAGCTGCATATACTACACTGGTAGCATATATAGTGTTAGCAGGTGCACAAGTTATATTCGCAAGAAAGGTTCATCTCGAAGAAACTGGAAATAAATCGGTATATAATGATAAGGCAGTCTTGTTTATGGCAATATTAACGATCATAGCTGCGTTGTTCGGTTTAGTATTGTATCGTTATACTGTGTTAAGGTATACATTAATTTGCATTGGGATGATTGCAGGAATAAAAATTGCGTTAGCGGCTTTGAAAAAAATGAAAAATAACTAGTAGAGTCAATTTGAGCCTAGAACACAAAAAAATAACAATTCAAGTCTTGCCGAGAACTCTCGGGGGTCGGCCCCCAATGTGAGTATATTTGTGTTTAAGTTCCAGCATGCAAACCTTAGCGTTTTGTTTGTCCAGAAGGTGGATGCTTTTACCATAGGCGATCTTGCAAAGGCTATTCAGTAGCTCTTTGATGATATTTGAACGAATATCATTGGCGCTCGTCATGAAGATGATTTGTTTGAGACTTTGATAACACGTGATGAGCGCTTGCGTGGTGAGAATATGGGTCACTATTTACGCGCGGCTACTGACAACCGCAATTTATACTGCGACAAGTTCGTGGTCAAGGGCGAAGCAAATGAGTCTCATGCAAGCCATAATACGAATTATCTGGATGTACAAGGAACGATTAAGAAGATTATGATGACAGTGTATGGGGAACAACAATTAGCGGGTAATCAATGACTGAGGAAGGGTGGTGTGTTATTGAAAAACTGAATATTTGTAGATTAGTGAATACGAGGCACTCGTTGATATTAGTGCATGAGATACTATACGTTTAAATTAGAAGAATAATATTAGGAGGAAGATTTAAAATGGGAAAGTATTTTGGAACAGATGGTTTTCGTGGTGAAGCCGGAATTACATTAACAGCAGACCATGCCTATAAAGTGGGTCGCTTTTTGGGCTGGTATTATAACGCTCTCCGTGAGCGCAATGGTGATACCGACCCTGCTCGCATTGTCATTGGCAAAGACACTCGCCGCAGCTCTTACATGTTTGAGTACAGTCTGGTCGCTGGGTTGACTGCTTCTGGTGCAGATGCTTATTTGCTGCACGTTACGACCACGCCGTCTGTGGCTTACATTGCTCGTGTGGATGACTTTGACTGTGGCATCATGATCTCCGCCAGCCACAATCCCTACTATGATAATGGCATTAAGCTGATTGACTGCTACGGCGAGAAAATGCCCGAGGAAATCCTGCTGCTGGTAGAGGACTACATTGACGAAAAGCTCCATGTCTTTGATAAGGATTGGCCGGAACTGCCGTTTGCTCATCGTGAGCACATCGGTTGCACGGTGGACTACGTGGCAGGCCGTAACCGTTATATGGGCTATCTGATCAGTCTCGGCATCTATTCCTTCAAGGGTGTCAAGGTCGGCCTAGACTGCGCCAACGGCAGCTCTTGGAATATCGCTAAAAGCGTTTTCGATGCCCTGGGTGCTGATACCTATGTCATAAACAACAAGCCGAATGGCACGAACATCAACAACAACGCCGGTTCTACGCATATTGAGGGTCTGCAGAAGTTTGTTGTGGAGAAGGGTTTGGATGTTGGTTTTGCCTTCGATGGTGACGCCGACCGCTGCCTGTGCGTGGACGAGAAGGGTAATGTCATCACTGGAGACCATATCCTGTATATCTATGGCTGCTATATGAAAGAGCGTGGCAAGTTGCTGACCAATACTGTGGTTACGACTGTCATGTCCAACTTTGGTCTGTACAAAGCGTTTGATGAGCAAGGTATCGGTTACGCCAAGACTGCTGTGGGCGACAAGTACGTATACGAGTACATGGCGAAGAACGGCTGTCGTATCGGTGGTGAGCAGAGTGGTCATATCATCTTCTCCAAATATGCCAGCACCGGCGATGGTATCTTAACTAGTTTGAAGATGATGGAAGTCATGCTGGCTAAGAAGAAGCCAATGAGCGAGTTGGCGGCACCGCTGAAGATCTATCCGCAGGTGTTGGAGAATGTTCGTGTGACCGATAAGAAGGCTGCACAGAGTGATCCGGCGGTGCAGGAAGCAGTGTCTAAAGTTGCTGAGGCTCTGGGCGATACCGGCCGTATTCTGGTGCGTGAATCCGGCACTGAACCGGTCGTTCGTGTTATGGTGGAAGCACCTGACCACGATACATGCCAGAAGTATGTTGATGAAGTGGTCAATGTGATCTGCGAAAAGGGATATAAGGTATAAAGTCAATGACGACTCTGGCAGTGTCCGGAGTCGTTTTGTGTAAGTGGAAAAGTATCATAGAAAAATGAATAATAGGAGGGGCAAAACCTATGTGTGGAATCGTTGGATTTACAGGAAATCGACAGGCGGCACCGATCCTGCTGGATGGCCTGTCTAAACTGGAGTATAGAGGATATGACTCGGCTGGGTTGGCTGTCCGGGATGGAGAAAATCTGGCACAGGTCGTGAAAGCAAAAGGCCGTCTGTCCAATCTGATTGAGAAAACCGATAACGGTAATGCACTGAAAGGAACTTGTGGTATTGGCCATACCCGTTGGGCAACCCACGGTGAGCCGAGCCAGACGAATGCACATCCGCATGTTTCCGGTAACTGTAGCCGTTCCGGTTCCGGCACAGTGGAGTCTGAGGTCGTTGGCGTACATAACGGCATCATCGAGAACTATACTGAACTGAAAGAAAAACTGTTGAAGCATGGCTATATGTTCTACAGCCAGACGGATACCGAAGTGGTCATCAAGTTGGTGGACTACTATTATAAGAAGTACAACCTCGGCCCTATCGATGCCATTGCCAAGACGATGGTTCGTGTGCGCGGTTCCTACGCTCTTGAGCTGATGTTCCGTGATTATCCGGGCGAGATCTGGGTGGCGCGTAAGGATAGCCCGATGATTATCGGTATTGCGGATGGTGAAACTTATGTGGCTTCGGATGTCCCGGCAATTCTGAAATACACTCGCAATGTGTATTACATCGGCAACCTTGAGTTTGCAAAGTTGACGCCGGGTGAGGCGCATTTCTATGACCTGAACGGCGATGAAATCGAAAAGCAGACCACCGAGATCAAATGGGATGCAGAAGCAGCCGAAAAGGGCGGCTTTGAGCATTTCATGATGAAAGAGATCCATGAGCAGCCGAAAGCTGTCCAAGATACCCTGAATTCTGTGATCAAAGATGGAACTATCGACTTGTCCGGTGTGGAAATCACCGAAGAGGAAATTAAGAACTTTGAGCAGATCTATATTGTTGCCTGTGGCTCTGCATGGCATGTGGGCATGGCTGCTCAGTATGTGCTGGAAGATATAGCGGATATTCCGGTGCGTGTGGAACTTGCATCTGAGTTCCGCTATCGTAAAATGCCGCTCAATCAGAAAGCACTTGTAATCGTTGTCAGCCAGTCTGGTGAGACAGCAGATACATTGGCAGCACTGCGTATGGCAAAAGAAAAGGGCATTACCACAATGGCAATCGTCAATGTAGTGGGTAGTAGTATTGCCCGTGAAGCAGACAAGGTGTTTTACACACTTGCTGGCCCTGAAATTTCTGTTGCTACAACCAAGGCATACAGCGCACAGCTTGCGGCCATGTACTGCTTGTCGGTTCAGTTCGCAAAGGTTAGAGAAAAAATCACTGAAGAACAGTACAGTTACTATATTTCTGAACTGTTGACTCTCCCGGAGAAGATGCAGAAAACTTTGGAAGATAAAGAGCGCATCCAGTGGTTTGCTGCGAAGTATGCCAATGCACACGATGTGTTCTTCGTTGGCCGTGGCATTGATTATGCAGTCTGCTTGGAAGGCAGTTTGAAACTGAAAGAAATCAGCTACATTCACTCGGAGGCATATGCAGCTGGCGAACTGAAGCACGGAACTATTAGTCTGATTGAGCAGGGAACGCTGGTCATCGGCGTGCTGACCCAAAGCGAACTCTACGAAAAGACTATCAGCAATATGTTGGAGTGCAAGAGCCGTGGTGCTTATCTGATGGGGCTCACTACTTATGGCAAGTATGAAATCGAAGATCAGGTAAACTTCACGGTTTATGTTCCAAAGGTGGATGAGCACTTTGTTGGTAGTTTGGCAGTGATTCCGCTACAGCTACTGGGTTACTATGTGTCTGTAGCCAAGGGTCTGGATGTGGATAAGCCGAGAAACCTCGCAAAGAGTGTGACAGTGGAATAAGATGCAAGACCCAATAAAAGTATTAGCCAAAATCCTCACAAACATCCTGACCGCTCTCTACGAGCCGTTTGGATTTTCACTTCTGCTTTCCTTTTTGGCTATGTTTTTCTATCTGTATGCATATGAGCCTACCGCAGCAGGAAAAGGCTGGAAGAACGCCATAGTAACATGGTATCAGAAATTCAAGGAGAGCGTGTTCTTTCGGAAACTGTTTTTACTGACCTTCGTGACATCGATGATCCTGTTTAGAACCCTGTTAAACCGGAACCTGTGGATGAACCCATTGTCCGATGTTATGGGTGGCTGGGGCATCTGGGAGACGGTGAACGGTGAGAGGCAGCTGACCACCGAGTGTATCGAGAACGTAATCATGATGGTGCCGTTTTCAGCAGTAGTGGCGTGGACATTCAGAGAGAGGATTGGAAACAATCGGAAGAAGATCCTGTGGCAAAGCGGGAAGATAGCATTCATTTTTT
>OKTW01000443.1_pt1 | contig 21802 bp, 26 predicted proteins | sample 1606371 | NCBI WGS metagenome assembly OKTW01 (sample SAMEA3879568, study PRJEB24766) | human gut metagenome | biome: human-associated habitat; feature: feces | place: USA | collected 1985/1987
AATCTCGATGACACTTTCCGACGCAGACACCTGCGACGGCCTGCTGATCCCCGGCGGCGCCGATGTAAATCCTGTGCTCTATGGGCAGGAAAACACGGCGAGCGAAGGCATCGATGACAGCCGTGATGCAGACGAGATTGCGCTTGCAAAATGCTTTTTTGCAGCGGGCAAGCCGGTATTCGGCATTTGCAGAGGACATCAGGTGCTGAACGTGGCATTCGGCGGCGACCTCATTCAGGATGTGCCGGACCCGCAGCACCACATGGCGACAAAAGAGACCGGCGACGCCATTCACACGGTGCGCGCGCAGCATGATCTGATGCGCGAATTTTACGGCGAAGAATTCCCCGTGAACAGTGCACACCATCAGGCCGCCGGTAAGCTCGGCGCGGGACTTATCCCCCTGTGCGTCAGCGACGACGGCATCAACGAGGGCTTTATTCATGAAAACGGCAAGGTGATCGGCGTGCAGTTTCACCCGGAGCGCATCGGCTTTGCGCACCGCCGCCCCGATGCAGTGAACGGCGAAAAGCTGTTTCGCTATTTTCTGAGTCTGATTTAAAGCCGCTTTCCTCTATTTTCCGCTTTCGCATAAAATTGTGAAAAAACTGCTTGCTTTTTTCCCGGGCATCGTGTATAATAAATTCGTTATCCGGGTGTAGCGCAGTTTTGGTAGCGCGCTTGAATGGGGTTCAAGAGGCCGCAGGTTCAACTCCTGTCACTCGGACCATAACTGGACACCAATTTTGATACAACACGTATCTTGATTGGTGTCCAGTTCCTTTATTACAGAGGTTTTGGTTTTCATGGGTCTTTACCATACGATTTCATCCTCTTTTTTCGCAGAAATCCTTTCCGGTGAAAAAATATTGCAGAGACCTTCGGTGATGAACTCCGATGTTTATTTTCACCATGTATTTGTTCTATTCAAAGATAAAGCAGGGATTTTAATGAAGCAAAACAAAAACGGATTCACATTGATGGAAATGCTAATTGTCATTGCAATCATCGCCGTATTGATTGCAGTTGCCATTCCGGTATTTGCGTCACAGCTTGAAAAAGCCAGAGAAGCGACAGATCTTGCAAATGTCCGCTCCGCTTATGCACAGGTGTCTACAGAGGCGTTGCTCGGAGATTCTGAGGCTACCGTAACCGTCGATCTAAAACAGAAGCAGGCCGACTGGCAATCCGTAGATCCTGTGAATATCGGCGGTATTGTTCATTCCAAAAGCCAAGGAGACACGGAGAACTGGAAAGGCGTTGCTGAGCCAAACGGAACCTGTATCGTATCGTATAAGGAAGATTACGGAATCATTCTCACTTGGAGCGGAAAAGCCGATCCATCTAAACCTAAATACCCGTTTAACACAAACGTAACGGATTTCTTCCAAGTTCTATACGATACAGATTTTTGGAAAAAAGGCAGCATAAAAACCAATACAAACTTTGAGTTTGACTCCAGATGTCCGGATTCGCAATATGTTCCATCCATTACCGCAGCGATTGAAAAGCTGGATAACAGTCTTTTGCAGCAGCCTAATTGCACATGGGCCTATCTTGGCAACGGAAAAGACGGACAAGAAGCAAATCGGTATCTTTTCTGGACATCTCTGGACACGGATAATGTCAGGCCCGGACAGAAAATCCCCGTAATTATTCAAACCGGCAACGGGAACTATTATGTTTCCGAAACCACAACCAGTACGCGAAAAGGCAAGAACTATGTCACCATCTCGGAATCGCTTACGCGGAGCCAGTATCAGCAAACCCTGAAAAACGGAGAAGAGTTTCCTTCGTTGGAAGAGGCTTACGATGCCTACCTCAAAGCATTGGGTGATTCCAAATACGATTCCGTACGCCAGCCCCAGTCTTAAAATGCTCTATTCCGTTACAACCTCTAAATCAGCATTCTCAGCAACTTCATCAAATACAAAAAGAGACAGCCTAAAGTGATATGCCCCCATACCGGGTGTCCGGTATGGGGGTACATATCAAAGCGGACTGTCTCTTTTTACTTGATTGATTATGTAGTTATACTGCCTGCAAGCGGTATTTTTCCGCGTAGGTGCCATAGGCGCGGCGGAAGTCGGGGTCATCGGCACGCATGGCGCGCAGCGTTTCGTGCAGATTAAGACCGTGGTTTGCCGCATCCAGAACACAGCCGGCGATGTTAGAGCAGTGGTCAGCCGTTCGCTCGAGATCCGTCAGCAGGTCGGACCACACGAAGCCCGCTTCAATACTGCAATGACCCTGCTGCATACGCAGAATATGGCGCGTGCGCATCTGCTCCTTCAGTGCAACGATGACCTGTTTCAGCGGCTCTACCTGTGCGGCGGCCGCAAGGTCTTTTTCGCTGAACGCGCGCTCTGCCGTATTCAATATCTCACGCACCGCGCCGATGAGCACCTTCAGCTCTTTTTCTGCGGCGGCGCTGAAGCCAAGTCCCTTGCTGCGCAGCTCTTCCGATGCCGCAAGCAGGTTCACGGCGTGGTCGGAGATACGCTCAAAATCGCCGATAATTTTTAATAATTCGGTGGCTTCTTCGCTTTCGGCATCGCTCAGCTGCTGGGCGCTCAGGCGCACCAGGTATGTGCCAAGCTCGTCTTCGTAGCGGTCGCAGCGGCTCTCGTTTTCACGGATAGATTCCGCAAGCTCCGGCGAATAATTTTCAAAGGTCGTCAGCGCCATATGCAGCGCTTCGCCTGCGCAGCGTGCCATTTCACCCGCAACGGCACGGCAGCGGCCGAGCGCGACGGACGGTGTGATGAGCAGACGTTCTTCAAGCTCAACAGGCTGCTCTTTGCCGCCCTTATCCGGCACGATGCGGATTGCGAGCTTTTCAAGCAGGCCGCCTGCCGGCAGCAGCATCGCCGTGCACAGGATATTAAAGAGCGAGTGCGCAATCGCGATGCCGGACATGGTGGCGTTTTCATCCAGAATAGCCGGTGCAAACACGATCTTTATAATCCAGAAGGCCGTCAGTAACACGACCACGCCGATAACGTTGAACATCAAATGGACAACTGCCGCGCGCTTTGCGTTCTTCTGTGTGCCCACGGAGGAGATCAGCGCCGTAACGCAGGTACCGATATTCTGGCCCATGATAATCGGGATAGCCGCCGCGTAGCTGACCTGCCCCGTTACGGCCAATGCCTGCAAAATGCCCACGGAAGCTGAGCTGGACTGGATGATACCTGTCAAAAGCGCGCCCGCAAGCACGCCAAGAATCGGATTTTTGAACATCAGGAACAGCGAAGCGAACGCCGGGACATCTTTAAGACCCGAAACCGCGCCACTCATGGTTTCCATGCCAAACATCAAGGTCGCAAAGCCGAGCAGGATCATGCCGGTATCTTTCTTTTTACCGGACTTGCAGAACATATAGAAAATGATACCGATGAGCGCCAAAACAGGCGTGAAAGATGACGGCTTTAAAAGATTCACCCAAATATTGCTGCCGCTGATGCCTGCAAGGCTCAACAGCCACGCCGTGACGGTGGTGCCCACGTTCGCGCCCATGATAACGTTGATGGCTTGCCGCAGTGTCATGAGCCCGGAGTTTACGAAGCCCACTACCATGACTGTCGTCGCCGACGAGCTTTGAATGATGGCTGTGATGCCGAGGCCCGTCAAAAAGCCCGCCGGTACACTGCCGGTCATTTTATCGAGCAAGCTTTGCAGCTTGCCGCCCGCGCGGCGCTCCAAGGCCTGCCCCATCAGGTTCATGCCGAACAGGAAAAGACACAGCCCGCCAATCATCGTCAGTACATTGAAAATATCCATACCCGATTTTCCCCTTTTAACATTCTTTTACACATATAAGAGTATATCGTGTCTATGTCAAATCAACTGTGTGTTCTTTGTAAAATCCATGTAAAATCGCTTGTTAAAAAACGATACAAAGCAGGAATATCCCCCGGCGAAAAGCCGGAGGATATCTACGCTATGCGTCCTGCTGAATTTTGCTTTACACGGTGCCGGTGATAACAACCTCCGCGGTGCCGGGTGTAGTGGCCCATGTGCCGTTTTCGTTTTGCGTATACTGCGCGGCGGGAACGGTGATCTGCCCCGGAAGCGTTGCGAACACGCCGGTCGTTTCGCCATACGTGTACTGCGTACCTGCTGTCCAAGCGGTGCCGTTAAACGTGACCGCAATGTTTTTGAGGATCGGGTCAAACGTATCGGTCAGCACGATGCGCTCGGCTTCGGAAGCTTCGGTGTTGCCCGTGTTTTCGATGACGAACGTATACGTAATCTGCCCGTTCCCCGTGACGACCGCAGGACACAGCGCTTTGCTTATGGTGAGCACTGCGCGATCATCCGTGGAGACAGTTTCCGACGCGCTGGCATCCAGATTGCCGTCCGTGACATTTGCGGTATTCGTGATGCTGCCGTCCGTGCCGAGCGGTGCATACGCTGTGACCTCTGCCTCGTAAACGAGCATGATGCTGCCGTTTGCGGGGACATTCGGGACCGTAATGACGAGCGGCGGCTCCGGCGTTGCGGTGGGCGCGGTCTGCAAGACGCCGTTTACATAATATCGAACAGAATTCGGCACATACGCGAGCGGATAGACGGTCCCGCTATTAAATTCATACGCGCCGAGGTTATCGGTGACCGTGAGATTTGTCACCGGCTGCGCACCGCTGTTTACGATAGAAATGATATACGTAATCTTATCGTTTGCGGCGTAATTTTTCACCACGGCGGTTTTGGTAACGGTCAAGGCCTCCAAAAGCTCGCCCGTGACGGTGTTGGAATTCGTTGTGCCTCCGTTATACGAAAGCGTCGCGAAATTTGTAAAAGATGCCATAAAACCCCTCCTTGTTTTCGGGGACTTTCCCCTTGTACAAGTTATGCCGAAGGGGGTTTAAATGACACTTTTGAGCTTGTGGCTTTTTGCATTCTTCATGTCTGTTTTAAAAAGGCTTTGCCTTTTTAAGGAACCTCTTGATAGGGTTTCTTACGGCTAAACAGCCCACCGGACCGTTTAGCCTATCTTCCTGATCTGTTGTGAGGCAAAAGGATTTCGAGCTCTGCGGAGGTCGTGGGCGAGCCCGGCGTGCTGCGCATGCAGCCGGAACCGGTGCGTGCGGCCTGTAAACGCGCCCATGCGCTCGACAAATTTCTTTAATTTTACATAATTTAGTTTACATAAGGTTGTTGACATAATTATATTTCGATCCATTAAAAATCTCCTTTGAAGACCCCATAAAACCGGGCTTCAAAGGAGATTTTCGTTTTGTTATTGGCCGAGCAGCGAGAGATTATAGTCTTCCATGCACGTCGCAAGGCCTTCGGCGGTCGTCTCAAATCCACCGCCGGCGTTTTTGAGCTTTGCACAATTCATCCAGAGGTTTTCGCCGCCGGACTTTTCCTGCAAATTGAGCTTCATGCCTGTTTTTTTCATAAACAGCTCCGCAAGCGCGTACATGGAGACGTCTGCCTCGCTGCCGAAGTTATATGCGCCACCGGGCAAATTCACAGCCTGCAAGGTCTGCTCTGCAACCTCGCGCACATAGGTGATGCCGCGAAATTCCTCTTTGGAAAGTGCAAGCGGCCTTTGGGTGATGGCGGCGTTCAGGAACATCGTGATGAGGTTGCTGCGGTTCGGCACGCCGAACATGGGCATGTCATACATCCACGTCGCACGCAGCATGACGGCGTTCGGGTCGATCGCGAGAACGCGGTTTTCCATTTCCAACTTCTCTTCGGCGTAGAGATTTGCGGTCGCAACGTCGTCTTCCGTAAACGGCTTATCGCCCTTTGCGCCGCTGTACACCTGATCGGAGCTGAACAACACGAGCTTCGCACCGTTTGCGGATTTGGCTAAATACTCCGGCACCAAAACGTTTGCGTGGTACGAGCCTTCCGGGTCTTTGGCGCACGCACCGATGTCCGAGATTGCCGCGGTGTGAAGGATGGCGTCCGGCTGCACGGTGTCGATGAGGCGGTCGATATCCTCTTTTTCCGCCCCGCGCAGAGACGGCGCACAAATAACGGGCGCCGCCGCACGGATGCGCGCCCCTACAAAGCCATTTGCGCCGGTCAACAGAATTTTCATGATAAACTCTCCCCTGTTTTTAAAAACGACCCGACAAAACTGCCGGGTCGTCTGGATGCAAAATGAATTATGCGTTTTCGGTCTCTTTGTAGCGGCGTGCGCAGTCCTGCACGATGGCGTTCATCGCGTCCATTTTATTCAGCATGTCCTTTGCAAGGGCAATCTGGCAGCGCGTACGGACAAGGTTATGCTGCGGCTTTTTGACCTTAAAGGTACTTATCGCCGACGATGTAGTCCGCGAGGAAGCGCGTTGCAAGCTCGCAGGTAAGCGCAAAGCAGCTGAGCGCCAGCGTATCCACTTCGTTTTTCGTCAGAGACGCGGCGGTCTTTTTGAGGAAGCCCTCGGCAAATGCCCAGAAAATATTGAGGTTTACGCCGGCCTTTTCCGGATAATCGCAATCTTCTTCCACAAAATTTGCAGCGAAGCGGATGGCATCGCCGAAATCGTGGCCGACAAGGCCCGGCATAACGGTATCGAGATCGATGACAACGAGCGCTTCGTGCGTCTTCTCATCGAACAGCACATTGTTGATCTTTGTATCGTTGTGCGTAACGCGCAGCGGAAGCTCGCCTTTTTCAAAGAGGTCGGTCAGGCGGCAAGCCTCGTCCTCTACGGAAAGCAGCCAATCGAGTTCTTCGCGCACCTCTGCCACACGATTGCACGGGTCGGCCGCCATATCTTCCTTCAGCTTCTCATAGCGCTTGCGCGTGTTGTGGAAGTCCGGGATCGTGTAGAAAAGGGAGTTCGCATCGAAATCCGCCAACATCAGTTGGAAATCGCCGAACGCCTCACCTGCACTGCGCACCACGTTCAGGTCGTCGCAGGTATCGAACGTCACAGACGGCACGTAGTTGCTAAGCCGCCAGAAGCCGTCATTATCCATCAAATAGTTGACGCCGTGCTTCGTGTGATGGAAATGCAGGCTTTTCGTATTCGGGCATTTTTCACGGATATGCTCCGTGACACGGTCAATGTTCTGCATCAGCTCAATCGGGTGCTGGAACGCATATGTATTGACGCGCTGTACAAGGAAAGACTTAATCTTTGCCATGCCGGTACCGTCATCGCGAATATAATTGACTTTGTAGGTGTGGTTTACGTTGCCCATTTTGATTTCTTCATACGAGAAGAACGGGCCTTCAATGCGGAATTCTTCGCCGACCTCAAGTAACTTTCGGGCGATCTCCGGGTTCATGTCCATTTCCGGAATACTCATAATCCTCTGCTCCTTTAATTTTCTGGTAGTTTGGCCGCCACTTTTTAAGCATAAACATAAAGGGATAACTGTAAAGATTATAGCAGAAATACGGTAAATTTCAAGTCGAAATTATGAATAGGCGCAAAAAGGCCGTTTTTCTTCAAAAATGATATACTGCCGACAACTTTTTTGACTGCATAACCTCTCAAAAACACAAACAAAAAAGGACTCTGCATCTCTGCAAAGTCCTTCTTGGAGCTGCTAACCAGATTCGAACTGGTGACCTCGTCCTTACCAAGGACGTGCTCTGCCTACTGAGCCATAGCAGCATACGCAAAAGGCAAGATGAACTCGCCTTTTGTGGCGACCCGGAACGGGCTCGAACCGTCGACCTCTAGCGTGACAGGCTAGCGTTCTAACCAGCTGAACTACCGGGCCACATTTGGTGGGGACAATAGGACTCGAACCTATGACCCCCTGCTTGTAAGGCAGGTGCTTCGTTTTGTGGGATTGCTGTTGTCGTTTTATAAATCTGAATAAAAGCAAGCAAGATACAAACAATATTGACAATTTGCTTGACAATGTATACCAAACAGTATATAATATCATTGAAAGGTAGTGATTATATGGCAACTGCACCTACTCAAATTCGTATTGATTCTGATGTAAAAAAACAAGCAAATGATTTATTTAGCCATCTGGGGCTTGATATGTCAAGTGCAGTAAACATTTTTCTCCATCAATGCATTCTTCGTGGCGGTCTTCCGTTTAGTGTTGAAATGCCACAATTCAATCAAAAAACACTGGATGCCATGGAAGAAGCTAAACGCATTTCTCAAAACCCCAACATTGAAGGGTACGAGACCATGGATGAATTGAGAAAGGCATTGGAAGATTAAGTGTATACAGTTAAATTTACCAATGCTTATAAAAAGAGTTATAAGCTTATGAAAAAGCGTGGTTTAGACTTGTCGCTCCTTGATGAAGTTGTCGATACACTACGTCAAGGTAAGCAACTCGACTCAAAATATCGGGATCATGGATGTGGATACAGGTTCCCATTCCGATATTTTGAAAATTTAATCTCTCATCATTAAAGCAGAACTCCACATGAGCTCTGCTTTTTCCATTTAGCCAAAAACCGGAAGTACTTCCGGTTTTTTATATTTTACCCGTATAGCAATGCGGAGACTTTATTACAGGAGGACATTTACATGTCAATTAAAATTGCTATCACAAACGAAAAAGGCGGCTGCGGAAAAACTACAAGTGCCGTCAACATTTCGGCCATCCTCGCCGAACGCGGCTACCGTGTGTTGCTTGCGGACGTTGATCCGCAGAGCTACGCAACCATGTACTATGGTCTGTATAATGCCGATGATCCGTCCTTATATGACGCCATCACCGGTGTTTGGCCGGTGAATGACGCCATAGTAAAAACCGTTTTTGGTGTGGATGTATTGAAATCGAACACTAAATCCATGAGGCTCGAAGAAATGCTCACAGAATATAAACTTCGCGGCAGAGCATACAACGATTTACTCTCTAAGCTCCTTACACCGATTGAGAACAACTACGATTACATTATTATAGATTGTCCGCCGCAAGGCTATAAGCTTCTCGAAAACGTACAGCGCTATGTAGATTACATCTTGATCCCGATGATCCCGGACGAATTTGCACTGCACAGCTTACGCATCAAAGCCGAAAGTCTCATTGAAATTCGCAGAACGATCAATCCGCACCTCCGGTTACTTGGCGGCTTAATTATCATGGATGAAAAAAACGGAACAAAAGCCATTTACCGCGACGCCCTGCAATCGCAGGACGTCATTCCTTTTTTCAGCGCAACCGTGCGTAAGAACATCACTTTGAGCCGCGCCATCAACGCGCACGAGCCTATCAATACATATGCAAAGCACTGCAACGGTAATATCGATTACCAAGCGGTCGTAAACGAAATCATCGGGAGGGTCGAGAAATGAAAAAGCTAAATCTTGGAAACATCAATGCCGGTTTGAGCACCATTAAGGAACTGGCCAACGAAAATGCCGGTATTGCACGTGATGAGCTGATCGACGTCTCCTTGATCGACTTTGCAAACAAAAACACATACGCCGCAAACGACACGAATGACAGCATCCGCGACTTAGCAGACCAAATTGAAACCGTCGGTTTGCTGAATCCTCTCGGCGTGATCCAGTCCGGCAATCGTTACAAGCTGTTTTCCGGTGAACGCAGATACCGCGCCATCACACAGTACCTACACTGGGACAAAATCCCGTGCAGAATTTTTGAAGGCGTTTCGGCCGGACGTGCACAACTCATGCTGCACATCGCAAACGGCGGACGCGATTACACGGCCGAGCAAAAGCTAACACTTTATGAAGAATACCGAGAGTTGCTGAATGAGCTAAAGGCATCCGGTGAATTTAAAGGTGGCATACAAAAGGGTGTCGCCGAACTGATGCATGTCTCTGACCGGCAAGTCCGCACCTACCGCACAATGTCGGAACAGCTTACCGAGCCCGAAAAGGTTGATCTTGCTGCCGGAACGCTCAAATTTGGCGAAGCACAGAATATCGCAGTCGAGCGAGCCGCCAAAGCAACGCAGCCGACAGTAGCAAACGCCACAAAAAGCGGAAGTACTTCCGCTTTTTCGAGCAAGACCGAAAGCACAAAGAGCTCTCTAAGCCCGGAAATGCGCGAAGACCTGCTCCGCAAAGTCATCATGAGTGGGTATATTTGGAACTGCGAAGATCTGTTAGATTATTATGTTGAGATGATGCCTACACCGCAGGAAGCCGTGAAAGATATATTAAAACCCAAATACGGCTATCATGGCGGCACTTTAATTATGAAGCATTTTAATGGCAGTTATGAATGCACATCATCAAAGCTTATTTTACAAAACGATGCAATGCAGACGATTGCAGCCTACACCTATAACGAGGCAGACACCATGATCCGCAAGCTGTACCGAGACGGAGAGCTTTGCCCAGAAAGGCAGGATGCAAAATGAGAGTTACAAAAGTCGATGTTACTATTCCGAGCAGTGGCTATTACCTTGGCTACGTCAGTTTGGTTCTGGATAATGCGTACACCTTAAACGGTGTGCGCATTACCAGACGAGCAGACGGTGGGTTACAAGTCTTATATCCGCATTTGGCCGAACGCGAAGGCAAGCGCCGCCAAATCTTTGCTTTTAAACCAATGAACCCCATAGCACACAAACGCATCGAACAAGCTGTGCTATCCGCATATAAAGAAGAACTGAGAAAAACCGGAAGTACTTCCGGTTTTTGAACTTTTGAAGAATTGTATATACTCTCTTGATAGATTTTCATAAAATACAGAAAAGTACTTAAAAACATATAGGATGAGGTCTCTAAATGAACACTAAGCGTTACACCCTATCTGATGCGCACAGCACGCAGTTTTATCAACTCCCGAAATGGCTTGTGGCGCTTCGCGTAGAGACAGAAATCAGCAACGAAGCAATCCTACTGTATACTTACTTGCGAGATCGCGTACAGCTGAGCATTACAAATAAGTGGATCGACGATAACGGTGAAGCTTACCTCTACTTTAAGCGTGAACAAATGGAAAAACTGCTTGGGTGCAAAAAGGATAAAGTGCAAAAAATAATTAAGGAGCTCAAATCCGTAAACCTGCTCGATGAAGTCCGGCAAGGATTAAATCAGCCAAATCGCCTCTACCTGCGCTACCCCGATAATTCTGAACTCATAGAAATGAGTATCGATTTTGAAGATGAAGACGAAGAAAACGGTGAGCAAGAGCCTGAAAGTCCTGAAAAACCCAGTGATTATGCGGAGCGCGGAAAAACCGCACTCCGGAGTACTGAAATTCCGCAGTCCGGACTTCTGAAAAACCGCACTCCGGACTGCGGAAAATCCGAAGTCAAGAGTGCGGAAATATCGCAGTCAAGAGTACTGAAAAACCGCAGTCTTGACTTCTGTAAAACCGCACCTAATAAGACTGAGTATAATAAGACTGAGTATAATAAGACAGACAGTCAGAGCGACGGCAATTTTGATTTTTTGATGAATGCAGATGTTCCGGAGGATTTCGCGAAAGCATGTATCTCTTTGATCTGCGAAATCACTACTACTCCCTTATCGACTGTCCGCATCGGTAAGCAAGTGCTTCCGAGCACGCAAGTATGCCAAGCGTTGCACAGCTTAACGCCGGAGCATTTGCAGGCCGTCTACCGCATAACCAAATATTCTAACAATGTGCGGAAGCCTAAAGGGTATCTGCTTGCATTGCTGTACAACGCCGCCCAAGCTGCGCCGGAGAGTAATCTCTACGCGCAGTTTTTTGCTATGCCGCCGGAAGAACACAAGCCCTCGTTTGACATCAAACTCTACGAGAAATACGATATTTTCGATTACTTAAACGAAGAAAGGAGCCCAGAACATGGAACATGAACTCGACGCTTATCGCAAGCAATGCGCTGACATTTGTGCGGCAGTGCCCAAGAATCCGACAAATCTCAAGCCATTTCGTTGTAGTAGGCCTGATTAAACGCAATTCTTCGAAATATATCTTTAAGCCCTCTTATTAAATCTATAAAGACGCTGTTGACTTTATTGCATGAAATGGATATAATATGGGTAGAATATTACTATCGTCATAATTCAAGGAGGTATCATTATGAATATTCGTCCATCCGCAGCAATTCGCCAGAACTACAATGAAATTGCCGATATGTGCAGAAAGACCGCAGAGCCGGTTTTTCTAACCAAGAACGGCGAGGGGGATTTGGTGGTTATGGACATCGGGACTTACAACCGCAGGGAAAAAATGCTGAAACTCCGTGAGGAATTGCTTGCCGTCGAGGAGGACAGGATGCGTGGAAACAAAGGCTACTCTGTCGATGAAGTCACCGCGATGATGCGTAGTGCAATCAAGGAGGCGGCAGGTCATGGAACAGCAGAATAAACACCGTATGATTGTATCGGAACGGGCAACGCAGATGCTCGTTTCCCACGCCGCATTTCTGGCACAGGTCAGCCCAGAAGCGGCAGAACAGCTCACGATCGAGTTTGAAAAGACTGCAAATTCCTTAGAGCTGATGCCGCAGAGATGCCCGTGGCTCACAGGGGAATATATTCCCAGAAATGCCTACCGTTTTATTCCGTTTGAAAAACGCTATATGATAATCTTCCAGATAGTAGACGATATAGTTTACGCCGATTATGTGGTGGATTGCAGGCAGGATTACAATTGGCTTATCCGGTAACAAGAAAATAAACCGAGCATAATCGTCACTTTCATGGACTTGCACTCGGTTAAGCACATTGGCTTAGGAGAAGTGAAACGATGAGTATAATAACACTATATCACGGTACACCTAATGAATTTGTTACACCGCAATATGGTTACGGTGAAGATAAGCACGACTATGGAAAAGGCTTTTACCTTACTGAAAACATAGAACTCGCCAAAGAATGGGCAGTTTGTAGACCAACCGAAACGAATGGTTGGGTTCATAAATACGAATTAGACATTTCTGATTTGAAAATACTGGATTTTCAAAAATATGATGTTCTCTCTTGGCTTGCTGAGTTGATGAAGCACAGAGACGCAGCGGATACAAAGCGCTATAAAGTTCTTTCTAAAAAATTCATAGAGAGGTTCGGAATCGATACAAGCACATACGATGTTATAAAAGGTTGGAGAGCTAACGCTTCATACTTTTATATTGCCAAAGAATTTGTGCGCGACAATGTAGATACGGACATACTCGAAGAATTGCTATCATTAGGTGGGCTCGGCATCCAATATTGTATTAAATCCGAACTTGCTTATTCCAAACTCACGGAGAATAAAGAAGGCTTGATCCGAGTCGAGTACAGCGTGTTTAACGATAAATACAATCAACGCGATGTACGTGCCCGAGAAAACATGCACGATCTCATCGAGTCAGATGCAAATAAAGTAACAAATGTATTCAGCACATTATTTTAGAGGTGATATGATGCGAGCTTATCCAGAGGTATACTTACATGATATTGTTGAAAGCCAAGGAAAACTGTTCGATTTTGTATCGCAGAATTATCCTGAGAAAGATACATCGGATTTCATCAATACTTATATGACAAGTAAAACAAGAGAAAGTATCGATCAAGGTAAAGCCTATGTTAGCACCATGAATGCTTCCGAATTGTGGGATTACTTTCAGCAAACAGAACACTATCATCTCAAAAACGGCAAAGCACTCAAAGGGTTTATTCCTGACTGGATAGGTGAATTTTACGCCTATTATCAATGGTTCTACAACGTCTCAAGCAAGGAGATTATTAAAAAAGTGCCATTGGATTTTTTAACAAAAGCCTACATGGGATTACACGATTTAGAACTTGATTTGGCCGTAAAAAAGGTTGGTGGAGCGCCATGAAAATCCTTTGCTTTCATAACCCTGACGAAGAAAACGGATATTTGAGCAATTGGTATTTATCCGAATTCAACGTATCCAATATCACCTTTTCCTCAATGGAGCAATTTATGATGTATCAAAAAGCCATGTGCTTTTGTGACCAAACTATTGCAAAAAAGATTTTAACCACTCATGATGTTGCTCAAATAAAAAAATTCGGGAGGCAAGTTTCTAACTATAACGAAAACCGTTGGAATGGCATCCGACAAATCGTTGTATATGAGGGACTGCTTGCAAAGTTTTCTCAAAACCTCAACTTAAAAGATCTTCTGAAAGCTACCGGCGACAATCTTCTCGCAGAATGTGCCGTCAAAGATAAGATTTGGGGCGTGGGCCTATCAATGAGTGATCCAGATCGACTGGACATAACTAAGTGGAAAGGTCAAAACTTATTAGGCTACTCCTTAATGATGGTACGCGAAAAGATATGAAAATAAAACAAAGCAGCAAAAAGGTTTGTTACCTGTACACACAGGCAGCAAACCTTTTTTCATACAGTTTTTTATGAAAGGAATGATTTATTTATGAGCTATAAGCCTTTAGAAAATGTCACCATCGTTTTTAGCACAGCGAATATTACCGTTTGTGCCGATGAGTGGGGCGATTTATATTACACGACCGAAATTCCGGATGAATTTATAAATCAGGGTGAGCCGTATCCCCGCTCCAAATGCAAGCCGATTATTGATCTGCCACCCGAACAATTTGATCGTGTGTTGGCAATTTACAAGGAATTGCCGGATGACCTACTTGAGCACTTGATACGCGGAGAGGAGCAAGAAGATGCCTAAAAAAAGAACATTCTACTCCGAAGAAGAACGTAAAGCACATCACGAAAAGAAGCAAAGAGAAGCAGATTTGCAGATTCAGGAGCTCACAAAGCACTGGGAAAACGATCCCAAGGACATCGCAGAATACCTCGCATTCAGCACTCAGTTTTACAAATATTCTTCACGAAACACAATGCTGATCTACCGGCAGCGTCCTGATTCCGTATTTATTGCCTCATACACACATTGGAAAGAACTTGGGTATTATGTGCAGGAAGGTGAGCATGGTGCTAATATTTATCGGCCGGAAACCACGCGCTATTTCAAGCCAAACGTGCCAAATCCAACATGGGTTCTTTTATCTAAAGCCTCGCCGGAACAACGCCATGAAGTTGAAATCGGCATGCTCGAAAGCCGTGATTTTACCTATTTCAAACCCTGCACGGTGTTCGATATTTCGCAGACAAATTGTCCGCCAGAAGACTACCCCAAGCTCTGCGGCGTAGGCTATAACAGTACGCAGCACAAAGATATTTACAACACTCTTTGCCTTTATTCTGAAGAAATCGGCGTGCCGGTATCCGAAGAAGATTTTGAAGGAATCGGCACACGCGGCGCTTATAACCCGCGCAACAAGCACATCCATATTAACCAATTACTCGGCGACACACAGAAGCTCGATACATTGTTGCACGAAATGTCACACCACCTTATGGGGCATAGTCCTAACATAGAAAAGCCTACCATGCAGCGTGAATTTGAAGCCGACGGTCTCTCTATTATGTTTGGAAAAACGTTCGGAATTGAGCCCAGTGACGCCCGAAAAAGCCACCTTGCAGCCTGCTACCAAGAGCTGCTTAAGGCACAGCCGGAAGTAAAAATCGATGCACTTTTGGCACCGGTTCGCGAAAAATTTCAGCAACATATTGAGGCAATGGAACAGGAACTTTCTCTCGCAGGCGTAATACCGCAGCAGATCATTTCTTCCCAAAAAGCTGCTGAACTGAAGCGTGAACAGGCTATGAAAAAGGAGCCAACCGTAACCGTTATATGGACGGAAAGCAAGCGTCTGCACGACGGCCAGACCATGCGATTATCGCGTGCAAACGAACTCTTTAAAGCAATCGATAAGGCGCAACAGAAGTACCCGAACTGCTACCACAAAGCAGCTTTTCGCATTGATTATATGCTGCACGGAGAACCGAGCAGCTATGAAGGCCGACAGAGTTTCGGAACCGGTGAAGGCAGTCTGATTGACCATATCAAGCGGCTAAATACGCTGTGCAACGAGAACCCTCAGTGGGAAAATTACTTGTTAGAAATAGGCGGCAGCGATGCACTTTTACAGGACAGACACGAAAAAGAATACATCTTAAACGAGTTCATTCCTTACTTAAATCTGCACGTTGCGCTTTCCGAAATCGAACAGAGCGTTTCGGAAAAGCTCGGTGAAACCGATGAACTCACGCTCGAAAGGAGTGAACAATTCGCCGCCTTGCAGCAAAATGTGCGTACTGTCCGTGCTATGCTGAACCAAGGTAATTACGATTTTTCCGTGGCACAAATCAATGAACTCTCTCCAAAATTCGCAGAATGGATGCGTCAAATCTCGAAAAAATCCATTCAGCAAAGCTCTGAAAATACGCTTACAAAAGAAGAAATCATACACGATTTTGAGCAAATCGCAACACAAAATCGTGCAGAAATCAGGCAAGAACAGCATGAAGAATTTGAAATCACAATGCTATAAAACCGGAAGTACTTCCGGTTTTTCGGAGGAAAAATGGCAAACCCGGTTTTAATTGCGAAGCTCGCTTTGGTCGCAGCCGACCCCAAAACATGGCAAAAAATCATTATTGCCTGCATCTCTATTTTTATCATTTCCGCTGCACTGCTCGGCAGCTGCGGTGCAATGACTTTTACCGATTTAGGCTTCGACTGCTCGCAGCTTTTCTCTGCAAAACTGAACGAATACAGCGCTGTTTTTGACTCCGGTGCACGCATAAATGATAAGCTTCTCTATGCTGTGTACGCCAAAATCTTTGCGGATAACGACCGATTAAAGAATCAAACCGATGAGCTGATTGACTGTTTTGTTTCAGATGATAAGCTCTCCCCGCTAACCGATTCCGATGAAATTTTTGATAAAATCGAGCGCACGTTTGATCTCAAAATCAACGCATACATGCGCTCGCAACTGCTACGGCTTGCAGAGCAAATGCCCACCGGTTATGCCGACCGTTCTACGCTGATCCGTAACTTAAAAAGCAGCGATGGCAAAACAAATATCGGTCTCACCAACTTCGCAATAAACGCTCTGGATGCCGGTTCCGGCTACATCTATGGCGCTTACGGCCAAGACGTAACCATGGCATTTCTTAAGCAGCAGCAGTCCAGATTTTTCACGGATTCCGATGCAAATCTGACCAACAGCGAGGTCAATTTCATCTACGAAACCTACGGCGGAAAGCCTGCTTTTGACTGCATCGGGCTCATAAAAGCGTATGAATGGATTGATGAAGACACTGGCATTATCCGTTACCAATCCAATGGTTTCCGCGATGTCGGCGCAGACGGAATGTTCCGCAGCGCTGTCATTTTCGGTGAGATTTCCTCTATCCCCGATACACCCGGTTTGGCCGTTTGTATGAGCGGCCACATCGGTATTTATATAGGAAACGGTGAGGTAATTGAGGCCAAAAGCAACCACGACGGCGTAGTAAAAACGCAGCTCAGTGAGGGCAGTTGGACGTACTGGATGCAGTTGCCTGGCATTACATATTTGACCGGCGGAACACACCCATACGGCACTAAAAAGGTAACACTGGAGAACGGCAGAATTAAAGAAATCTCCGCCGGAATTGTAGCGGGAAAGGGTGAATTTGAGTGGCCTCTCCCCGCTCCTTACGGTAAAGATTACATCACTTCCGGCTCCGGTTCCCGGTACAATCCGGTCACCGGAATGTACGAAAATTCGCACGGTGCAATCGATATTGGTGCACCGGCAATGACCCCGATTTATGCAGCGGCCGACGGCACAGTTGTGATGAGCACTTGGCATGATTCCTACGGCAATTTCGTAAAAATCGACCACGGAAACGGGTGGTCTACCCTATATGCTCACCAAACAAAACGTGTTGCAAAAGTCGGCGAATCTGTATCTGCCGGTGATCTCATCGGCTACGTCGGAAGTACCGGGGATTCGACCGGAAATCATCTCCATTTCGAAATCAGATACAACGATAATAGGCTCGACCCTTTGCAATTCTTTGAGTGATCCACAATTTTGTGGGTATTCTTTCCTTACTAATAATCGGCACGCTTGGCGTGCCGACGACGAAAATTTTTGAAGAAAAAGAGGTCAAAAACAATGAAAAAACTCACCATAAAGCTCAATTTAGATGAGCGAAAATACGATGCACTGCACACCTTTTCAACACAAAAAGGCATCGATATTGACGCAGAATTCGTAGCGTATTTCGAGAAAATGTACAAGAAAATCGTTCCAAAAGCCGTGCGGGAATACATTGAAGGCACAACACTTTCAACTGTTTCTGATCCGGTTTCCGAAGAAAAGGTTATCCACAATGACCCACAGCTTCAGCCGGAACCGGAGCCCGAAACCAAGTCAAATCCGATCTCAAACCCCGGTGGTTTCTGGTCGTAATATTTTTAAGCTATTCCGCATCTCGAAAACGCGCCAAAATCTCTCAAATCGGTGTCTTTTTAGAATGCAGGATAAAGCAGTAGTACCACTTCGTGTTTCTACTGCATCACAAACCCGCACAGTGTGCGGGTTTTCGGGTTTTAAAAAGTGGTACTACTTTTTGAACGGTAGTACCACCTTACCGCCTACTATTTCATAAAACAAACGAAATATTCAGATTTCAAGCCAAATTCCGGTGGTACTACTAGTGGTACTACTGAAATTTGAAGCAAAAGGAGATGCTATAAATTTAAAATGGCTACTGACAAAAAGAGGGTCTCAACGTACCTTGCAGATGATGAAGTCCGTATGTTAGATGCTATTGTTGATCTTTTGCACCTCAATCCACAAAACGGACGAAGCGAAGCAATTGAAGCAGCTTTGAAATTTTATTTCGCCTATTTGAGCAATCAAATGAACACAGACTACCTTTGCGGCATCTACGGCAGACAAGTCGAGGCGATTGTGCAGAGGGCAACAGATCGCATATCTTCGCAGCTCTTTAAACAAGCTGTTGAAACAAACATGCTAACACGCATCGTCGCATTCGAATACGAACTATCGAAAGATGAGTACGATAAAATGCGCAGCAAAGCTGTTGCAGCCGTAAAACGTTCCACCGGCCGCATTTCTCTGTTCGATACAATGCAGGACAGTGAGGAATAAAGCCTTGAAATGATTTCACGAACACTGTATAATGGAGGTGAAAAATTAAAACATGGAAAAATTGATTCGAGTGTTGGAAGGTATTACAGCCACTTTGTGGGCAATAACCATTCTATATTCTATCTTTTTCTTTTCACTGGGAGGTTTTCTTTTGAACGATATTTTTCAAGAGATTCTAATTAGCTTAATAACTGGTGCTATTTCTTCTCTTGTTTTTACCTCGATTTCGTATTTTGCATTCTTACACAAAATTCCTGAAAAAACATATGAAAAAATTGAAAAGCTCTTAAATGATCGATTAGGCTACGAAACTACAAATCATAACGCTGTAATGGGTGCTCTTAATCCAAATAACGAAGTTTTGCTTAATTTAGTTTCAAAAGACCATCGAGAATTAAAAGTGCTTACGGGCGAGACCTTACAGCATCTACGTATGGAAAAAGCCGCTAAAGAAAATCGCGAGCATATATTGACCAACGCAGAAAAAGAAATCGATAAACATATTGAGAGTTTACGCGCTTTTTCCGACATCATGGTAAAGCAACAAGAAAGAATTGTGCATTTAGAGAAAGAAAATATGGAACTCAAAGAGCAAATTCAAAATTTAAATGCACAGCTAAATCAGCAGCATGAACAAAGCCAATATCACAAACACGAAAATGAACAAGATTTTGGAATGTATCTATAAGCAACGCTTTAGGAATAAAGGAGGTGTTGCCATGCACTACACATTGATGCACAAAGAAATATCCGTAGTCGATATTGAACTGGATGATGCGTCCGGCGCTATTACTCGTGTGGGAGACGTGCATAACGCTGCGCACATTCCGATTGGCATTGCATACAGGAATGACGTCCTCGACCGCAAAGCACTTAACAAGTGGTGGTATGGGCGCTCTATTCCGGCAAGCCGTCAAGGTATCCAACAAGCGCTCGCTATTCTGCGTATCGGCAGCACGCAAGAGCTTATCGATAAAAGCTACGGACTTAGCCTTTCGGATCAGTATTGGATCAAGGAGAAAGGTTCCTCGTTGGAATGGGCTGAGATCAATTTTTTCACAAATGATTTTTCCCGTGACATCGGTGACATTCTTTTTGGCGGTCACAGCTCCAGTGCGAAAATCGATTTGATGTCCCCGGACAACACCTCCGATGGTTGGCTACGCAAAAAGTGGACAATCATCGACGGCAAGCGCTGCCTCATTAAAGGCGGCAGTGGCGTGACTCAACAGGAACCATACAATGAAGTTATTGCTTCTGAGCTGATGGAAAAGCTCAACATCCCTCATGTTCCCTATCGGATCATTATGCAGGGCGATTATCCTTACAGCGTTTGCGAAGACTTTATCGATGCGGACACAGAACTTATCTCTGCTGACTACATCATGAAGTCTCAAAAGAAAGCAAATCACCTCACGACATATCAGCATTACCTTAACTGCTGTGCCGCCTTTGGCATCTCTAATGCACAGCAGGCCGTAGATCAAATGATTGTCATCGATTATTTACTCGCCAATACTGACCGTCACTATAATAACTTCGGTGCGATTAGAAACGCCAACTCCTTAGAGTGGATCGGTTCTGCGCCGATCTACGACTCCGGTACATCTCTTTGGTGTAATACACCGACCAAACTCATCCGTCCGCTGGCCTCTGATTTGCCTTCAAAGCCGTTCAAAGAAACGCATGAGGAACAACTTAAACTCGTATCGTCTTTCGATTGGGTCAACTTTGAAGCGTTACAGCACTTTGGAAACCGTGTGTGCGAAGTCTTCGCAGAGTCCCCCTACCTCGACTCCGAACGCTGTGTTTGTCTTTCGAGCGCATTAGACCAACGTATCGAACGTCTTGAAGGTTTGGCGCTAACCATGAACCATGAACAGCACCACAGTCCAAAAATTGAAGAAGAATTTGAAATCAAGCTGTAAAACCGGAAGTACTTCCGGTTTTTTCTTTTCTCATTGAAATCAAATTAAAAAGCTATTATAATATTCTATATGAGGAGTGAACGACTATGAAGAAAAAGATCACAGCAATATTGATGGCGGCGGCGCTTATGGTTTCGCTTGCGGCGTGTGCGGGCAGCAATACCGAAAGCATCGTAACGGAAAGCTCCACATCCAGTGCGGTAAGCAGCACGGTATCGGAAAAGAACGATGCGAGCAGCAAACCAGCTGCAAGCTCGAGCACCGCGAGTGCAAAACCCACGGCGACACCGAGTGCAAAAACGGAAAGCAGCAAAACCGAGAGCTCGAAGGGAAGCAGCTCGTCTGCCTCGTCTAAAACGGAGAACAGCACAACGAGTAAGCCGTCGTCTTCAAGTTCTACCGGCAGCACAGTATCGAAGCCGAGTGCAACCGCAAAACCGTCGGCGACAACGAAGCCCAGCTCTGGCAACAATACTGTGAGCAAACCGTCTTCCGGCAGCAGCGCGACTGCGAAGCCTTCTGCCACAGCAAAACCAACAACTGCGTCGACAACTAAACCCACGGCGGCACCGACAGCAAAGCCTACATCTAAGCCGACTGCAACGACTAAACCTGCCACGAAACCCACAACCGCTCCGACGGCCAAGCCTACGGCAGCTCCTACATCAAAGCCGACTGCTGCGCCCACAGCAACACCAAAGCCGAAAGAAAAGGTTTGGGTTGTAGATGTTCCGGCGCAAGAGGAACAGGGACACTGGGAAGAATACGGACACGAAGAAAGCGTGTGGATGTACAGATGCAACGCTTGCAGCGCAATGTTCTCCACCGTTGATGAATTTGAAGCTCACTCCGATGAAGAATGGGATAAAGGAAATGACCATGGCAGCTATACTCAAGTTCCAAGCGATCCGTTTTGGGTAGTAGACGGAAAGCACTGGGTCGTAGACGTTCCGGCACGCGAGGAACAAGGTCACTGGGAATACAAATAAAAATTGAATATTGCAGC
>OKTW01000450.1_pt1 | contig 21532 bp, 20 predicted proteins | sample 1606371 | NCBI WGS metagenome assembly OKTW01 (sample SAMEA3879568, study PRJEB24766) | human gut metagenome | biome: human-associated habitat; feature: feces | place: USA | collected 1985/1987
CCAGCCATATCTTTGATACAGATAGAGTTTGCACCCATCTCTTCAATCTTCTTGGCAATGTCTACCCAGTAATCTAGTGTATAAGCATCACCTAAAGTGTAAGATAATGCGATCTGAGCTTCTACTTTTTCTTTGTTTGCAGCCTTAACTGCTGTCTTCAGGTTACGAAGATCATTTAAGCAGTCAAAGATACGGATGATGTCGATTCCGTTGGCAGCAGATTTCTGTACGAAATATTCTACTACATCATCTGCGTATGGACGATATCCTAAGATGTTCTGTCCACGGAATAACATCTGAAGTTTTGTATTTTTGAATCCATCACGGAATTTACGAAGTCTTTCCCATGGATCTTCTTTTAAGAAACGAAGAGATGCATCGAATGTAGCTCCACCCCAGCACTCTACGGAATGATACCCAACCTTGTCCATTTTATCAACGATCGGGAGCATCTGCTCTGTTGTCATACGGGTTGCGATCAGAGACTGATGCGCATCACGCAGGATCGTTTCTGTAATCTCTACAGGTTTTTTTACTATATCTGCCATTTTCTTTCCTCCTAATTATATATCGCTTAAATTCCTACGCCAAAGATTGCCATAAATGTTCCGGCAGCTACGGCTGTACCGATAACACCCGCAACGTTTGGTCCCATAGCATGCATCAGAAGGAAGTTTGTCGGGTCTGCCTCAGCTCCGACCTTCTGTGATACTCTGGCTGCCATTGGAACTGCAGATACACCGGCAGAACCAATCAGTGGATTAACCTTACCATGTGTTGCAACACACATCAGTTTACCGAACAGTACACCTGCGGCTGTACCAAATGCGAATGCGATCAGACCGAGAACTACGATCTTAATTGTATCCATATTAAGGAATGCCTCAGCACTTGTTGTTGCTCCTACGGATGTTCCAAGCAGGATAACTACGATGTACATCATTGCATTGGAAGCTGTCTCTGTTAACTGTCTTACAACTCCAGACTCACGGAACAGGTTACCAAGCATTAACATACCAACCAGTGGTGCTGTTGTAGGAAGAATTACACACACAACGATCGTAACGATGATTGGGAATAAGATCTTCTCAAGCCTGGAAACAGGTCTTAACTGTTCCATCTTAATCTTACGTTCTTTTTCTGTTGTCAGAAGCTTCATGATCGGTGGCTGGATAATCGGTACCAGTGACATATAAGAATATGCTGCTACTGCGATTGGTCCAAGTAAAGCTGTCTGCTGTAACTTACCTGCAAGGAAGATAGAGGTAGGTCCATCAGCTCCACCAATGATTGAGATCGCTGCTGCCGCTTTGTCAGAGAATCCCATAGCCATCGCTCCAAGGTATGCTGCAAAGATACCGAACTGAGCAGAGGCACCAAGAAGGAAGCTCTTAGGGTTAGCGATCAGTGGTCCGAAGTCTGTCATCGCTCCTACACCCATGAAGATCAGGGAAGGGAGGATTGACCACTCATCCAGTTTATAGAAGTAGTAAAGCAGTCCGCCTGTTCCATTTGCCGCATCTTCTGCATGAAGCATGATGTCCGGATAAATGTTAACCAGTAACATACCGAATGCGATTGGAACAAGAAGCAGAGGCTCGAATCCGTGTCTGATTGCAAGATAAAGGAAAACACATGCAACCGCGATCATGACTACATTGCCCCATGTAAGACTGAAAAACGCCGTCTGATGCACGAGGTTTCCTAATGTTGTCGTTATATATTCCATTTTTTAACCTCCAGTCGTGTTAGATAAACACCATATAAATGATGTTAGTTCAATGTAGCAAGAACAGCGCCTGAATCAATTGCATCGCCTACTGCTACATCAATGCTTGCAACGGTTCCGTCTTCCGGTGCTACAACTGGAATCTCCATCTTCATAGCCTCGATGATGATAACTGCATCACCTTTCTTTACAGCCTGACCTACATTTGCTTCGATCTTGAATACTTTTCCGGCTGCTCCGGCTTTTACTTCGATGGATCCTGCTCCACCTGCAGGTGCTGCCTTTGGTGCTGCTGGTGCTGCCGCAGGAGCTGCCTTCGGTGCTGCTGCAGGTCTTGCAACTGGTGCTACACCTGCTCCGTTTTCTTCTACTGTTACATCATATACATTGCCATTCACTGTGATTGTATAATTTTTCATTGAATTCATCCTCCTAATTAATTATGCGTGCCACTTATTTGATGGACGACGCTTGATGCTTCTTACTACGAAGCCGTCTGTGCTTCCACCAGCTTCTGCTTCATAAGCTGCGATCGCTGCGGAAATAACTGCTGCCAGTTCATCATCGTTAGATGCTTCTTCTACTACAGGTGCTGCAACTGCTGCCGGAGCCGGAGCTGCTTCCTGTGTGCTTTCTGCTTTTCCTTTGTTCTTGAATTTTGCTTCAAGAGCAGGGATATATTTGAACAGAGAGATCAGAATAGAGATAAAGATCAGGATTACGAATACAGTTCCCATACCAAGGATTGTATTAAGTCCTGCTTTTTCCATGATCTCGCCGATGCTGTAATGTGCATCGATCGTTGTACTGTCCAGATAAAGGTCCTCATCAAAAACAAATGTAATGTCTGCATCACGGTCTTTGAATTTTGCACTGGTCGTTACTTTCAGTTCATCAGAGGATGGCTCGAATTTGTAATCACCATGACTTACATATTCTCCACACTCTTTTGTTCCCTGCTGCCATGCATCCAGAGCTGCAAGGAAACTATCCTGCGTAAATGGAACTCCCGCCTGATTCAACTGAGACTCGATCTGGAAATCTGTCATCTTGTTCCACTGTTCGATAGTATCTGCATCTGCACTGTTGCAATACTCGATCAGAAAATCCGTTGCCTGTGTGATGGTTGATTTATCATACTGAAGATTTTCTTTCTTACTTCCGCAAGCGGTAAAGCAGAGCATTGCGACAAGCACACAAAGTAATACGCTTAATTTTTTCTTCACTTTGCCTCACCTCTCTAAACCGTACCGTGTTTCTTTACCGGACGATCCTCTCTTTTTGTGAATAACATCTCGAATGCGCCGATCACATATTTTCTTGTATCTGCTGCTTCGATGATTGTATCCACATATCCTCTTTTCGCTGCTGATAATGGGCTTGACTGCAGATTCTTATATTCTGCTGCTTTTTCTCTGATTGTTGCTGCATCAGCGTCTGCATACATGATCTTGGCTGCCTGGTTTGCGTCCATCATTCCAATCTCTGCTTCCGGCCATGCATATACCATATCTGCTCCGACTGCTTTGCTGTTCATTGTCACATAAGCACTTCCGAATGCTTTACCGATCACAACATTTACCTTCGGTACTGTTGCATCTGCAAATGCATAAGTAAGTTTTGCTGCTGATTTTGCAATACGTTTCTCATCGTATTCGCTTGCTGTAAATCCGCTTACATTTGTAAGTGTCAGTACAGGGATGTTGAATGCATCACAGAACTGTACGAATTCTGCAGCCTTTTCAGCTCCGTCAGCAGAAAGAGAGCCGTCAAATTCAGCCTCTACTTCGGCTTCTTCGTTATATACTTTTGAACGGTTTGCAACTGCACCTACAGTCATACCATTCAGTTTGATGAATCCTGCCACCATATCTTTTGCATATGCTTTCTTCACTTCGCAGAAGATGTTGTCATCAGAGATCATTGTAAGAGCGATCGCTGTGTCTTCTTTTGCATTAGCAAGGTCTGCACATACACGGTTCAGATCATCGTTACATTCTTCATAAGAAGAATCCTCTTCGTTGTTGCTCGGTAACATGCATACGAGAGAACGGATATCTGCAAGAATCTCTTCTTCAGATCCGATTCCGTCTACAAGACCGGTTGTCTCACTCTGGAATTTTGCGGAAGATGTATCACATTTAGAAATGTCATTTCCCGGAATTGCATTTGGAGTATTGGTAAATAATTTACCATTCTTTGTCTCCATGAATGTGAAATCTGTCAGAGCAGGTACGATAGAAAGTCCACCTCCACATGTTCCGAAGATTGCTGTGATCTGAGGGATCACTCCGGAAGCCATTGACTGTTTCTGATAAAGTTTTCCAAATGCCTCTAAAGCATCTGTAGCTTCCTGCAGTCTGAATCCGGCGCAGTCAACCAATCCGATGACCGGTGCTCCCATCTTCATTGCCATATCGTAGATATTAGAAATCTTCTTTGCATGCATCTCACCGATCGCACCATTTAAAACAGTAGCGTCCTGGCTGTATACGTATACCAGATTTCCATCGATCACTCCATATCCGGTGATAACACCGTCTGCTGGAGTTTCTTTTTCCTGCATGTTAAAATCAGTTGTTCTTGCTGTTACAGCTCCACCGATCTCAACAAAACTGCCTGCATCAAGTAAACTGTTGATTCTCTTACCTGCTGCATTGTCTGCTGCCATGTTGCCCATAGTCTAGCCCTCCATTTTCATTATTTTAAATTGGGTTTTTCCTGATTCTTGTATCAAAAGTAAAACCAAATTTTTTCCAATTATATTATACTGTTTTTGACACTTTAGTGCAATACCTTTATATTGTTTTTTGTTAAATACTTGACGAGTCGTTTCTTCCTATTAAAATGGCATTAAAATCTTACATTTCCGTGTCAAAAGTCAACCTTTTTGGCATCTATGGTTAACTTTTAAATATGCATTTTTCTGAAATAATATACTGTATTTCAGTATCTGCAGAACCTGCCACTGGCAGCTTCTTCCGAACGCCTGGCGATTGAAAAGGCCATGTGTATATCCGTACATCTATGTACACACATGACCTTTTTGTCTGTTTTATTTCTGTTCTATGTTCAAAAATCCGCTTTAAAACTTCTTTACTTTCTTCCGTTTCATATTCTTGCATCTCGTCAGAAGGAACTCCGCCAGCTCGTCTGTATTATTTCCTTCCAGCGCCGTCTTCGGAAATCCGATCATCGCTCTTGCCGAACCCATTGTCTCCGGATCTGCCTTTACAACTACACCAAACGCTTCTTTCGTCTCCAGAATCTTGGTTACATCCTCATATGAGAATGATCTTGTCTTCTTCGCAGTTACACTGTCAAAATGATCATCCAAGAAATGAATCTCAGAACTGACCGGTCCCCCATTCAGCTTGCATCGTCTGTCAAACTGATCTTTCGCATCTCCGACTGCCGTTGTTGCCAGTACCTTTCTCCAGATCGTTCTGTTCACCAGTATCGCAACAACGAACGCCAGTGCCCATCCGGCAATAAACTTAATAATGAAAAATGTCATCCCGCCCGGTGTGTTCCCTCCCGGGTTTCCATATTTGCACATAAAATAGAACACAAGCGGTCCCATCACCGTCACTATAAACTTAATCGTAATATCACTGCTGTCCACACGGAAAAGTTCACATATCTGCTTCAACGTATTCTGTGACTCTTTATATGCCACACGGTAATAATTCGCCATATTGTTTTCCCCTTTACAAAATCTGAATCCTATTATATCCTTATATAGTTGATTATTCAAGAAAATCCGTTATAATTGTTTATAAATTATCCATAAACTTTTCTATATATCGTAAGATTTATTTTTGATTTCTATTATCATTTAGTTACTTTTACTCTTTTACTTTCCATTTGTTCTACCAATTTATTACATTTCCACATATGAATTTCTAAAAAAATAAGAAAAGCCTTAACTTTTTCTTAAACAATTGGTTGTACTTTGGTCTAGTTTGTGATAAGATTAACTGCGTTGAGAGTTTTAATCATAAGAGGGGATTTTCCTCGTATCGTTAAAACCAAAGAAAAATTTCATATTGGAGGGTGAATCTCATGGAGAACACTAAGAAAAAATTACCATTTGGTTTCTATGTGTGCTGTCTGACTTTCTCTTTTGAAAGACTTGCATACTATGCAGCTAAATGGGGGCTTTCGATCTTTATCGTAGCCACAGCAGCTCACGGTGGTCTTGGACTTGACAAATCCGTTGGTGCTGCAATGAGTTCTAACCTGGTAGCATTTACTTATATCACACCTATCATCGGTGGATATATCGCTGACCGTTGGATTAGTCCTCGTATCCTGGTACCTGTTGGTGAGATCCTCATGGGTCTTGGTTATCTGTGTGCTTGGAGAGCAACAGAAGCCAATGGTATCGCAATGATGTGGGCAATGATTATCCTCGTTTCTATCGGTACTGGTTTCTTCAAAGGAAACGTATCTGGTATCAACGGACGTCTCTTCCCATTAGCTGATCAGGACGAACTGGACACTGTATTCAACTTACAGTACATGTTCGTTAACATCGGTTCTTTCTGCGGAACTACTTTCCTTTCACTGGTTGGTACAAACTCCGGATACCGTACAATGTTCCTGATTTGCGGAATCTTCCTGTTTATCGACTGTGTATGGTGGTTCGTTGGAATGAAATCTTTCGGCGATGCCGGAAAGAAACCATTCCTTGTTGATAACCGTTCTGAGAATGTTGAAAAAGCAGACAAAGAAAAGGACAATGCACCACTTACGAAGCTTGAGAAAAACCGTGTTATCGCAATCTTGATCGTAACCGTATTCTCTGGTATCTTCTGGCTGATCTGGTACATGGCTTACATGCCTGTTTACTATGAATTCGGTCCAGTATCTCAGGGAGGATCTGGATGGGCTAACTGGAACATCGGTTCCTTCGAGATGCCTACAGCTTGGTTCGATTCAATGAACGGACTCCTTTGTATCATTCTTTGCCCTATCTTCGCAGGTATCTGGGCTAAGATGAGACAGCGTCCACAGGGTGACTGGGGAATGTTCACAAAGACTGCTATCGGAATTATCATCCTTGGTCTTTGTACAGGATCTATGGTTCTTGCCGCTGCACTTTCAGGACAGGGAACAAAAGATCCAGTTGGTATCTGGGTAATCATCCTGGCATCTGTATGTATGTCACTTGGAGAGGTTATCTTCTCACCACTTGGAAATGCTTTCATCAGCAAATATGCTCCAAAGAAACTTCTTGGAACAATGCTTGGTGTATGGCCACTGATCATCTTCTTCTCTGGTAAAGCTTACGGACCACTTTATAACTGGCTCGGAAACTTCGACTTCGTCAAAGCATATGGTGTTGTTACAATCATCATCGTTGCCTGCGGAGTTATCATGTTAGCATTTACTAAGAAGTTCGACAAGATGGTTGAAGGTAAATAATTCGTGAATTAAATACCGTACATAAAAATAAGACTTGCTTATGCAAGTCTTATTTTTTACGATACTTTTTATTCCCTGTACTGTAACTTCTTTTAATCTGATTATTATTTTTCTTCGTCTTCTTCGTGCTTTCTTTCTTATTTGCCTTCGCACTGAATGAATCTCCGGATCCACGTGGTGTAATATTCTTCTTTGTTCCGATCTCTTTCTGGTCTTCAAATGCAGGCTTCAGAAGTAATTCCGCACCAATTACAAAGCAGGCAACTTCTACTGCAAGCTGAACCATCTCACCGTTATCCCCGATACTTTCAAAGAACGGATCCAGAACTCTTGCTCCGGAAAGAATCACCAGTGTCAATCCGGCATAAGCAAACAATGAATAGAACATCATCGTCTTACCTCTGCCTTCATTCTGCTGCATGAAGTAGTATCCTGCGATAAAAATCACACCGCCAAGGATCATCAATATGTACTTTAACATTTCTATCTCTTCCTCCCAATCATGTTTTCTGTAAAGTCTATTATTTATTATACATGAAATCCATCTCGATTCCTATCTTTTTATATGTATATTTTTATTTTTCCGTTTACGCACTTTTAAAAGGGATGCACCTTCCGGCACATCCCTCGCAACTTTTCACTACTTATTTTATTTCTGATTTCTAAACTGCATCGGAGTCATATCATAAGCTTTCTTGAACAGTCTGTTGAAATGCTCAACATTCTGATATCCGACTGACATTGCAATGTTCTCGACTGTCATATTACTGCTTTTGAGCAGTGCTTTCGCTTTCTTCATGCGGATTTTCTTCACCAGATCCCCAAATGTCATTCCGGATTTTTCCTTAATGTATTTTGACAGATAAGGTTTGGACAGGAAGAATTTTTCTGCCAGGTCATCTAATGTAATGTCAATATAATTTGCCTGTACATAATTCATGATCTCGATCATTCTTGCATCCGTACATGCATCAGCACTCCCGAGTTCTTCAATCTTATTTACCGCAACGATCAAGGCTTCAATGGAAGCTCTGATAATATCCGGATCGATTCCTACACCCCAGAATGTCTTTCCGTTGCAGATAATTCCCACATAAGCAACAGCCTTAGAAGAAGATCCCTTTGTAAGCGAATGTTCTTCGTAGAAGGATAATTCATAGCTGATATTGAAATACTGCTTAATTGCATTACTTACTGCGTCCAGACGTCCATTTCCGTTCGAAGTGATCACTTTACTCTCTCCTGCATGATTGATCGTCACTTCTGCGGTAATTCCGTCTACCTGTTTAAAATGGCACTCATCAATATGGAAGATGGATTTGGTATTAATATAATGATCAGAGAAGATCTGGTATACCCAGTCTGGTGTCAGCTCTTTGTGTGCTTTATCCGATACATCTTTTACCATATATCCTACTTCTTCACGCATTGCCTTTGGAAGATTGATTCCGTGGCTGTGCATTAAGATGTAGTTTACGCCGCCCTTACCAGACTGACTGTTGATACGGATAACGTCCGAATCATACTCTCTTCCGACATCTTTTGGATCGATCGGCAGATACGGAACTGTCCATTTATCACATTTCTTCTCATCTCTCCATGCCATACCCTTGGCAATCGCATCCTGATGTGATCCGGAAAATGCAGTAAATACCAGGTCTCCGGAATATGGCTGACGGTCATATACCTGCATTCTGGTCAGACGCTCATATGTCTCGCGGATCTTTCTCATATTAGAGAAATCCAGTCCCGGATCTACACCCTGGGAATACATATTCATTCCAAGTGTGATGATATCAACGTTACCGGTACGTTCTCCGTTTCCAAACAATGTACCCTCGATACGATCAGCTCCTGCAAGAATACCCAGTTCTGCAGTTGCCACTCCGCATCCTCTGTCATTATGTGGATGAAGTGAAAGTACCACATTCTCTCTGTGTTTCAAATGCTTATGTACATACTCTAACTGGCATGCAAATGTATGAGGCATTGCATTTTCTACAGTTGTAGGAATATTGATGATTGCTTTATTATCAGCTGTCGGCTGCCATACATCCAGAACAGCGTTACAAACTTCTACGGCATAGTCCACTTCTGTTCCGTGGAAACTTTCCGGACTGTATTCAAATGTGAAGTTACCATCTGTCTCATTAGCCAGCTTCAGAAGTAATTTTGCCCCGTCGATCGCAAGTTGCTTTACCTGTTCTTTATCTTTTCTGAACACCTGCTCTCTCTGTGCAACAGAGGTAGAATTGTATAAATGGATCACTGCGTGAGGTGCTCCTTTTACAGCTTCAAATGTTCTCTTGATGATGTGTTCTCTTGCCTGTGTCAGGACCTGAACGGTTACATCATCCGGAATCATATCTTTCTCAATCAAAGTTCTCATGAACTGATACTCTGTCTCGGAAGCAGCCGGGAATCCAACCTCAATCTCCTTAAATCCGATATCAACCAGCATCTGGAAGAACTCCAGCTTTTCATCCAGACTCATTGGTTCGATCAATGCCTGGTTACCATCTCTTAAATCTACACTACACCATTTCGGCGGCTGTTCTACCGAATCTTTTTTTGCCCAGTCATATGTGACCTCAGGCGGCATGAAATAACTTTTCTCATATTTCTGATAATTCTTCATAATTAAAAGCCTCTCCTTTTACCCAATATTTCAAATCTTATCATCTTGCAATAATAATCATCAATTTTGTTGTTCATTTTTAATACTTTTATATCCTAACACATCCCTACGCAAAAGGGAAGTGATAAATTTAATCACTTCCCTTGATGTTTTTTAATATGTTCGATTTTTCAGATTATTTCGATTAATTCTGTTCCAGAGAACGTTTCTTGGTGATTGTAACCTTCTCATCATAGCAGGCAAATATCTCATCCACCCTGTCTTTCTTAAGTTTTGGTGTAAGTACACTCACTACCGGCACTACGATCAGTCCTGCTACCATCGCAATTGCTCCTGCATTAATCGGAGATGCAATAAAGTGGAAGAAGAGGTTCAAAACCGTAATTCCGACACCTGCCGTAAAACTTGCCCAGACCGCGGCTCTTGTCACACCTTTCCAGTACAATCCATACATGAACGGTGCAAGGAATGCTCCGGCCAGTGCACCCCAGGAAATTCCCATAAGCTGTGCAATGAATGTAGGTGGATCCATTGCAATCACTACTGATAATACAATGAAGAATACTACCATCACCTGCATGGTTCGTACCTGTTTCTTCTCACTCATATCTTTCATCACATTGTCTTTTAAGAAATCCAAAGTCAATGTCGAGCTGGATGTCAATACCAGCGAAGCCAGGGTTGACATGGAAGCCGATAATACCAGCACTACTACGATACCGATCAGGATATCCGGAAGTGTTGATAACATATGTGGAATGATTCCGTCGAAGATCATATTGCCCGCCTCATCATGTAATTCCGGTGCATCAAACAATCTTCCGAATCCTCCTAGGAAGTAACATCCTCCGGAGATCACGATCGCAAACAACGTAGAGATCACAGTTCCTGTATTAATTGATTTTTCATCTTTAATCGCATAGAACTTACCAACCATCTGTGGAAGTCCCCATGTTCCAAGAGAAGTTAAGATAACAACCCCCAGAAGATTTAACGGATCCGGCCCAAAGAATGAAGTAAACGCGCCCGGCTGTCCCATTGTCACCGGCACATCACTTGGGATCTCTGCCATTGTCTTAATTGCCTGAATAAATCCGCCCTGACCATTTAATACCGCCAGGATAACTGCCACGATACCACCCAGCATGATAATCCCCTGAATGAAGTCATTGATCGCCGTAGCCATGTATCCGCCAAGAATAACATAAATTCCCGTAAACACTGCCATTCCGATCACACAATATTTATAAGGAATATTAAATGCCATTCCGAATAACCTTGACAATCCGTTATATACAGAAGCCGTATACGGAACCAGGAATATAAATACGATTGCAGAAGCTGTAATCTTAAGCGCCTTGCTTTCGTATCTCTCACCAAAGAAATCCGGCATCGTCTTAGAATTCAAATGCTGTGTCATAACCTTGGTACGTCTTCCGAGTACAACCCATGCCAGCAAACTTCCGATAATCGCATTCCCAAGACCGATCCATGTAGATGCGAGACCATATTTCCATCCAAACTGTCCTGCATATCCTACGAATACAACTGCGGAGAAATATGACGTTCCATACGCAAATGCCGTAAGCCAGGGGCCTACCGATCTTCCTCCCAATACATAGCCGTCTACACTTGTCGCATGCTTTCTTGCATAGATGCCGACCGATACCATAATCGCAAAAAATATCACCAGCATCAATAATTTCGTCGCCATAACTTTTCTCCTCTACTTTCCTCATTTCTTTTTACTTGTTTTCGCTAATTCACTTTAAAGCGTTGCGCTTTAAAGTGCTAAAGTTTACGGTGTTAGAATAACACAGATGATACGGTATGTCAATCTTATTTTGCAGAAATATAAAAGAAATATATAAAAGGCAAAAAAACAGCTGCGATTCCTTTTTTTGCGGAATGCACAGCTGCTCTTTAGCTTCTATTTCATCTTCTCCACTCTGTCCTGAATGGTCTTGTTAAAGTTCTCTACCTTTCTTTCATATGTAGAATTCATAAATTCAGACTTCAGCATGAAATCTGCTGTTGCAAGATTGTTAGCTGTAGGAATATCGTAAAGTACGGCAATACGGGATAATGCTCTTACATCCGGATCGTGCGGCTGTGCCTCTAACGGATCCCACAGGAAGATCATAAAGTCGATCTGTCCTTCTACAATCTTCGCTCCGACCTGCTGATCTCCTCCGAGCGGGCCGCTGTTATATCCCTTTACCGGAAGCCCGGTCTTCTCTGCGATCAGACGTGCGGTTGTACCTGTACCGCATAAGAAATGACCTTTTAAGATTTCCTTATTCTTGTCGCACCATTCGATCAGTTCTTTTTTCTTACCATCATGGGCAACGAGTGCGATATGCTTTGCTTTTCCAATTTCAAATGTTACAAAATTATCGTTTAACATCTGTTGAATTCTCCTTCCGTTTTAACTCTCTTCGTTATCTTTATATATCAAACTTATATTTATAATAAAATGTATTTTATTATCTGTCAACTTTAAACTGGAAATTAAATTGTATTTTAGTTACAACAATTTGCCCATCACTTTCAGAACGTCTCAACGATTTCCTGCATCTGATCAAACTGTTCTTCCATCTCTTTTACAAGCCTGAACTGTGTTCTTGCCCGAACAAGATTGTGTTCTGGATAAGTTGTTTTGAAATATACATCGCCCTGGAGGAAGTCAGCAAGAAAACGCATACCGCATTCCAGCGTCATAAGTCTCGCTCCCCACGGAAGACTGGCGTTCTCCGCCGGTGTCAGTACATCCTTCGCCATCTCCAGATACCCTTTCACGTAGATGCGGTAAAGCTCTATATCAAAGTGCACCTTGTTCAGATCCTTCTCATCTTCTTCCGCTGTCGATGCCCCGAACCGGATGGAATCACCAAAGTCATTTGCCGCAAGTCCCGGCATGATCGTGTCCAGATCGATGATGCACAGTCCCTCTCCTGTATTCTTATCAAACAAAATGTTATTCAGCTTGGTATCGTTGTGCGTCACACGGAGCGGAAGTATTCCTTCCTCAAGCTGCTTCATAAGGACACCGCAGTCATCCTCGCGTGCCAATACAAACTCTATTTCTTCACGGCAAAGTCTTGCCCTGTTCTTCACATCTTTCCGCAGTGCGTCTTTGAAATCATGGAAACGCTTCACCGTATCGTGGAACTTCGGAATCGTCTCATAGAGACTCTCGGCCGGATAATCCCCCAGCTGCTTCAGAAAATGGCCAAAGCTGAGTGCCGACTGATAGAACTGTTCCGGTCTCTCCACCATCTGATAGCACACAGAATCCGGTACATAATGCAGGCAGCGCCATGGCTGTCCATCCGCATCTTCAAAATAGCTCTCTCCTGATTTTGTCTTAATATAAGACAATGCCTCTCTGTCTAGATCTCCGCCTGCCTCACGGATCATACTGCGCAGATACTCCGTAACGCCGAATATATTCGCCATTACCTGATCCGGGTTCTTGAATACATTAATATTGATGCGCTGCAAAACATAGAGCGGCGTATCCTTTCCATCTGCGCCCGGCATATAGACTGCATAAGTCTCATTGATGTGTCCTTCTCCGAATGGCTTCACATAACTGCACTGCTGCCCGAAACCAAATGCGTACACGGCATCTTCCAGACTCCGGCTGTCCACGCCCTCGATCTTCCTTCTGGTTGAGAAGATCACTTCTCCTGCCTCCACTTTACATCCGCTCTCGATCGTACAGTCTGACTTTACAACACTCCCCAGTCCGACATGCGCTCCGGCACATACTACTGAATTGTGATCTACGATTGCCCCGCTGTTCACCAGCACCGCACGTCCGATCCGGGTATTGGTATTTACCACCGCTCTCTGCATCACAAAGCAGCCCGGTTCCAGCACCGCACTCGGACTTACAACTGCAGACGGATGCACGATTGCCGGTACCTCATACCCTTTTTCCAGCAATTTATCCGTCCAGTACAGACGCATCTTGTTATTTCCAAATGCTGCTACTGCCACCGGATACTCCTTATGTCTGATCTCATAATCACAACACATTCCGATGACCGCTTCATCCTTCACCGCATCATCCAAAAATACAACCTTTTCATACCCCAGTGCCTGCGCAGTCTCCGCTACCATCCGGCCAAATCCGCCTGCACCGAGAATCAGCAAACTTTTCATTACGTATTTCCCCCAATTGTTTTTTTATTGATCAGTTATACTATATCATATCATAGAAGTGGACCCGGAGATAGTTATTTTCACAAAAAGCTTCGGAGAATCACAGGTAGCAGGATTCTCCGAAGCTTCTTTGTATTTATATTTATATTGGAAAGGGGTTCCCTTTTAGGGACATATTTTAAAGATAGTTCAATCTTTCAAGGGTATTCAATACCATATGGCGTCCGGCATCCGTTCCGTCAATGATACGTCTCGCACGTACAGAAGCCCTGTGCCGCCACGTGCACGCAGCTCATAATATTTGATATGTTCGTCGCTCAGTTTCCCATCATGTCCGGCGAAATCACTTCCCATAGGCATCATTACAACACGGTTTTTGAGTGTCATACCTCTGGCTGAATACGTGTGGAAGATAGATTTTGTCTATGAATTATCAATCTTATTTTTTCTGATTTTTTTCAGGTATTAATTTCCCGGCGATCAGACACAGGACGATCGTGATCACCATATCCGGCAATGTATTCCCCACCGGCATATCTACATTCATAAGAATTCTGTACACAACGAATCCAATCACCCAGATGATCATATTAGGCACATATACTGCCCGACTGCTCTTGTCTTGTTTTAACAGGAAAAAATCAGCAATCTGAATAGCGATCATCGGTGCAAATACAGAACCGATCAGATACAGGAAATCTGTTATATTATCCATCGGATATACAATTGCTGCGGCCGTTCCAATCACTGTCACAACGATAGCAACATGCTTTCCGTTCCATCTGCTTACAACCGTCTCGCTAGAGATTCCAGCAGAGTATGCATCCAGGAAAGTGGTTGTAACTGTTGAAAATACAATGATCAGAAGTCCCAGAATGCCAAGACCTGCCTTTAACATGATCTGTGCAATGTCATACTCTCCGGTAATGATAGCAGCTCCCATTCCAATCACATACATCCAGCAGCTTACGATTCCATATGTAACCGCACTGACTGCAGTTGCTTTCACAGGTTCCTTCGCCTCTCTTGTGTAATCACTGATCAGTGGCAGCCACGATAATGGCATCGCAACCGCAAGCTCTACTGCTGCTCCAAATGTCATACTGTCGTCAGACGGTGTTCCCGCCCCGCTTCCTGTAAATATCACCTTACACAGAATCAGTGTCAGGATAAATAATGCTGCCATCGCAACGGTATTGATCTTGCCCAGATTCGTAATTCCGATCACAATCCACAGAATGATCAATGCTCCGATCACCAGGCACCATATCCATCTGCCGGTATGCATCACACCGTCTGCTGCCAGTGCCCCGTCATAGATCATGATCGCAGTCCAGCCGACAAGCTGCAATACATTCAGGACCGCAAAAAGGATACTTCCTTTCTGTCCAAAGCTCATCTTTACAGTCTCCATTGCACTCTTTCTGACTTTTCCGCCGATCACTCCTGCCAGGAACAGCATCAGACAACCAATGATGTGTCCTACTATGATTGCCGCCAGTCCTTTTCCCATGCCAAGCGGGGCCAGATATGTTCCGGTCAGGATCTCTGCGATCGAAACCCCTGCGCCGAACCAGATCAGACCGTTTTCAAATAAGCCGGTACGCTTCTCTTCCATAATGTTTATTCCTCCTCGTCTTCCTTTGTAGTCTTATATAATAGTCTTTTTCAAAGCCTGTTCCAGCATCTGCATCTCATCATCACTTAGTTTCCACTCAAATACCTTACAGTTCTCCTCAATTTTATCACGGCTCTGCGCTCCTATAATACAAGAAGAAATAAAAGGTCTCTGCAAGGTCCAGTTCAATGCAATCTGCGACAATGGAACATTTCGTTCCACACTGATCTGATCCATTGTTCTTAAAAGAAGCATTACTTTTGAAAACAACGGTTCTTTAAAATATGGGTAAAACCGGTTTCGGTTATCATCCACACCATATTCCTTGAGTTCTCTGTATTTTCCGGTTAAAATGCCTCCTCCGAGTGTTCCATAAGTCATAACTCCCATTTCCTGAGCACAGGCCCACCGGATCAGCTGCTCCCATTTCCGATCTACCATAGAATACTGTGGCTGATATGCTTCTATAGCACAATATTTTTCTGCTTCTTCCATCTGTTCTTTTGTAAAATTCGATACTCCGATATGCAGAATCTTTCCTTGCTTTTTCAATGTATTAAGCGCATCCATTGTCTCTTCCATCGGAACATTCGGATCCGGCCAGTGGACCAAATATACATCGATATAATCTGTCTTCAGATTACGGAGTGATTCTTCGCATTCCCGCATGATCTTATCTGCCGACCCGCAGCGTACATATTTTCCATTAATAAATTCATTTCCACACTTGGTAGCCAGGATCACTTCTTTCCTGACGCCAAGTTTGTGCACAACTTCTCCGATATACTGTTCTGCCCTGCCTCCGTTGTAGGCGGGTGCCGTATCAATAAAATTGATTCCACAATCTACTGCTGCCTTGATCGCATCCATCCGGCTTTCGTCGGAATAAGAATCCCATCCGGCACCTCCGATTCCCCATGTACCAAGACACATCCTGGATACACGAAGCTGTGTCTTTCCAAATTCTGTATATTCCATTTTCTTCATCTCCGTTTCACTTCACCGCCAGTTATGCCTTTTACCACCCGGGACAGATAAAAAGCCACTAATCCCCGTCCCCAATGGCTTCTTTCATGAGTGAAAGTCTGTATACACGTCTGCCGGTTTCTTCATAATGCTGATCCAGAAGATCACAGGTTGCCTGGAGATCGTTAATCCGGATGGCCTCCAACAGGCATTGGTGTGTCCATACTGCAGCACCTCCCTTATGAGAGGTACTTGGATCCGGTGTGTTTGGTTCTAAGCGATTGGCATTTTGAACCGAGAGGAACATGGCACCATTCAGTGGACTCAGCAGTTCCCACATTTTGGTGAGTCGGTTAAGCTGGGCAGAGTGAATGATCTGCAGGTGGAATGTCTCATCTGCATGAACGGCCTTCATGGTATTACCTGCGAGAACAGCCTTTCGAAAATCTTCAATGCTGGCTTCCATTATCATGAGACTATAGTCACTGAGACGGCAGTTGCTTTTCTGGATTGCCAGCTTTTCGAGGCTGCCGCGCAGAAAAAAGACTTCATATGCGTCTTGTGGAGAAAGTAGGGCGACTGTACACCCTTTATTAGGACAGTAATCGACTAAACCTTCGAAGGCAAGCTGTCGGAGTGCTTCGCGCACAGGACCTCGGCTGAGTCCGAATTTTTGGGCAATTTCAGCCTCTACCAGTTTTTCCTGAGGCTGAAGGGTTCCATTAATAATCTGCTCACGCAGAGATTCAAGAACAATTTCTGATGTAGTAGTATTTGATGTTTTTCGTTGTTTCTGCATATTTACCTCATAAAATTTTCAGAATAATCCCTTAAGACTTGCGCAACATATTGCATATCAGAAGGTGTGAAGCGCTGATCGCAAGGAACGGATACAATGTGGTCATAAATGTATTGTTCTGATGAATCTGGCAGTGGATGAACCAGAGGTCCTACTGGCCAGTAGACAGTCGAGCGAATCTGGTGATCTGCAAGGTATTGCTGAAATTCGTCACGATTTTCGGCATACAGGCAGAAATGGCTTGGGACAGTAGCCTCTGGAAGTTCAGGAAAGACTGGCTGCACACCATGAAGAGGTGCTGTAAGAGCGTCTAAAAGTGCAGCATAGTTTTCACGTCTTGTCCTGCAAATAGAATCGAAGTCAGCATGGCGTAGGATATATTCTGAATTATCATCACCAGCAAAGCAGTCAAACATCTGACGAAGCCGCAGTTCTCCCTCCCAGAAAATATCGTCGTCTCCTGTCTCGTAGTATTCTTTTCGCTGTTTAAGATGTGTTGGTTCTACCTGCAGAAGAAGTGTTTCAAAAGTTCCATTTCGTTTAACAGCGAATCCACCACAATCAATCCCCATCCATTTTCGGAAGCTTCCGGCAAAATAATCACAGAGAGGATCGATACCGTCAGCTGAGAGCATGGAATGAGTTACATCTTCAAAAATTACAACTCCTTTTTCTTTGCAGGCTTTAACAAAGTCGTGATCATAGTTGCAAAAACCATAGTAGCCGCAAAGAGATAAAACACTGATTTCATCAATAACCGAAGTATCGAAAATGCTGTGCAAATCCTGATCCAGCTCATAAAATTTCAGCTGATATCCGGCTTTCTCAAAAGGAGCAAGGACCGTCTCACAGGTATACAAAGGCACATATGCGACTTTACGCGTATCGTGACGTGCAATCTCCTGTAAACAATAATAGATACCGCATCGTCCGGACATGGTAAATGCCAGATCATCATTAGGTGAACTGATACTTGAAAAGTATCCGTTTTCGATAGGTGTGCTTGGTTCATAGTGGAACATACCGCCAATTTTTCGCATGTTTTATTTCCTCCTCATATAAAATAGGTTACTTTATCGTCATGTTCCCAGTTGATTTTTGTCCGTTAGCTAAAAACTCATTATAATTATAGTAGATTGTTAACGAAAACGAAAGTATTATTTTTCGAAAGAAAATATCTAAAAAAGTCACACAATAACATTATTAACAATTATTATTTTGCAATATTGGTACAAAAGCATAAAAAAAGTGCGTTTTGTAGATGTAGAAACTTCTAGAATTACTGTCAAGAGAAAAAATATGTTAAAAATCAACAAAATTACTGATATTTTTTCGTTGTTAACATCAAGCTGGAATTGTTGACAATCCTATTGGCCTAGACTATACTTGGCTTATCAAGAGCGGCTCAAAAATTCTGTGTTGTCAGAAAAAGTTAATCCTAAATGGGAATAGGAGTTATTGACAGTTAAATATAACTTATAAAATTGTAAATGAATGTAAAAGCTAAAAACTGCATTACAATTGAATATTGTTGCGTTCCCGTCCATAAACAAAAAGATTATATGAAAGGAAGAAAATTATGAGACTTACAAATTTGACTTGGCCGAAAGCTCAAGAATATTTTGAAAAAAATGATATGGTACTTATTTCTATCGGAAGTATTGAGTGTCACGGCCGTCACATGCCACTTGGAACTGATACACTGATTCCGGAGCATTTGTTGGAGAAAATTGAGAAGAAGAGTGATGTTTTGATTGCTCCGACCATTCCATATGGTTCCTGTCAGTGTTTAGCTCCATATCCGGGCACAATTGATATTGACGGCGAGGTACTCTATCAGTTTTGCCGTCAGATTTTCCTGAGTCTGTATCGTCACGGCGCAAGAAAATTCGTTTTCCTGAACGGACATGGCGGAAACATTAAGATGATTGAGCGCCTTGGCATGGAATTCGAAGATAAGGGCTGTCTGGTTGCTATGCTTAACTGGTGGCTGATGGCATGGGATATGAACCCAGCGTGGAAAGGCGGTCACGGCGGTGGTGAGGAAACGGCTGCGATTCTTGGAATTGATCCGTCTTTAGTTGATAAGAGTGAGATAGGTGGGGAACTTAAGTTTAAGCACCTGTCTGATAATCTGAAGACAACAGGTTTCCGTTCTGTTGAGTTCAAGGGAGTTAACGTTGATATTATACGCAATACTCCACATGTAACAGACAGCGGCTGGATCGGACCGGATCATCCGAGTACCGCTACAGAAGAGTGGGGCAAGGAGATGCTTGAGACTACAGCAAACTATATTGTTGATTTCATGGAAGAGTTCAAGAAAGTAAAACTTTCATAAAAGAGGTGTCAGAATGGATAAAAAAACGACGCTGGAAATGATTGCAGCAATTTCAAATGCAAATGGTACATCCGGTTTCGAAGATGAAGTAGTTGCAGCGATTCGTCCTTACGCAGAAGGACTCGGAGAAATTACAGAAGATCGCATGCGCAACCTGTATATACGACGTAAAGAAAATAACGGTAATCGTCCGGTTGTTCAGCTTGACGCACATAGTGATGAGGTTGGCTTTATGGTGCAGGCTATCTGCCCAAACGGAACTCTCCGCATCATTCAGGTCGGAGGTTGGGTTAACCACAATATTCCGGCTCATAAAGTCCTGGTTCGTAACCGATTCGGAGAATATATTCCGGGGCTTACTGCCAGCAAGCCTCCGCATTTCATGACAGAGCAGGAGCGTAAAGCACCTCTGGATATGAAAGATATCACGGTAGATGTTGGCGCTGTTTCTAAAGAAGAGGCGGTTGAAAAGTTCGGCATTCGTATCGGTGAACCGGTAGTGCCGGATGTGACATTTACATATTCAGAAACCACAGATCTGATGGTGGGCAAGAGTTTTGACTGTCGTCTGGGATGTGCGGCAATTCTTAAGACCATGCATACCCTGGCGGGTCAGGAGCTGAATGTGGATATTGTTGGTGCCTGTGCAGCACAAGAAGAAGTTGGTGTACGCGGTGCCACTGTGACAGCACAGGTAATTAAGCCGGATATCGCAATTGTTTTTGAAGGCTGCCCGGCAGATGATACCTGCGTTGAGCCGTATATGGTCCAGACAGCAATTAAGCGTGGACCGATGCTTCGTCACATTGATTCACGCATGATTACCAATCCGCGATATCAGAGATATGCGCTTGATTTAGCAGAAAAGCTTGGCATCCCGGTTCAGGATTCAGTTCGCAGTGCCGGTTCAACCAATGGTGCAACTATACATCTGACTGAAAAAGCAGTGCCGGTCATCGTTATCGGTGTTCCGGTTCGCTATGCACACACACATTACGGAATTTCAGCTTATGCTGATTTTGATAATGCGGCTAAGCTGGCATGCGAAATTCTTAAAAGACTTGATGAAGAGCAGATTATGAGTTTTTAAATACAATACGTAAAAGAAATTCTGGATTTTATGCAGGAGCTAAGATGAGTAGAAACTGCATAAAATCCATTTCTTTATTCTTCGCAAAGATAATATCCACCCCCGCTTTGATATTCATACAGTATCCGACCTTCTGTCTTTAATTTTTTTAAATGAATGAACAGCTTGATTTAAATTTCAATGCAGAGAAAGACCAGAATGGAAATGTTATTCCTGATACCCTTAGTCTTTCCTTCGGGAACCCGCTAATCAATCAGAAATTGGCTGCTTATATTACATTTTTAAATCAACTTCCAGATACAGAAAAAACTCAATATGCACAGTCTCTTATGGATTTTGAGAACAAATTACTTGATGACAATACAGAAATTCACAAGACTGCTGCCATTGATACGACTGCCTCTAATATAACAAATCCCACTTTTTCTGATTCATCCTATCAAAAATTGCAAAATCTATTGTCTGACTGTACATCACAGGAATTGGTGTGGATATTGAAATCTGCTCAACTCATCAAAGAATGTATACGTGATACAAAATAATTCTCATGAATGACAAAACCGCAAGCAGAATGGCTTGCGGTGGTTTATTTTTAATTTTATATTTCAGATTTTGCTACTCTTCCCAAGTATACAAAATCCATTAGAGAGCAGAGTGTCGCCATCTCTTCTGAACTAGTTGATGCAATATTGAGAGGAGGGTGCGGACAAAATTCTGGACTACTATAGGGCTTCGAAAGGAGCCTTTTTAT
>OKTW01000452.1_pt1 | contig 21365 bp, 30 predicted proteins | sample 1606371 | NCBI WGS metagenome assembly OKTW01 (sample SAMEA3879568, study PRJEB24766) | human gut metagenome | biome: human-associated habitat; feature: feces | place: USA | collected 1985/1987
TGTATTCTTAATATAGCAAGATGACTACAGAATGTCAATTAGTGAATTTAACATTATGATTGATGTATTTTAATCATCATTTTCCGTGCATTTTGATAATGCCAAGGTTCCTGTTCGAGCTACTTCCACAATACTGATGGTCTGAAGCATCTTGATCAGAGTGTCGATTTTCTCCGGAGCATCGCAAATCTGCAGCATCATAAAGTGTTTTGACATATCTACGATCTCTGTTTTCATAATGTCACAGATTTCTATAATATCCCTACGATTATTCTTGTTATATTTAACTTTTAATAACATTAATTCCCGGGTATAGCACTGTTCCTGGGACAAAGTCTTCACTTTGATGACATCCAGTTTCTTATTCAGCTGCTTTTCAATCTGCTCTAGGGTACGCTCATCACCGGAGCTTACAATGGTCATACAGGAAACTGCATGGTCATCGGTCTCTCCCACGGCAAGGCTGTCAATATTAAAACATCTTCTGGAGAACAGACCGGCTACCTTGCACAGAACACCGGAACGGTTCTCTACCAATACGGAATATATTCTCTTCATTTTAAGTACAGCTCCCTTCCGTTATTTTACCAGATCCATCGGATCGATCAGACATTCTAACAGCATGGTATTGTCTTCCGCCAGAAAAGCGTCCAGAATCTCATCCACGTGTTCCATGTTGTTCAATCGCAGATACGGAATATCATAGGCCGCAGATAATTTCTCCAGATCCGGGCTTCCGGACAGATCCACGACAGAATAATGATCTTTGTAGGTATAGTGCTGGTATTCCCTTACCATACCCAGATAATTGTTCTTTAGCACGATGATCTTTACCGGGATATTGTGCTGTCTGATCGTAGCCAGCTCCATCATGGACATCTGAAAGGAACCGTCACCGCATACCGCAATAACCTGCTTATCCATGGCCGCTGTCTTGGCTCCCATGGCTGCCGGAATAGAATAACCCATGGTTCCCATACCGCCGGAGGTCAGGAACTTGCCTTTTTTCACAATGTGATAGCCACAGGACCAGATCTGATTCTGTCCCACGTCCGCCACATAGACACCGTCCTCCTGCATCTTCTCGGAAAGTCTTGTGATAAATGCTGCAGGATCCACATAATCGGGATTGGGGGTTCTCTTCTTCTCCATGGTAGAACGATATTCATTCAATGTAGTGAGCCATTCCTCGTAGTTACAGTCAAATTCTTCTTTCTGAAAATCCTGGAAGATGTGTTTTGCATCACCTACCAGTGGAATGGAAGGACCCGCATTTTTGCCGATCTCCGCAGGATCCACGTCAATGTGCACCAGCACTTTGTTTCTTGTGATGAGATCTGGCTGACTGACCGCGCGATCTGCCACTCTGGCTCCCACCATGATCAGCAGATCCGATTCGTTCATGGCACGGTTGGCATAAGTCTTACCGTTATTGCCCACCATTCCATAATAAAGCGGATGTTCGGTAGGCATAACACCGATACCCATCATGGTGGACACCACGGGAATACCGTGTTCTTCCGCAAAGCTGCGCAGCTCCTCCTCGGCCTCACTGAGCAGGACTCCTCCTCCGGCACAGATAATGGGACGTTTCGCCCGCTCCAGTTCTTTGATAACCTTCTTGATCTGCACGGCATGTCCTTTGACGGTAGGCTTGTAGGTACGTAGATTCACTTCTTCCGGATAATGGAAATTTTTGATCGTTGCATTCTGGATATCAATGGGAATATCGATCAATACCGGCCCTTTTCTACCGGTATTGGCAATATAAAATGCTTCCTTGAACACTCTGGGAATATCATTTACATTTTTCACCAGATAGCTGTATTTTACAAAAGATTCCACGGCGCCGGTAATATCCGCCTCCTGGAACACATCACTGCCCAGCAGTTCACTGTTGACCTGACCGGTAATGCAGATCATGGGGATACTGTCAGCAAATGCCGTGGCAATACCGGTGATCACATTGGTGGCACCGGGGCCGGAGGTCACCGCACATACACCGGGTCTTCCGGTCATACGGGCAACACCGCTGGCCGCATGGGCTGCGTTCTGTTCTGTACGGATCAACACCGTTTTGATGTCAGAATCCAGAATGCTGTTGAAAAAAGGACATATGGCAACACCGGGATATCCGAAAACAGTACTTATCCCCTCTGCTTCCAGACATTTAATAATCGCATCTGCTCCAATCATTTTGCTTTGCTCCTTTATCTATACTCCATTATTTCTGTTGTTTCAGACTCTTTTACATCAGGCTTTTGGCCAGTTTCACGGCATCCGCCGCATCCTTGGAATAGCCGTCGGCACCGATCTCATCCGCATATTCCTGCGTAATGACAGCGCCGCCGATGATGATCTTGGCGGTGATGCCTTCTTCTTTTGCGGCTGCCACGATTTCCCGCATTCTCTGCATGGTGGTGGTCATCAGTGCTGACAGGGCAATAAATTCCGCATGATGTTCTTTCGCCGACTCCAGAATTTTCGCCTGCGGCACATCCTTGCCAAGATCGATCACATGGAATCCGTGGTTTTTTAACATCAGTGCCACCAGATTCTTGCCGATATCATGGATATCTCCTTCCACCGTTGCAATGACCACCACCGGCATTTCTTCTCCGGTGCCTCCGGTCTGCAGCAACGGTTCCAGCACCTCGATGGAATTCTTCATGGCTTCCGCACTGGCAATCAGCTGCGGCAGAAAATACTTGCCCTGATCAAAGAATTCACCTACCTGATTAATGGCAGGAAGCAGTACCTGATTCAATAGCTCCGCAGGTTTCTCTCCGCTTTCCAATGCTTCCTTCGTGATCTTTACAATGCCGTTACGGTTGCCTTTCAGTACCGCCGTCTTCAGCTTGTCCTGCATTTCATTGATCTGCGGACCGTTATCAGTAGTCGCTTCTTTGGCGGCATTGCCGGCAGTGCCTGTCTTGGCGGTTGTTCCCTGATTTTCCAGCAGTGCCAGTTTTTTTGCCAGTTCCGCTTCTTTCTCTTCTCTGCGCTCCCTGACACCACCGGCGTACTCGATATAGCGAAGAGCGGCTTCTTCTTTGTTCAACAGCAGATCCGCAGCCAAAGCACAGCTCATCAGAAGTTCCTGGGAAGGATTGGCAATAGCCATGGTCAGTCCCGCCTGAATTGCCAGCGTCAGGAATGCGGTATTAACAAAACTTCTCTCCGGCATGGCGAAGGAAATGTTGGACAGACCGCAGATCGTGGCAAAACCGTTCTCTTTGCAATAGCGGATGGTCTCCAACGTTTCCAGTGCAGCTTTCGGATTGGCACCTACCGTTGCCACCAGACCGTCCACCACGATATCTTCTTTGCACATTCCCAGAGAAAGTGCCCGGTCATAAATCTTGTGAATAATCTCTTTCTTCTCTTCTATATCCTGGGGCAGTCCCGCATCCGACAAAGGAAGCAGGATAAACATAGCACCGTATTTGGCTACAATGGGAAGTAGTTTTTCAAATTTTTCCGTCTCCAGAGATACAGAATTGACCAGAGCACGTCCGGGATAATTACGCAGTGCAGCTTCTAAGACTTCCACGTAGCTGGAATCCAGGGAAAGAGGCAGGTTCGTGACACCGCTGACTTCCTCCAGAGCCCGAAGCATGCTGGCTTTCTCGTCGATACCGCTCATGCCCATATTGATATCCAGTACCTTGGCACCGCAGGCTTCCTGTTCTTCGGCAAACTGTATCACCTTTTCAAAGCTGCCCTCACGAAGCTGTGCCTGAAGTGCTTTCTTGCCGGTAGGATTGATACGTTCTCCCACAACAAAAAAGCCGTCATCCAGACCAAAGCTGTGGGTAATACGTTCGGAGGTCAGATACCGAATTCCATCCGGTCTTCGGGATGCTGCAACCTTCGCATCTGTACCAAATCGTTCATGGATCTGTCTTATGAATTCCGGAGTGGTACCACAACAGCCGCCAAGAATCGTAGCTCCGGCATTGACCAGTACTTCCATCTCTTCTGCAAACTCTTCTGCTTCCATGTTGTAGCAGGTAGTTCCGTTTTCATCCAGAAAAGGAAGTCCGGCATTGGGTTTTGCAATTACAGGAATTCTGGTATGGGATACCATCTTCGAAATAATGTTCTCCATCTGAGCCGGACCAGTGGAACAGTTGGCACCGATAGCACTGGCCCCCAGGCTTTCCAACATAATGGCCGCCGTTTTCGCATCCGTACCGAACAAAGTTCTTCCATCCGCTTCAAAGGTCAGTGTAGCGATTACCGGCAAATCACAGACTTCTTTCGCCGCGATCAGTGCCGCTCTGGTCTCCGCCAGGCTCATCATGGTCTCCACCACCAGAAGATCCGCCCCGGCATCCACCAGACAAAGAATCTGCTCTTTATAAATATCGATCAGTGTTTCCAGCTCCATTTTTCCCATGGGCTTTAACTGTTCACCAGTCATTGTGAGATCACCGGCCACATAAACCGGATGTCCCGGAGTACTCTCTGCCGCTTTCTTCGAAATAGCCACCAGATCACGAATCATGGAAGTCATATTTTTTTCCAGATGATATTCTGCCAGTTTGACGCGATTGGCGGTAAAGGTAGGGGCATACAGGATATTGGTTCCCACCTGCACGTAATCCTTCTGTAATTGCAGCATGACATCCTGATGCTCCAGGATCCACTGCTCCGGGCAGACGCCGGAAGGCATTCCTGCCTTCACCAGATTGGATCCTGTAGCGCCGTCCAGATATAAAATATGGTCTTTACTTAACGTAATAAATTCTTCTCTTGTCATAGTTCTCTTTTCCTGTATCTTGATTCTTTTAATCATACCACAATGTCCTTTTATTCGTAAAGGGGACGTTTTAACATTATAAGGTTGCGTAAAACTGCAGAATATGATAAATTTTTAGATGGATCAAATGATTTGGAGGATATAATTTTGAACAAAAAAATACTTGCCCTTACGGCCGGACTGCTGACCGCACTTACGCTTACCGCCTGCGGAAAGGATCCTGCGCTGACACAGTTTAAGGAGGAAATAGATTCTTTTTGTACCGAGATCTCCGATATAGATACCGAGATCAACAACGTAGACGCGACATCCGAAAATGCCACCGATGAACTTCTCGGTTATCTGGATCAGCTGGACAGTGCTTTTCAGGATTTTGCAGCGTTGGATTTTCCTACTGAATTTGATTATCTGGAATCTCTTGCCGATGAAGCAAGCGAATATATGACCACTGCGGTAGAGAGTTACCACGATGCCTATGATAACGGTGGTTACAATCAGCTGACCGCAGACTATGCAAAGGAAAATTATGCCAGAGCTTACAAGCGGATCCAGATCATCATCACTTTCCTGCACGGTGAACAGCCCGAAGATGTGAATCTGACCACTGCAGAGGAAACAGCGGCTGCTTCTGCTGCAGAATAGTTACATTTTTTTAATAATCACAGAAACGTGCGCTGCCAGGCGCACCCATAAAAAGAATCCCCAATGCAATGAACATCGGGGATTCTTTTTATGACTTATTGTCATTTTTATTATTTTAAAATCTTGATCTGACCAATCAGGGGAACTTCCTTCTCCTGCTCCTGGCAAGCATAAATCAGACCCATGAGCCAGCATACGAACAGGAAAATGCTCAGGATAGTGCCAACAATACCACCTACGTAAGGAATGTAGTTGATTACTGCTGCAACGATCTGACCGATCAGAATCACCAGAGCCTGATTCAGATGGAACTTAGCACCCTCTTTGTCACCTGCGCAAAAAGCAACGATCCAGCCGATCCAGGTAATGTAAGCAATGATACCCGTAGTTTTTTTATTCATGTTTTCTCCCTCTGCACTTTTGTGCGATAAAATATTCTGTATATGTAAAAAATGCAAATACAGTCATAATGTAATGTGAAACTTCAGAAGCAAAATATTCTTCAGAATAAAGTTCCCTATCATGATCCCTACCGCCGCATACAGATGCCATTCATGAAAGCGCCAGCCTTTGATCCTGCCAATATGTAATCTGGCAAGGGTCTGACTTAGCATAAAACCTCCAAAGATAACAACAGTATACGTAACCAGTGGATGATACCAGGTGGCCAGTAGCGGATGTCCAGTAAGCAGTGCACTTACCGCTCTCGTTCCACCACAGCCGGGACAGTAAATCCCAAATAATCGATAGACCACGCAGGTATATCCCTGCAGTCTCGGAACGATTATATGAAGATACAGAAAGCTTCCGATGCTTCCGACCAGCAGAAATATCCATCCTGCAATATAAAGCTGATCTTCCAGGCTCCGCTGGTTTTTAGTAGTAGTTTGCAAGTTCACTCATAAATGCCACAGAAAATACAGCAGCTAAGATTGTAATGATAATTCCCAGTACAATACCAATGATAGAACAGATCAGTCCAGCCTTTGCCAGGCCGGTCTTGCCCTGCTTGTTGGCAAATACTGCGCAAATGATACCACCGATTCCAAACAGTGCGCCGATCCATCCGGTGCAGCATCCAAGTATGATGGAAAGGATACCCAGTACCAGGCTGACAATAGCCAGTACATTGTTTTCTTTATTCTCCGGCTGCTGTACAGGAGCTGTTGCAGCTGCCTGAGGCTGTACATTTGCGGTATAATCCTGATAATTGTTCACAGGCTGTTCTGTTACCGGGGTCTCCTGTACAGTTTCTGCTGCGGAGCTTACTTCTGTTGCAGTAGTATCTACTGTAACATTGTTTTCATTTTCAAAATTCTGTCCGTCCATTTTCTCCTCTTTCTGGCCTGGAAAAGGCCTGATATTAATCTGCCAGGGGATTACCCTTGCCGTCTGTGTCGATCTTGCCGGTCAGGATCATGATACCTTCTACCAGTCCCCAGATACCTACACCCATAACAATGAATACGCCGACTACCACACAGCATAAAAGGATTCCCACGATGGAAAGTACCAATTGGGTAACTGCCTTACCGGTATAGCCAAGATAGAAATTATGTACGCCGAACGTACCAAGGAAAATTGCCAACAGACCGGCTACCAGTTTGGATTTTGCATCCGGTGCCGGTGCCTGCTTATTGGCTACGCCACAGTTTAAACATACTGCTGCATCCGGAGCTAAAGGCTTACCGCAGTTATGGCAGTAATTATTCCCCTGTCCCTTGGCCACACCGCACTTTACGCACATCACAGCTTCGTCTGTCATATAAGGCTCGCCGCAATTCTTACAAAAGTACATTTATTCTTCCTCCCTCTTTTTTGTTCCTGACTCATTTCTCAGTCATTACTGTACATTATACAGGATGTTTGTATATTTTACCAGTGTTATTTTCACATTATAGGCTCTCATAACGTGCAATTTCTACCGGAAAACGAAGTTATTTCCGCCTTTTGTCACAAAATATGAATAATTTCCGATACAATTCGTAATATCCAAAAACTGCCATGACAGAGAATACCGGAATGGTATTATATAGATATCTGGCTCTTGCCTCGAATAACATAACAAATAAAAACATACCGATAAATGTAACGATCATCACAGTAGAAAGACACAGCCGGTCAGACAGGTTCTCTTCTGTCCGGTATTTGGGTCTGCGGATTGTTGACACCGCCGTCCACAAAAGCATACCAGCCTCTGTTATGACTCCCAACAGTACAAAAAGCCATAATCCCTGGCTGATCGTCGTAAACCAGATATAATTGCTGCCGTCCTGCCAGTAAAAAGCCCTCAGAGGTTCTTTCCAGGAGCTGTCTATGTTCAACGGATATTCCCACGCCTGAAAATACCCTTCCTGATACCAGCTGAACGTCCCGTCGTTAAAATTCATGACCTGCTTACGCAGCCAGAACCGGATTGTACCCCAAATACCACGATCACCGATTCTTTTGCGGATTCCTTCCATCTCATATTGTATCCGGGTATTTTTATCCGTACCAGCAAAAGATCGTACGATCTCAAGTCCCTCTCCGGAACAGGCCCCGGTAGTATCCTCATTGAGGCCGTTATACATATAATTACTCCAGCCGATCTCCATATCCGCATTATAATCATACTGTACGGAACAGTAGATTCCCTGCTTACAGAAAGCCCCAAGTCCGAAAGCCGCTATCAGAAGCAAGATTTTTAAGCCGGTCTTCTGCAGCCGCTTACGCATTGGCACCTCTTCCCAGGCAGACCATACCAGATCCACCAGTACTACCGCAATCAATGTGACATAGCAGGTGGCTTTCATGATTCCGCCAAGGCACCCCAGAAACATTATCAAAAACCATAAAAGGTATTTCCGTTTTCTCCCATTCTTCCGGAACAATGAATACAGTAGAAGAATCAGGATCGGCATGGCAATGGTGCTTCCGTCCGTATAGGGAATAATCTTCCAGGGAGAGATTCCCAGAAAGATGCTCTGAAAGACCAGGGCAATCACGGAAATTCCAAGGTTCCTGCTGACCTGAAGGACCAGAAGTACTGAACAGAATACCGCCAGTGACAGCATGACGCACTGGAACTGGATCCAGATAAATTCCGGATTGTAGGGATACCCCTTAAGTCCTGAGGCAAAAGAATACAACTGATACAAAAGCCATGTAACGGGAATATTATTACTGTAGATCGTATAGTAATCGTCATACCCCAGTGTCTGGCCCTCATAAAGCCAGCGGGCGGAATTGGCCACCATGCCGCAATCCCAGCCACCATAAAATGCAATGCATTTGGATATTTTTATATTCACAAGACAGAACAGAATACAGACTGCCAGTGTGATCCCGGTAAACCAGACTGCTATGCGTCCGGTGTAAGGAATCTTTCGCAGAAAATAGTACGCTGCCCCCAGTACAGCCACTCCGATCACCGTGCACAGGGATAGTACTTTATTTCCCTCCACGGTAATGATCTTATGCATTTCGTTGTAGTTCATATTGGTCCCGTAGAATACTATATAATAGAAAACAGGAAGAAACAGTACAAGCAAAAGCACTGACAGTGTTGCTGTACTGATACATTTTTTCTTCATTGTCAGAAATTCCTTTCCATTCTTGTTCTCAAAATACTATTGGTAATATTTTAGCATTTCTCTGAACTATTTACAATGTAACTACAGAAAATCAATCCCGTAGATCCTCTCTACCGGAATTTCTGTTCCCTGTATCCGAAGGCTTTTTGTGTTCTCATCGATTTTGCGGACACAGCCTTCTACGGCAGTATAACTGCCGCCGTCCTTTTTCTCATCCGGCACAAAATAAATAATTTTCACCGGTACTGTGTCCAGCAGATGCTGTTGCAAATAAGAAATCTGGCGGTCGATCTCCTGCTTCCTGTCCTCATCCAGTTCCACAAAACGGTCTGTCCGGCGGGCCGTTTCTCTCAGAGCGTCATCATATCCCGCCAATGCTGCAAACGGTGAAAACTGTGCAGCACGGTCCTGTAAAGCCATTCGGGGATGGGTGGCTGACACCGGGTGAGGCAGATGGAGCATGTCCTTATATTTTTCATTCATCTTTTTACTCTTTTCCTGTTATCGGATTTTGTGGTCCGATAAATATTATGCCTTATGTCCGCCAATCTGACGGTTCCTGTCTATGGTTGTGGCTCCCTCCTGCAGATCGGCAGCCTTCAGAATCGCATTCTTTCCATACTTTGATTTTACGCTTAGCATTGCTTCCTGCAAGTGTTTTTCTTTTTCCAGCCGTTCCTTTTCCAGCTGCTTTGTTTCCCGGGAAGTTTCCTTCTGCCCCGTTTGCAAAAAGCCTCCGGAGAACAGATCCAGCTGTTCGTAGAACGGCTCTTCCTTTACGCTGTCCGCATCCTTTAGATGATTGGCCACCAGAGTGATTCTTCGGGTCAGCAGCATGGGATCTACAATCCGTTCATATAATCCCATTGTTGTCTCTGTAATCCTGCTGACTGACGCAGTCATTGCATCAAGGTTTCCAGTGCCGTGGGCATGCTTCGGCACGCTTCTGCCATAACGATCTACCGTGATTTCACCATGATAATGATCTGCGATCTCCGGAATCTTCAGGTTGTCAATATCATAGCCAACAGTCAGCACGATCTGATCTGTGACCAGCTTTTTTTCCACCAGATCCATTGCCAGCTGTTCTGCCATTTCCCGGACTACGATCTTGGCCTGCATAAAATCCGTGGCGCAATGCAGTACCTGACCGGAGCTGATACAGTTAGTCTCCGGTCGATAGGATTTGATCAGGTCCATGGTCACCGGCTCATACCCCCAGGCATGATCGATCAAAAGCTCCGCATTGATGCCGAACATCCGGTACAGCAAATCTTCGTTATAGTAATCTCCCGGTCCTCCGATAGAGCATCTGGCCACATCGCCCATGGTAAACATTCCGGCGGCTTCCAACTTCTTGCGGTATCCGGCGCCGACTCTCCAGAAATCCGTCAACGGCCTGTGATCCCACAAAAGTTCCCGATAGCTGATCTCATCCAATTCGGCAATCCGGACTCCGTTATCATCCGGTTCCATATGCTTTGCTACAATATCCATGGCAATCTTGCACAGGTACAGATTGGTTCCAATTCCTGCTGTGGCGGTCAGCCCTTTTTTCTCCAGAATCTCTGTTGCAATTCTGGATGCTAGTTCTCTCGCTGTCATACCATAGGTCTTCAGGTATTGTGTCACATCCAGAAACACTTCATCAATAGAATAGACATGAATATCTTCCGGTGCGATATATTTCAAATAAATATTATAGATCTGGGTACTATATTCCAGATATCTCGCCATCCGGGGCGTGGCGGTCACAAAACCAACTTCCAGTTCCGGATGCCTCTGCAATTCATCCGCAAAGGTGCTTTTTCCCAAAAATCTGCCGCCAGGGGACCGCACTTTCCGCATGGCATTTACTTCTCTTACTTTGGAGATCACTTCGAACAGTCTTGCCCGTCCCGGGATTCCATAGGATTTCAGAGAGGGAGATACCGCCAGGCAGATGGTCTTCTGCGTCCGGGAAGCATCCGCCACCACCAGATTCGTATTCAAAGGATCCAGCCCTCTGTCAACGCACTCCACGGAGGCATAAAAAGACTTCAGATCCATGGCAATATAAGTATGGGATTGTGATTCCATTGCTGCCTCCTTTCAAACACTTTCTATAAATGATTATAGCAGAATGCATGTTCGATTACAAAGTAATTTTGTGGAAAAAAAGACTCCCGAACAATGTCGGGAGCCTTGAAATCCTTGATTTATCTGATTTTATGTTTTAGAACTTACCAGCCTTAGCAGCTTCCTCGATGGAAACAGTAATGCACGTATTTATCGCATCCGCTGGCGTTTTTGTTACCTGTATGTTTCCTATTCATCAATTTTTATACCTATTCAGCACTTCTCACGGCTTATTTAGCATTCCTCTCCGGCATACACAAAACCTGTCTCTTCCCAAAACTTCATCGGGGAAATGTAGTAATCGTACTGGCTGCTCCCTTCCTTCTTGAAAGCAACTCCGAATTTCAGAAATCCAAGGATAATGCCCTGGCGTATAAACTGCTGATCCTTTTTCATTACTCTTGCCGCTACTGCCACCGGTACATTTTCGCCAGTGAACTCCGGTACTTCTAAATATACTTTACTCTTATCCATTTGTCAACTAACTCCTTTCTTTCTGTGCTGCAGTCAGAGCACTCACAATATCCTCTGCCTTCTTTGGCCCGATGCCCTTCACGCCCAGGATAACTTCTCTCACTTCATCCTCAGTTAAGCCTTCCGCATCTTTCATACCGTCCGCATGGCCTGCCTTGTATAAATTCTTGCAGAATACATCCATCTGCTGATGATCCATTCTCTTAACATCCTTGTATGTTTTTCTGTTCAATGTGTACTGTTTCATCCTTCGCCCTCCTTATTGCATTTTCCCTATGTGATTCAAAAACCCTTTTTTATGAGCACAAGAATAGCAATAACTATATCTGCCTCGTATTGTTTCTCCGCAACTTCTACATTTGTGTTGCCTCTCGGTTGCTTTTCCATAAGGCTGTCCCATTTCAAAATAGCATTCCCTGCAGTATGTATAATGCTCTCTGCAGTATGCTCAACATCTCATACATTTCGCCATATTGCTGTCCTCCTATACAAACGGTAACTCGCTGTCGTCTCCTGCAGGTATAAATCCATCATTCCCCGGCTGTGGTGCCGGTGCAGGCTGTGTGTTATAGCCTCCTGCGTTACTACTCTCTGCGTTTTTGCTCTCAGCAAACTCCTGGTCCTCCGCAACAATGTCGGTCGTATATACTCGCTGACCGTCCTTATTGGTGTGGCTTCCGGTCTGTATTCTTCCGGTCAGCACAATCTTTGTTCCCTTATGCAAATATCTCTCAGCAAATTCAGCTGCCTTACCAAACGCAACGCACGCAATGAAATCTGCTGAGTTCTCCTGGTTTCTTCCTCTTCTATCTACTGCCAGGGTGTAGCGAGCTACTGCTGTAGCCTGCTCTCCCTGGGAATATCTAACCTCCGGATCACGTGTAAGGCGACCCATCAAAATTACCTTGTTCATCTATTCCGTCTCCTTTCGTCTTATCCTAAGTTTCATTCCTGGAACTATGCTGTGTCCCTTGAACGGCAACTGTCTGTCATTATTCTTCACAACTTCCATTTCCATCGTATATAAAGTTCCTTTCAGTTCTCCTTGCATAATTAGTTTCTTGACGATACTTGCGATACAGTCGCCTTTCTGTATCGTATAGGTATGCCAGCCGTCAAAATAATCTGCCGGAAGGTTCTTCGCTTCTTCTACCTTCCTTCTCGCTATCTCTGCAGCCTCTTTCCTTTTACGCTCCTTCTCTTCCCATTCTTCCGGATGCTCCATTTTTAATCTTAGGTCTCTCAGCTCTTCCTCCAAAAAATCCTCAGTCTCCGGGATTAAACCAAATGGTCCTAATTTTGCCATGCTGATACCTCCTCGATTTTCAAAACGTAATAGATTTTTCCTGGCTCAGCTCCCCATTCCGGCTTACCTTTTCCAAATTGCAGGGTGCATTTGCAAACAACTTCCGGCGAATCTTTCGAGTACCCATTTCTGAATACTACTGGTACCGGCCACGGCTTCCGGATTTCTTTCGGTGCCGCCTCTCCATATACCATCTGCCCGCCTGCCAGCAGGAACCCGAACGCATTCATAAATCTGCTGTCGTAATACGGCTTGATTTCTCTATACTCCTCTTTCTTTTCTCCGGAGACGATCATATCAAACCACTTCTTTTTTATTGGCAGCGTCAGCATCGCCCTCCACCTTCCTTCTCTTTCAGATATTTTTCGCATTTTCGGTATATTTCCGGATCAAACTCTTTCCGCTCATGCTCGTATGAACTGTACTCTGCCGGACTGCATCCGGCAATCTGTGACATCTTCATCATTGTTACTTTGGTGTCTTTCCTCAGTGCTGCAATATAGCCTGCATACATTCCCTTCTGACTGTTCAAGTTCTGAATCTTAATTCTTTCCTTAACTGCTTCTGACTCTGCAATTCTCTTTACTTGATAAACCTCGCACTGCTCATTTTTGCAATCAAACAAGCATCCATGCCTGTCCTTTGGTCCATCATAGAACCCCGCCACATATTTTGTGGGTTCTTTGCAGGCATTACATTTTCCGTTCAATATCATATCTTAGTTCCTCTATCATTTGATTATCGGGCATATATAAGCCGTTTCTCCGATCTTGTACGCAACGGTTACTCCGCAATACTTTCCGGTCGGTTTTAACAGCATACATATTCTTTCGTCTGTTCCTTGTATCTTTACGCAATAACCGCGCGTCCTGCACGAATACGGTATATCAACCTCTACGATTCCTTTATTTTTCCCCATCGCTCGACACCTTCTTTCTATCTCGTGCTGCAGACCGGAACATCATCAACAGCATTTCCGACACTGGCCTGCTTCTATCTTTTCTCTTTGCCTTCTTGATTGCTTTGAGGTCGTACCACTCGCCCCGGTAGTTCATTCCATCCGGAACATACACGCCTACCTGGTATGGAATTTCTTTCTTGATCTGCTCGTACACTTCCTCTGGCATCACGTAGTAATTGTAGTCTCCCAGGAAGTTATGACCGTTCTTCGAGTGAAAATCCTCTACCGAGGACTTAACCTCGTAGCAGTAGAAGTCTCCCTTCTCTATGCCGGACACAGTATTGTTTACCGGCTTGAATTTCATAAAATCCACCCGCACTGCATTCGTGGTGGCGTAGTCGAAGGTCACTTCCTTGGCCCAGTAAATTCTCGGATCATTGTTCGGGCAGATGTGCCGCTGAATTGAAAGCGATAGCATCGCCGTAATCTCCGGTGAATTGCTATCGGGTAGCTGATCCCTGTAATCTCCTTAAATCTGCTGTCTGATGTATAGAGAAAATTGCCGCCCATCATGTACCAACGTTTTCTGCAGTATGCAGGCTTGCAGTCAATGTACTCTTTACGGCACTTGTCGTACTCCTCTGGGAATATCGGTTTCAACATTGGCAGATTATGAGCTTGGCAATACGAAGGTTGTCCCGGTGGACAAGGTGGTGCTTATGGCTGACCTCTACAACGCCCCGGAATTGATTACTGGGTACTGTATGCGAGAATGCCCGGTACACGGATTCCTACCACTGGCAACCGAAGAGAAAAGTTTAGAAGGAATTGCATTAAGGCTTTTGCAGAACTTCAATGAGGATTCATTGAAGAATATGCGAGACAGTCTGATCGAGATAACTGCAGATGGAAAAATCACAAAGGACGAATTACCAGCCTTGGAAAAAATCATCGGGCAGCTCGAAAAGATGGCAGAGGTAATAAGTGAAATGAAAATTGCCGGAGAGAAGTATTTGAACGGCAAGTAAGCCGGAGCAACGCCGGAAAGGAGTTCAGAATTGAAGAAAGCAAGTAAGCGAAGAATATTGTTTGCGGCAAGAATGGCAACGATGGTCGGAGCTGCCTGTTTTGCAGTAAGTGGCATTTCAGAAACGCTCGGGCAGGAAAAAGAAAAAAGCCGGCCGGTCTACATAGCCACAGAGGAAGTGGCAGAGACGACGTATATGCCGGAGGTTGAAGAGGCAACGCAGCCAACGGAGACAGCAAAGGCAGTTGAGACAGAAGAACCGTTGATTGCAAGTATGGATTGGGACAAGGACGATTCTTACCTGCTATGCAAGATAGCAATGGCCGAAGCTGAGAGTGAAGGCGTGAAAGGAAAGGCACTGGTTATGCTGGTAGTCCTCAACAGAGTTTGGAGCGATGAGTTCCCGGACACAATCGAGGAAGTGATTTTTCAGAAGAACCAGTTCAGTCCAGTAGCAAACGGAAGATACGACGCAGTAGAGCCGGACGAAGAGTGCTACGAAGCATTGAAGCTGATCCAGGTAGACCATTGGAATGAAAGCCAGGATGCTTTGTATTTTGAGAGCAAGAGCGACAGTAAGTGGCACAGCGAGAATTTGGAATTTCTTTTCAAGTACGGCAATGTCACTGTCGGCGATGTTATCAAGAGAAACTGGAACTTCTTTGTCAACAGACCGCCTAAGTTACAGTCGTTACTCGGCGTAGACAGATAAAGAGTACCACATACGAAACCAGTAGGGGAGCCGGAGCGGTTCCCCTTTTTAATCAAAAAGAATTGGAGGATATTCAAATGGCTAAAGAATTTGTAAAAGGCGTAACAGTAGGCGAGGCAACAGCTGAGGAGAATACTCAGCCTACAGTAAGTACAGTGGAGACAAACGAAGAGGAAACAAAGCAGGTGATCAAAGCAAATGAGGAAGATTTCATTGCAGGTCTGATTGCGGCTGCAGATTTCGCTTCCGACGAAGAGGAAACACAGAGAGTTGAGATTTTCAGAAACGGCAAGCTCGCTTTTGCATTCTATATCAGACCTCTTGGCTCAACAGTTCTGCAGCTCCTTCACGGCTCCATAGTCTCTCGTTGTATGTTGCCGCCTTTTTCCTGGCCTGGAAATACATATTTGTGTTCTCGTTTGTAGGGCCTCTTCCCATTTCTTGTTACCTACCCTTCCGCTATAATTTACTTATCAGCTGGAACAGCGACCAGGTGGATTCCGAGCAGGTTATTCACCCCGCTTACGATTGCTTCGTTCATCATCTTGCCGTTAATTACCAGTGACAGCCGATCCCTGGAGACATCCAGCTGCTTCGCCAGCTCATTGACGGTCATGCTCTGTTTTACCAGTTCCACCTTCACTGTCTGGCACCATTCATCGGACGGTGTTTCGGTTCTCTCCGGCAGTCCTTCCGTTCCAAGCACTTCGTTGATCTTCTCAGCGATTACCTTGTAACTTGAATTGGAATATCTGCCGTTGACTACCTGGGAAACAGTCGCATTGCTGTAACCGATTTTTTCGGCCAGCTGCTTCAATGTCATATCGTAGTCGATTACTGCTTTTTTAACAGCTTTGCCCCACTGTGATGTTTCCTGCTTCATGCTTGCGTTTCACTCCTTTCTCGCATTTGTGTAAAAACTATTTATCTTTTCTGATTTGCGTGCTATAATGTAAGTAAACCTCTTTACAAACTCGCAAACAGACGCACGAAATACAAGTACAATCTCTCGGCTCGCAACTTTGAGTTGTTTTGTATTTCATGTATTTATTATAGCACGTATCTGCGAGTTTGTAAATGTTTTTGCTCTTATTTGCGTATTATTTTTACCACGGAGGTTGCCTATGGAAATCATCGAAAGAATCACTGAAACCCTTGAAAAAACGGACAAAAAGGCTACTGATCTGTGCGACCGCCTCGGCATTCGGACATCTACGATGTCTACCTGGAAAACTCGCAATAGCGACCCGCCAGCGAAATACATCAAACCGATTGCAGACTTCCTTGGCGTGTCAGTTCATTACCTATTGACCGGCGAAGAGGCTCCTGCCCGCAAGCTCACCACTGCAGAAGAGGACGAACTTCTCGAACTGTACCGGGCATTGCCACAGAACAAACAATTTGAGTTTATCGGGGAACTCAAGGGATTTCTGAAAGCCTATACAGAGTCTCAGAAATACCTCGACAAAGAAAAAAGATTATCAGTTTAGAATGGTACCGGCTTTACGGCCGGTACTGAGGAGATGTGCCTATGAATAACAAATACTTTGAGCTGGCACGCAATGAGGAGAGGTCCGGGAACGATGCCGCTGCATTGCTTCTTTATCTCTCCTCTTTTTGTGACAGTTGCAATCACGGCACCAGGAATCGCTCCTACGGTGTCGTAGCAAAGATCCGGCACCTGCAGCACCGGCTTATGCTCACTGACCTGCAGTTATTCGGATTGGTTCACTCATACGGTCCACTTACGGACTCTGAGTGCAAGAAACTTTTAGACTGTTCCATACGTGGTACCGGTATCTCCGGTTACGCCTATGGATATTAACAAATTTTCAGAGCGTCTATCGCATTGTATGCAGGAACGCCACTTGAACGGTAATGACCTTGCCGCTCTTTCCGGCGTGACTGCCGCTACAATCTCACGCTATCTCAACGGACTGCGAACACCGACCGTCGATAATGTCATGCTGCTGGCTGACGCCCTCGATGTGTCCGTAGATTACCTTCTTGGACGGCATAATGTTCCGGATGATAAAATGCTCGTGTCCTTGTATTCCGTCGCTTCCTGCGACGATAAGCGTGTCCTATGGACGCTCCTGGAAAGATACGGAGGAAACCATGGAACAACTAAACGGCAATGAACCATTTACCCTGCGTGGTTCCGATACTTCTATTGTGCTGCAGGATTTTTGGCGTTGGGCGTATTCTGATCTGCTCAACAATACCCACCGTGGAGTGCTTGCTGAATTTCTCGTACACTCTGCCCTTGAAACAAAAGATGTCACACGTGCCGACTGGCTGCCGTTCGACCTTACTTCTCCTTCCGGCCTCCGGATCGAGGTCAAGTCGTCTGCCTATCTGCAGGCGTGGACTCCGGAAGATGTGTTCTCGCAGATTAGCTTCGACATTGCAAAGAAATTTGCCTGGGATGGAGCTACCTACGCCTCTATGGCTATGCGTAACAGTGATTTGTATGTGTTCTGCGTCTTTACCGCTCGTACACGTGATGTTTCAATTCTTGATCTCGACTACTGGGACTTTTATGTTCTACCTACCTCGGTTCTTAATGAGAAGGTGCCGGAGCAGAAAACAATCACGCTCTCTTCTCTCCTTAAACTCGAACCAGCAAAAACGGATTTCGCTGGCCTGCCTGCGGCTGTGGAATCAGTAAGGTTGTCAAATGAAACTACCTAACGGCTACGGCAGCGTGACAAAACTTTCCGGAAACCGTCGTAAGCCTTACCTGGCCCGTGTTACTCTCGGCTGGATCACGGACGAACAGACCGGAAAGACCGTGCAGAACCGTGTTCCTCTTGGAACATTCAAGACTAAGAAGGAAGCTCTGCAGGCACTCGCTGAGTACGGAGCTAATCCTTACGATATACAAAATGCCGCTATGACCCTGGCGGAACTCTACGACAAATGGACTGCAGCTTACTTCCCTACCCTGGAAAGTGAATCATCCTGCCGTACCATCAAGTCAGCATGGAGCTACTGCCACGCCATTGCCGGAATGCGTGTTAAGGACCTGCGTGCCCGCCACATCAAGGGCATAATGGAAGATGGCTACATCATTCCTTCACGTGGAGCCAATAAGGGCGAAAAGGTGCTTGCGTCTGCAGGCACAAAATCCCGGATCAAGTCTATGTTTAATTTAATGCTGGACTATGCGCTCGAATATGAGCTTGTTGATAAGAACTACGCCCGCACATTTGAACTGTCGGACGACATCATCAAAGAAAAGGAGGAAGCAAAACGTGGCCACATCATCTTCCAGGACTCAGAGATGCAGACGCTTTGGGAAAACGTCGGCAAAATCCGGTTCGTGGACTGGGTTCTCATACAGTGCTACATGGGATGGCGACCGCAAGAACTCGCCATACTGGAACTAGAGGACGTGCATCTTGAAGAACGCTATATTGTCGGTGGTATGAAAACACAGGCCGGGCGACACCGTATGGTGCCTATCCACCCGAAAATATTTGACCTGGTTAAGAAAAACTACGACTATGCCCTTGAACTTGGAAGCCACCGGCTCTTTAATGATCCGGATTCTCCGAAGGGCGGCATGGCAATCACCTACGACAAATATGCCGGCCGTTTCGATAAAGTGATCGCCGCTCTCAAACTCAGAGACGATCATCGGCCGCACGACCCTCGAATGACATTCATCACCATGGCAAAGAAAGCCGAGGTTGACGAATACACCATCAAAAAACTTGTCGGTCACAGAATCACCGACATAACAGAGGCGGCTTATACAGACCGTGACTTAGAATGGCTCAGAGCCGAACTGGAAAAGATACCGTAACCCTCGTGGTTGCGGTATTTCCGCATTCTGCAGGTAACTGAAAAAGTGTTACCTTCTCCATGTTTCCTACTTGTTACCTACCGGTTTCCTACTTTCCCATTTTCACCACTTTTTACACCATCTCACACCCAATTTCATTTTTCCACTTCCAGGCACCAAAAAAGTACCGCAATCGCTGTGATTACGGTACTTCCTGGGTTTAACGTCTTTTCAATTTGTAAAGTCTATTTAGAACTTTCCAGCCTCGGCTGCTTCCTCAATGGATACAGCAACAGCTACGGTAGCACCTACCATCGGATTGTTGCCCATGCCGATCAGACCCATCATCTCAACGTGTGCAGGTACGGAGGAAGAACCAGCGAACTGCGCGTCAGAGTGCATACGGCCCAGAGTATCGGTGAAACCGTAAGAAGCGGGACCTGCAGCCATGTTATCGGGATGCAGAGTACGTCCGGTACCGCCGCCGGAAGCTACGGAGAAGTACTTCTTGCCTGCTTCCAGTCTCTCCTTCTTGTAAGTACCAGCTACGGGATGCTGGAATCTGGTAGGATTGGTAGAGTTACCGGTGATGGATACGTCTACGTTCTCCTTCCACATGATAGCTACACCTTCGGGAACGCTGTTAGCGCCGTAGCAGTTAACCTTAGCACGAAGTCCCTCAGAGTAAGCAATTCTCTCTACCTCGGTAACGGTATTGGTGTAAGGATCATAAGAGGTCTCTACAAAAGTAAATCCGTTGATACGGGAAATGATCTTTGCAGCATCCTTACCAAGACCGTTCAGGATAACACGTAAAGGCTTCTGACGAACTTTGTTAGCCTTCTCTGCGATACCGATCGCACCTTCTGCTGCTGCGAAGGACTCATGTCCAGCCAGGAAACAGAAGCAGTCGGTATCCTCTTCCAGTAACATCTTGCCCAGGTTACCATGACCAAGACCTACCTTACGGGTATCCGCAACGGAACCGGGAATACAGAATGACTGTAAGCCTTCACCAATTGCTGCTGCTGCTTCAGATGCCTTTCTGCAGCCTTTCTTGATTGCGATTGCAGCGCCTACAGTGTAAGCCCAGCAAGCATTTTCAAAACAGATGGGCTGGATCTTCTTAACCTGATCGTATACATCCAGACCAGCATCTTTCGTGATCTTCTCTGCTTCTTCGATAGAGGAGATACCATAGCTGTTCAGTACAGCGTTGATCTTATCAATACGTCTTTCATATGATTCAAATAAAGCCATTTTTTCTGTCCTCCTGTATCTTATTGTTTTCTGGGATCGATGATCTTAACTGCATCATCTACACGACCGTACTGGCCCTTAGCCTTTTCCCATGCAGTGTTAGCATCGTCACCCTTCTTGATGAAGTCAGTCATCTTGCCAAGGTTAACGAACTGGTAACCGATGATCTGATCATCCTTGTCCAGAGCGATACCGGTTACATAACCTTCTGCCATCTCCAGATAACGGGGACCCTTCTTCAGAGTACCGTACATAGTACCAACCTGGCTTCTTAAGCCCTTACCGAGGTCTTCCAGACCTGCACCGACAGGCAGACCTTCCTCAGAGAATGCACTCTGGGTACGTCCGTATACGATCTGTAAGAACAGCTCTCTCATAGCGGTATTGATTGCATCACATACAAGGTCAGTATTTAAAGCTTCCATAACGGTCAGACCGGGCAGAATCTCAGCAGCCATAGCTGCGGAGTGGGTCATACCGGAACATCCAACGGTCTCAACCAGAGCCTCCTGGATGATGCCTTCCTTAACGTTCAGGGTAAGCTTACATGCACCCTGCTGAGGTGCACACCAGCCCACACCGTGAGTCAGACCGGAAATATCCTTAACTTCTTTTGCCTGCACCCATTTTGCCTCTTCGGGAATGGGAGCACAACCATGATGTACGCCCTGTGCAACGGGACACATTTCTTCAACTTCTTTTGAATAAATCATGTGAAATCTCCTTTCAATATGTACTTATAATACTATTGATAAAATAATATCATAATGGTCGTGTTCATTCTCTCATATTTCC
>OKTW01000469.1_pt1 | contig 20967 bp, 19 predicted proteins | sample 1606371 | NCBI WGS metagenome assembly OKTW01 (sample SAMEA3879568, study PRJEB24766) | human gut metagenome | biome: human-associated habitat; feature: feces | place: USA | collected 1985/1987
ACACCACCCTGTGTTACATTACGTCTTGCTTCAGAACGTGTTCCTGCTAAACCGGATTTTACAAGAAGTGCAAGGATATCTACTGTGCCATCTCTTAAGTCTTCTTCTGTAACTGCACATGCTGGCATATTTGCTGTGTCTCCGCCGTTGCTGAATAATGCTCTGGCGGCATCCTGTGCTTTCTGTGCTTCTTCTTCGCCGTGAACTAATTTTGTAAGTTCAAACGCAAGAATTTCTTTTGCTTCATTTAACTTGCTGCCTTCCCAGCTATCCATTGCATCAATTTCTTCTAACGGAAGGAAGGTCAACATACGGATACACTTCATAACATCTGCATCTGCAACATTTCTCCAGTACTGATAGAATTCGAATGGAGATGTCTTGTTCGGATCAAGCCATACAGCACCACTCTGTGTCTTACCCATCTTTTTACCTTCTGAGTTCAGAAGCAGTGTGATCGTCATGGCAGAAGCGTCTTTTCCGAGTTTACGACGGATCAGTTCTGTACCTGCAAGCATGTTGCTCCACTGGTCGTCCCCGCCAAACTCAAGGTTACATCCGTATTTCTGGTATAACTCATAGAAGTCATATGCCTGCATGATCATGTAGTTGAACTCAAGAAAGCTGAGTCCTTTTTCCATTCTCTGCTTGTAGCACTCTGCTGTCAGCATACGGTTAACGGAGAAATGTGCTCCGACTTCACGTAATACTTCGATGTAGTTCAGTCCCATCAACCAGTCAGCGTTATTAACCATCAATGCTTTTCCATCTGAGAAATCGATAAATCGACTCATCTGTTTCTTAAAGCAGTCACAGTTGTGCTGGATTGTCTCCGGTGTCATCATCTGACGCATATCTGTTCTTCCGGATGGATCACCGATCATAGCTGTTCCTCCACCGATCAGTGCGATTGGTTTATTTCCTGCTTCCTGCAGACGTTTCATCAGACACAGTGCCATGAAATGTCCTACGTGAAGGCTGTCTGCTGTCGGGTCAAATCCGATGTAGAATGTAGCCTTTCCATTGTTGACCAAGTCTTTGATCCTGTCTTCGTCTGTTACCTGTGCGATCAGACCTCTTGCAACGAGTTCTTCATAAATTCCCATTTTTATTCTCCTTTTATTATGTTAATGATTTACAGAATTCTCACTTTACTTCAGCTTGCAAATATGCTTTTCAGAAAGCGATTTTCCCACATAACTGGTCAAAAAAAGTCCTTATCCAATCAATATTGGATAAGGACGATATTAACCGTGGTACCACCTTATTTCGCTGATTACCTGTGTATTCAGCCTCATTCAATCTGCGTGTTCACAGACCTTTGCACTATAACGTGTGCCCGACGTCACAGCCTACTTTCGAAAACACTCATAATTCTTATCGTGTATCATTTCGGTGTGCAGCTCCAAGACGTATTCATTCTTCACTCTTTCATGCGCCTCTCATCAACCGGCAGCTTTCTGTATGGGTGTGTGAATCACTACTTCTTCTTTTCCAAGCCTTTGTGATATCTGTATATTATTTTCCTGTCTGTGTTAAAGACTAACTGATTTGATGAACTTTGTCAAGATGATTTTTAATCTCCATCTTTTATTTTTTCAAAAAGTTGCAGCCATGCTCCTGCAATTATTTCATTTCCATATTCTGTCAGATGAATACCATCCGTTGTAACACTCTCATATCCTGCTTTTTCTGCTTTCAATATTATCATGTCCTGAAGCGCAAGAAAGTCCGCATGATATTTTTCTGCAATCTTTTTTTCGATTCTTTCTGTCTGTTTTATTCCCGGAATCCAGTTTTCATACATTCTGGGATATGGCACTATAAATGGCGACATACAGATAAGCTTTGCATCCGATTGCTCTGTAATTTCTTTCACAATGGCTTCATAACAGGCTTCAAACTGCTGTTCTTCCAGGCTCTTTCCTGTATTCATCATAACTCCGACGTCATTGCATCCTATCAGAATGCTTACGACATCCGGTCGTTTTAAAATGCATTCCTTCTCCAATATACGTTTCACTCCATGAATCGTGAATCCATCATGTCCTCGATTCATAATGTCGTACTTCTTCCTTCCGCCGTCACTGTCATTCAACTTCTCAGCCACCATATTCACATAACCGTTTCCCAGTGGATTTTCTAAAAAGCAATGACTGGCATCTGTAATACTGTCACCTAAAAATATAATCTTTTTCATCTGTCCTTAACACCAAATGGCCTTATACTATAAATTGCATGAATTATAATTCCTGTCCGTCCTTAATTACCATCTTAAGCTCCAAATTCTCGTCTAATAATACGATATTCGCTTTCTTTCCCGGTGCGATCGAACCATATGTATCTTCAATTCCAAGACTCTTAGCCGGATTGATCGTCGCACATGCAATAGCTGTCTCAAGTGGGATCTCCATCTTTTTAACTACTGTACGCAGGCAGTCAGCAAGGTTTGTTACTGATCCAGCAAGTGCTCCGTCAGATACCAGTGTCGCATGATTTCCAACTACTTTTACATCCAGACCGCCAAGTGTATACTGTCCGTCCGGCATTCCGGTTGCACGCATGCTGTCACTGATCAGGATCATGCGGTCTGCTCCCATCATCTTGAACGCTGCTCTTACCATAGATGGGTGGATATGTACACCGTCACAGATAATTTCTGCCATTACATGTGCACTGTCGGACACTGCTCCTACAACACCCGGTTCACGGTGAGTGAATGCAGGCATCGCATTAAAGAGATGTACGGCATGATTTGCTCCGGCATCGAATGCTGCTTTCGCATGTGCATAATCCGCATTGGTATGTGCAAGCGAAATGTTCACTTTATCTTTCATTGCTTCTACAAATGCAACTGCGTCCTCGCTTTCTTCCGGCGCAAGTCCTACAAACTTCACAAGTCCTTCCGAAGCATCAAGGAATCTCTGACAAATGGCCGTATCACAAGGCATGATATTTCTTTCATCCTGCGCTCCTTTTTTCACCGGGCTGATGAACGGGCCTTCCATGTTCACGCCTACAAGATCCGCTCCCTTCGGATTCTGTTCTTTTTTGTATTCTGCTGCTGTTCTTAAGATATCTTCCAGTTCTTCTACCGGAAGTGTCATCGTTGCCGGTGCGATTGTTGTAACACCCACAGAAGCCTCATATTTTGCAATATTTTCAATAGCCTCTTTACTGTTATCACAGAAGTCATCTCCCATACACCCGTGGAAATGCAGATCGATCAGTCCCGGGATTGCGTATGCCCCCTGTCCGTCAACGACTTCTTCCCCCAGCATATCCGGTACGTTTTCTGTCGTGTAAATGCTTTCGATCTTGTCATCGTGAACAACAATGCCGCCTGCTGTAAATTTTTTGTCTTCTGTATAGACAATTACATTTTTGATTATCATTTTATATATCCTCCATTTTATTTTTTCCCAACATACCTCTTAACATTCTAAAAACTCCTGTGCATCCCTTCTCCTTCTTCCAGCGCACGCAGTGTATTATCATGCAAAACTTCTTTTTCATATTTATCCTGTTCCAAATAGTAAGAATAGATAATATCAAGCATGACCAAAATCGGGAACTGCGGTGAGATTACATTCCCATGATTCAGGTGTCTGAGTGATGGAATCAGAACAACTTCTGTGCAGAACTGCTCGAAGTCACCCCGGTTGTTCGCCGTAAAAAGAATCGTTTTCGCACCTTTCCGATATGCTTCTTTCAGAAGAAACAAGACCTCTTCCTTGGATCCGCTGATACTGATTCCGAATACGAGGCTTCTTCTGTCCTGGAATACCGCCTGCATACGCATCATATCTCTTTCTACCAGCGAATCAATATCCACACCGATTCGCATAAAACGCAGTTCCATCTCTCTTGCTGCCAGACCGGAACTTCCAGTTCCGCACACGAACACACGCTCCGCCTGATTCAGATATCTGCTGATCCTTGCAATCTGCGCCTCATCCACCAGACTGTAAGTCTTATTCAGAAGTTCCTGATACGCATTCAGGATCATTCGCGTATTACCGGTAATGGATTCCTGCTTTTCTACAAATGTCTCTTCATACTGATAGATGAATTCTCTGTATCCGCGATATCCGCATTTCTTCGCAAATCTGGATAACGACGCTTCTGATACGAAGAGTCTCTCGGAAATGGATTTTGATGAAAAATCCACTTTCTTTCTGTTCTGTATAAAAAAATCTGCGATATTCCGTTCCACTGTCGTAAATTTATCATAATTCGATTCTATGATCGGAACGACTGATTTTACATAATATTCCATATCTTACTATTCCTGCTTCTTTATTTTATAACTCCAGACTATGCATGTCTTCCCTGAAAATGATAGAATGCGCCTAACATACCGGCATTGTTCTGGTTTTTGGCAAATGCGATACTTGTATGCTCCCACATGCTGGACACCAGGTATTTTTCCACTGCTTTTTCAATCTTGTCCTTCAGGAATGCTTCCTGCGCCATGATTCCGCCGCCAAGTACGACAACTTCCGGATTCACTACATAGCAGATATTGGCAATTCCTTTTCCAAGTACATCCACCATCTCGTCAATTGCACGGTTACAGATCTCATCGTCTTTTTTCGCCTCTTCGAAAATGTGATATCCGCTCCAGTTTTCGGTTGGTTCTTCCTTCCACGCAGCTACTTTCTTTGTCAGGATGCTTGCTGCTCCGAGTGTCTGGAAATCACTGTCATCCATATGCATATATCCAACTTCACATGCACTGTTGCTGAATCCGTGGAACACTTCACCATTCAGAAGGATACAGCCGCCGATTCCGGTTCCGATCGTCAACATCACTGCTGCCTTGCTTCCTGCAGCCGCACCTGCTTTATACTCTGCAAGTCCGGCACAGTTTACATCATTTTCCACTTCACATGGAATTCCGAATCGTTCTTCTACTGTCTTTTTAAATGCCGTTCCGATATAATTCGGGATCAACGGTGCAGAATAGAAGATTTCTCCTTTTTCGATGTCCACCATACCTGCAGTAGAGATACACACACCTGCATCTGCTTCACCTTTTAACTCTTCTACGATACCGATCACTTTCTCAAGGATCGCCGGTCCGCCTTTTTGTGCTTCTGTCTTCATTTCTTTTTTTAACAGTACTTCTGCATTCTCGCTTACAATCCCATATTTGATGGCTGTGCCGCCGATATCAATACTAATATATTTTTTCATTTCTTCTTTTCCTCTTTCACTATCCTTCATTATACTCGTTAGGCCAGAAAAGGGCAAACCGTTCTTTCATGGTTTGCCCTCGACTTTTCTGATTAGATCTTTACTTTGAATATTGCCTTTTTGATGGCTTCCGGTTCCTGAACCTGAACCGCTGTTCTGTGTCCGTCACTTGGATAACAGATCAGGAAATCTCCATCTGTCAGGACTACTGAAGAATTCTTTTCTCCATCCATTGGAAGAAAATCATCTTTTTCCACAAAATCTTTTAATTCCATATTCTGAATGAAGTTCAGATCGATCTGTTCATTTCCATGGATCATTACATGGACGTCCAGATAATTTTTATGTGCTTCCCAGAAACGTTCTTCCGGTGTTGTTGTTGTATATTCTACGATATTGACAAACAGTCTGTCACCATCGATTTCATGACTTCCCTTTTCATAAGATGCAAGGTCGTGTGTCTTTGCATATTCAAAGCACTCTTTTACCTGCTCTTCCAGAAATGGAAATTCAGATAAATTATTGATATTTCCAAAAATCACGGATTTTTCACTCCTTCTTAGTTTTTGTAAATGGTTGTATCAGGAGCAGGTACGGAATCGTCTCCTTTTACCTTTCTCCAGATGATACTTGCCGGAATACCGATCACCAGTGATACTACAATTGAGATGATTGAGTATGACCAGATTGATACATGATCAGCAGGTACGAAGTATTTGATATATACCATTACTGCAGATGCTGCAACGAATGCACATACTGCTCCGAATGTATTTGCAACCTTTGTAAATGCTCCAAGGATAAATGTTCCGATCAGGATACCAAGTACCAATCCCATAAATCCATTGAACCATTCGTATGCAGATTTTACTCCGCCATTAGCCAGTACCATAGCAACTACGATTGCGAAGATACCGACGATCAGAGATACATACTGTCCGATCTTTGTCTGTTTCTCAAAGCTTAATTCTTTCTTAGAAAGTCTTGCCTGAATATCCAGTGTCCAGCTTGATGCTACAGAGTTCAGACCTGTGGAAAGTGTAGACTGTGCTGCTGCATAAATAGCTGCTAACAGAAGTCCTGTTACACCAACCGGAAGCTCAAATGCGATGTAAGATGCGAAGATCTGGTCCTGAGCTGCTGCCGGTGGAAGTGTATTCTGCTGATAGAATACGTATAATCCTGTACCGATCAGGTAGAATACTGTTGCGATGAAGATAGATAATCCTCCGTTTGTAAGCATCATTTTGTTCAGTTTTTTAGTATCTGTTGTAGTTGTAAAACGCTGTACAATATCCTGACTTGATACATAGGATCCCATTGTATTGAATCCGGCACCAACAATCATGATAAATACGCTGTCTTTGAAAATGTTAGGGTTGAAGATCGGCTGATCTACAGCAAGGAATTTATGCTCTGTTGTAAGTGCATGCATGATTGCTCCAAATCCACCGTCTAAGTGTACCAGCAGGAAGATCAGTGCGAAAGTAACACCGATCAGAAGTACAGATCCCTGGATGAAGTCTGTCCAAAGTACGGATTTAAGACCTCCTGTGTATGAGTAAATAATAGCAATGATACCCATGATAATGATCAATAAGTTTACGCTGATTCCAGTCAGACTTCCAAGTACCATACATGGAAGGTACATGATGATTGACATACGTCCGATCTGGTAAATGATGAACATTACAGCTCCAAGTACACGAAGTCCTTTGCTTCCGAATCTCAGTTCCAGATAATGATATGCTGTATCAATATCCAGTTTGCTGTAGATTGGCAGGAAGAATTTAATCGTGATCGGGATAGCTAACAGCATACCAAGCTGTGCGAACCACATGATCCATGTTCCTGCGTATGAGTTTCCTGCTAATGACAGGAATGAAATCGGACTTAACAGTGTTGCGAAAATTGATACGGAAGTTACCCACCACGGTACAGTTCCGTCTCCTTTAAAATACTCTTTTCCTTTCATTTCTTTCTTTGCGAAATGAAGGCCGGCGAACAGTACAGCCGCGAGATAAACTACTAAAATAACTAAATCTACTACGGTAAACCCTTGCATCGTCTCTCTCCTTACAGATATTTTTCTTTCACGTATTTTTTATATAATCTTACAGATATTTAGCTTTTGCGTCGCGAACCATCTTAGCTGCTTCTTCAACGATAGCCATGTCTTCTTCTACTAATGCCGGCAGTGGCTCTCTTACTCCGCCAAGTTCCAGACCTTCGTTGATCTTTAACATAGCTTTGATCACTGCGTACATATTTCCGTGTGCAGAGCACATCTTATAGATAATCTCATCACAAGCATACTGGATTTCTCTTGCTTCTTCCATCTTTCCGGCTCTTACGTACTCGTCTAATTTCAGATATAATTCCGGCATAACTCCGTATGTACCACCGATTGCTCCTTCAGCTCCGATGACACGTCCACTCATGAACTGCTCATCTGGTCCGTTGAAGATGATGTAGTCAGGACCTGCTGCCTGTTTGAACATCTGGATATCCTGTACCGGCATAGAAGAGTTCTTAACACCAATTACGTTAGGATTCTTTCTCATCTCTGCAAAAAGTCCCTGTGTAAGAGCTACTCCTGCAAGCTGTGGAATGTTGTAGATTACGAAGTCTGTGTTTGGTGCTGCTGCACTGATGTCATTCCAGTACTGAGCGATTGCATACTCTGGCAGGTGGAAGTAGATCGGTGGGATTGCTGCGATTGCATCAACTCCAAGGCTTTCTGCATGTCTTGCAAGCTCCTGGCTGTCTTTTGTGTTGTTGCATGCAACGTGTGCGATTACTGTAAGCTTTCCTTCTGCTGCTTTCATAACGTTCTCAAGGATGATCTTACGGTCTTCTACGCTCTGGTAGATACATTCTCCTGATGAACCGTTAACGTATACACCTTTTACACCTTTTTCTACGAAGTACTTTGTCAGTGCCTGTACGCCTTCCGGACTTACATTGCCTTCGTTGTCATAACATGCATAGAATGCTGGGATCACGCCTTTGTACTTTTCAAGATTTCTCATTGTTTTTTCTCCTTTTCTTTTTTGATATATTGTTTTATCTTTTTATAATGTTATCAATAAATCCTTTAGGGAATTATCTTTCCATTTCTTCCACAAATGATTTTGTGATCAGCTGTGGTCTTGTGATAATAGAACCGACAACAACGCTGTATGCTCCAAGTTCAATCACGTGTCTTGCTTTTTCCGGTGTGTTGATGTTACCTTCTGCAATGACTCTGTGTTTTGCTTTTGCGACAATCTTTCTTAAGATTTCGAAATCATTTGCCTCGATCTTATCGCCCTTGCTCTGCTCTGTGTAACCAACCATTGTAGTTCCGATGAAGTCAAATCCAAGTTCATCCGCATGCAGTGCTTCTTCCACTGTAGAACAGTCTGCCATGAATAACTGATCCGGATATTTTGCTTTTACTTCTTTAAAGAACTCATCTAATGTCTTTCCGCCAGGTCTCTTTGAAATAGTAGCGTCCATAGCGATGATTTCAGGTTTTACTTCCATCAGTTCTTCGATTTCTTTCATCGTTGGTGTAATGTAGATATCACTGTCATCATAATCTCTTTTTACGATTCCGATGATCGGCAGATCAACCTGTGACTGGATCTCCTTGATATCTTCTTTTGTATTTGCACGAATTCCGCTTGCACCTCCCTGTTTTGCAGCCAGTGCCATTCTTCCCATAATGAATGAAGAATGTAAAGGTTCATTCGATAATGCCTGACAAGAAACGATTAATTTTCCTTTCAGATTTTCTACTTTCTGATTCATTGTTTTGTTCCCTCCTTCGTTCTGCAATCAGTATAATATTGTTCGATTTTATTTTCAAGTGTCTTTGTAGTTGTTGAAAGCTCTTTCATTCTTTTCAATTCCCCTCTCCATTTTTCCTTATTTTTCGTCTTTCATTTTGTGCAACTTGCACAATTCCAGGTAGTTTCTTTCCAGTTTTGAAAGTAGTTTCTGTTCTTTCTATTTCACTTGAAAATTCATTTATAATGTATATACTGGTATTCAGAAACAAAAAACAATTGAATAAGGAGAGGTTATTATTATGGTAATTTATAAAGCAAAAGACTATCAGGATATGAGCCGTAAAGCAGCAAACATTATTTCTGCACAGATCATTATGAAACCAAACTGTGTACTTGGACTTGCAACCGGATCTTCACCGGTCGGTACTTATAAACAGCTGATTGAATGGTATAAGAAAGGTGATCTTGATTTTTCTCAGGTTACAAGCGTGAACCTCGATGAATATAAAGGACTCAGTCCGGAAAATGACCAGAGCTACAGATATTTCATGAACACCAATCTTTTCGATCATGTAAATATCGATAAAACACGTACTTTCGTTCCGAACGGACTGGAAGCAGATTCTGACAAAGCCTGCAGTGAATACAATGAGATCATCCGCAAACAGGGCGGCGTAGACCTTCAGCTTCTCGGTCTTGGACACAACGGACACATCGGATTCAACGAGCCAGGTGCTGCTTTTGAAAAAGAGACACACTGTGTAGATCTGACAGAAAGCACGATTGAAGCCAACAAACGTTTCTTCGAATCTGAAGATGATGTTCCAAGACAGGCCTACACAATGGGTATTAAAAATATCATGCAGGCAAAGAAGATCCTCGTAGTCGTAAGCGGAGAAGATAAAGCTGCAATCTTAAAAGAAGTATTATACGGCCCAATTACTCCGGAAGTTCCTGCTTCTATCCTTCAGCTTCACAATGATGTTACGATTGTGGCTGATGCAGCTGCACTTAGCAAAATCAATATGTAGATCACAGGACTTACCACCGGCAAGTTCTGTTGTATACTTTGGTATAAAAAAGCAGGCGTTCTATTGAAAGAATGCCTGCTTTTTTATATCTGTCTTACTGATTTGATTCCGTACTTTTGATGCGTGCGGCTTTTTTTCTGCCTGTAATAACCAGGATTGCTGATACTATCACAATTGTGCCTGCCAGAAGTTGTGATACCGGAAGTCCAACTTTCGGCAATAAAAGCTGATCTGTTCTGAGGCTTTCGATCCAGAATCTGCCAAGACCGTAGCCTAAGAGATAGATCAGGAAGACCTCTCCATCGAATTTCTTGTGTTTGCGGTATAGCAGCATAATGATCAGCACCATCAGGCACCACATGGATTCATACAGGTATGTCGGGTGAACCTGAATGTACATGACCCCTTTTACGGTCTCTGCATGATTCCACATCTTTGTAGTAATGTCTGAGCTTCTGACTGCATCTACCGGAAGTCTCATTGCAAATAAGCCATTTGTATATTCACCGAATGCTTCTCGGTTAAAAAAATTTCCCCATCTTCCAATCATCTGTCCGGTGATCAGACCAAATCCGCCGGTATCAAATAAAAGAAACGGTGATATTTTTTTTATTTTTGCAAATATGAATACTACAATAATTGCAGTAATTACACCACCGTATATAGCAAGTCCTCCCTCACGGATATTAATGATGCTCTTAATGTCGTCTTTATACATATCCCAGGAGAAGATCACATAATATGCTCTTGCTCCGATAATCGAAAAGATTACTCCGTATATTGCCAGATCATAATAATCCTCTACATTCTGATGTGTGCGCTTTGCTTCCATTACTGCCAGCATGAGTCCCGCCAGGATCCCAATTCCTATGACGATCCCATAATATGCAATATCAAATCCAAATACGGTGATATGATCTCCGACAGATTTTAAATGAATTCCCAGATTCGGAAAATCAATTGTTCTGTGCATTTCTTTTTCCCTTTCCTTTTTCTTTATAGATATGACTTTCCAGATTGGCAGAAAAGCCGGCACATACCATGCCAGCTTTTCTATTTATACATTTTCTTATGTGTTTTCAGCATGTTTAGTATGCTTATACATTGAAACGGAACAGCATGATGTCTCCGTCTTTTACCACATAGTCTTTTCCCTCCAGACGGATCAGACCCTTTTCTTTGGCTGCTGTGTGACTTCCGCATGCGATCAGATCATCATAAGATACAACCTCTGCACGGATGAATCCTCTTTCAAAGTCAGAATGGATCTTTCCGGCTGCCTGAGGTGCCTTTGTTCCTTCTGTGATCGTCCATGCACGGACTTCCGGCTCACCTGCTGTCAGGTAACTGATAAGTCCAAGCAGTTTATAGCTTGCTTTGATCAGTTTTTCCAGACCAGACTCTTTTAATCCAAGATCTTCCAGGAACATCTTCTTCTCATCATCATCCAGTTCTGAAATCTCTGCTTCGATCTCTGCACATACAACGAATACTTCACTCTGCTCTCCCTTGGCATACTCACGAACAGCCTGTACCCCTTCGTTATTAGCCGCATCATCTGCCAGATCGTCTTCAGATACATTTGCTGCATAGATCACTGGTTTGTAAGTCAGAAGATTGTAGCTTTCCAGCCATGCCTGTTCTTCCTCGTCATCTACTTCTTCGAATGTCTTTGCAAGCTTTCCGTCTTCGAGATGTGCTTTAACCTTATTCAGAAGTCCGAGTTCTTTTGCTGCTGATTTATCATTTCTTGCAACTTTGGAAACTTTGGAAATTCTTCTTTCCAGGATTTCAAGATCAGAGAAGATCAGCTCTAAGTTAATTGTCTCGATATCACGAAGTGGATTAATGCTTCCGTCTACGTGTACGATATTGCTGTTCTCAAAGCATCTTACTACATGTACGATTGCATCTACTTCACGGATATTGGCAAGGAACTGGTTTCCAAGTCCTTCTCCTTTTGAAGCACCTTTTACGAGTCCAGCGATATCAACGAATTCAATTGCTGCCGGGATGATTTTTTTTGTGTGATACATCTCTCCCAGTACATTTAATCTTTCATCCGGTACAGTTACAACTCCTACGTTCGGGTCGATGGTACAGAACGGGTAGTTAGCTGATTCTGCTCCGGCCTTTGTAAGTGAGTTAAACAGTGTACTCTTTCCTACGTTTGGTAATCCTACGATTCCTAATTTCATTTTTCTATTTCCTCCTGTGAATCTATCTGTTTTCTCTTTTTGGCACTCTATGTCTGATAGTCTTGCCGGTAATCATTCTCATTCCGGCACTCTTATATCACAATAAAAAAGTCTTAACACAGTATTTTGTATTATACCATGCTAGGACTTTTTTGTGAATAATTTTGCTTTAAATTCTATTATGAAAATTTTATCTGTCTTTTGTCTCCATCAGGATTACAATCCCTTTCATGAAGCTGATCGTAACTTCATCTTCCTGAAACTGATTGCTTACACACAGACTGTCATAAGGAATCAGGGTATGATTATCAAGCGGATACTTTGCCCCCTTAATACTAAATCCATATACCTCTTCCCCCAACGGGAACACTGAAAAATACGGCCCATATGTTTCACCTTTCTTCAGATGTGTCTCCCCGCCTCCGATCAGACGGATCTTATTCTGCGTATCCATAATAACGGCATCAATCCCTGCTTTAAATGGAATTGCAAGGCTCTGTACATTAGCCCAGAGATGATCAATTCGCCCTCCGGTCGCTCCAAGGATCAGGATTTCCTTAGCCCCTAGTGTCATCGCAAGTCTTATTGCAATCTCTGTATCCGATGCATCCTTTACCGGATTAAATTCACGAATAGGAACATTCGTCTCATTGCGGTAATAATCACCGATTTCTTTTTTTACACTGTCGAAATCGCCAACAATATAATTCGGCAGTATCTGATGTCTGCAAAGGAACTCCATACCTCTGTCCACACCGATGACATACTGATTCTCTTCTTTTTCAAGAATCGATAATACAAATTCTTCATTCAGTTCCCCACCACTGATGATGATAATCCTCTTACTCATAACTCTTTAGTATCTCCATAAATTTTGCAGTATTTTCTCCGGCATCCCCTCTGAATACAGCGGAGCCGGCAACAATCACATTCGCTCCTGCATCCAGTACTTCTCTTACATTCTCTACATAGACGCCGCCATCTGCCTGAATATCCGTCTCCAGATTTTTTTCATTTAACATCGCACGAATCGCACGAATCTTGTCCAATGACTCTGGAATGAATTTCTGTCCTCCGAATCCAGGATGAACACACATCACCAGAATCATATCCACTTCTTCAAGATACGGTACAACTTCCTTCACATCCGTCTCCGGATTAATAGAAAGTCCTACTTTCATTCCGCATTCGCGGATCTTATTCAGCGTAGCTTTTACATCCTCACAGGCTTCTACATGTACAGTTACAGAATCAGCCCCTGCTTTCTGAAATGCTTCCACATAACGGATTGGCTCCTGAACCATCAGATGTGCATCCATGAATTGCTCTGTAGCATCATGAATCGATGCCATAACCGGCATACCGAATGAAATGCTTGGTACAAACATTCCATCCATGACATCAAAATGAATATATTCCGCTCCATTATCCTCAGTCTTTTTCATTTCCTGACCCAAAACTTTGAAATCCGCCGCCAGTATTGACGGTGCTAATACATAGTTTATCATCAGTACCTCCTCTTATTCTTCAATTCCTCATACATTTCTATATAATTCTGATAACGGATCTTATGAATCTTTCCTTCTTCCAAAGCTTCTTTTACTGCGCATCCCGGCTCATGCACATGATCACATCCATTAAACCGACACATTCCTTCATATTCCCGGAATTCCGGGAATAAATATTTCAATTCTTCTTTTTCATAATCATTGACGTACAATGAGCTAAATCCGGGTGTATCCATGATATAAGAATCCTCATCGATCGCGAATAGTTCCGAATGTCGTGTCGTATGTTTGCCACGCTCAATCTTTGTGCTGATCGCACCGGTCTCTATCTCGGCGTCCGGCTGCAGAATATTGATGATCGAAGATTTTCCTACCCCTGACGGCCCTGCAATTGCCGTCGTCTTTCCTTTTAGCAATTCACGTATTTTTTCAATTCCCCGTTCTTCTTTTGCACTTACGAATACCATTGGATAGCCACATGTTTCGTAGATTTCTTCCAGTTCTTTTATCTGAGGATCTGTTGCAATATCTTCTTTATTGAAGCATAAAACCACCGGAATTTCTTTGCTTTCCATCATGACCAGAAATCTGTCCAATAGATTAAAATGCGGATTCGGTTTTGTGATTGCAAAAACCACCAATGCCTGATCGATGTTAGCCACTGCCGGACGTATCAATTCATTCTGACGAGGCAAGATTTTTACGATATTGCCTTTCTTCTCGGATTCATCCAAAACCTCTATCTCTACATTATCTCCGACCAGAGGTTTTATCTTTTCTTTACGAAATACCCCTTTTGCTTTACATTCATAAACACCGAATTCTACTACATGAACGTAGTAGAATCCGGCAATTCCTTTTATAATTTTTCCCTGCATATCTTTTTACTGATTACCACCGTTATTTCCATCACCGGAATTCTGGCCGTTATTTCCTGAATTTCCGGAATTGTCACCATTATTTCCAGTGTTATTACTATCTTGTGATTTTGATCCAAGACTGATCACATAACTGATTGTTCCTCCTTTGGAAACTGTTCCTGAAGAAGGAGTCATGGAAATAATACATCCTTTTGCATAACTGTCACTGTATTGTGAATCAGATATATTGGTATAAAGTCCTTTTGACGATGCCCAGCTCTTCAGTGCTGATTCCTGTTGACCGACAAAACTCTGTACTTCTATCTTTTCCTCCGGTTTCGGTCCGTTACTTACGGTAATAGAAATACTCGTTCCTGCAGAAGCCTTTGTTCCAGGTTCTACTGTCTGACTGATGACCATTCCTTTTTCTACACTGTCGCTGTAATCATAAGTTACAGTTCCTACATTAAATCCGTAACTCTTGATTGTACTCTGTGCAGTTGCATCTGCCATACCTCTTACATCCGGCACTGTCTTCTTATTGCTTCCCTGACTTACCAGCATCGTAACCGTCGAACCTTTCTCAGCTTTTGTACCTGCTTCCGGTGTTGTATTGATTACTTTTCCACTTTCAACACTGTCATCATACTGGAAACTTGAAGTTACTTTAAATCCTGCCTCCTCAAGTTCATTCTGTGCCTCTGTCTCACTCATACCACTGACATCCGGTATTGCCTTTTTGCTTCCAACTAGTCCTGAACTTACAACTACTTCAATCTTGGTATGTTTTGATACCTTTTCTCCGGCTTCCGGTGTCTGTTTTGAGATCTTTCCTGCCTTATACTTCTTAGACTCTTTTCTTGTCACAACCTGAATTCCGAGTCCTTTTTTATTCAGCAGTGCCTTTGCACCCTCTTCAGACATACCACGGACATCCGGTACTGTGACCTTGCCTGATTTATCTTCCTCGTCCTGAGTTGTAATTCCACCAAATGATTTGAATACGCCTGCCGCCTTACCAACAGTAAATACAAGGATCAGCACGATGATCGCCACAACTACGATTGTAAGTATCTTCATGATCTTATGCATATGCGGATTGACTTCATCTGCCCCTCTGCCACTTTCATAATTCTCATAATCTTCGTCGTTGTCATCATTTCCATACATGGTATCTGTATCATACTCATCTGTATCATACTCTTCTGTATCATACTCTTCATCATCATTTCCATTCCGGATATCATCCAGATCTTTGTCTGTCATGATAACGGTATCTGTCATACCACCGATTGGAGGGATCACTACAAAATCCCCATCCGGATCGACCAGTGAATGCTTCAGATCCTGAATCAGAGCCCCTGTACTTTCATATCTTCTCTCTGAACTTTTCTGCGTACATTTCAGAATGATCTGCTCCAGACTGTACGGAATATCCGGTACAAGTTCTGACGGCGGTGTAATCTCCTGCTGCAGATGCTTCATTGCAACTTCTACCGTTGTCTCCCCGTCAAATGGAACCTGACCGGTTACCATTTCGAATAAAGTTATACCAATTGAATAGATATCACTTCTCTGATCACTGAATCCGCCTCTTGCCTGCTCCGGCGACGTATAATGAACCGATCCCATCGCATTCGTACTTACCGTATTGGACGTTATGGCCTTCGCAATTCCAAAATCCGTAACTTTTACCTTTCCGTCCTTGGAAATAATAATATTCTGTGGTTTGATATCGCGATGGATAATTCCCGATGCATGTGCTGCGCCGATACCGCTGCACATCTGAATCGCAATACTGATCGTCTCTTTATGAGAAAGTCTTCCCTTTCTCTCTATATATTCTTTTAATGTAATTCCTTCTACGAGTTCCATAACCATATAGTTAAGGCCACGGTCCTCCCCTACATCATATACATTTACAATATTCGGATGTGCAAGTCCTGCTGCGGACTGTGCTTCTACCCGGAATTTACTGATGAATCCCCTGTCTTTTCGAAATTCAGGCTTTAATACTTTCACAGCTACAAAACGGTTCAGCGTATGATCTTTTGCCTTGTAGACATCTGCCATCCCACCGGAGCCGATCCTGCTGATGATCTCATAACGATCCTGAATAAACATGCCTTCTTTTAACATTGCTCCACCTCACCTGTCAGCGGCTGCGCAAGCACAACCGCGATATTATCCTTACCGCCATTCTCGTTTGCCTTTGCGATCAGATCCATGGCTATCTTTGGCAGTTCTCTGCCGCTTTTCACAATCCTTTCGATCTCAGCATCTTCTACCATATTGCTAAGACCGTCTGAGCACATCAGAATCTTGTCTCCCTTCTGCAGATCCAGATCAAAGAAATCCACCGCAACATCGCGATGTGCTCCGATTGCTCTTGTGATAATATTTTTGTCGGGATGATTTCTTGCCTGTTCCCGGCTGATCTCCCCTATCCGTACCATCTCTTCTACAAGGGAATGGTCTCTTGTTATTTGTTTTATATGATCTCGGACCAGATATAATCTACTGTCACCTACATTGGCAACATACAGATAATTCTGAACAACCGTAGCTGCTACTACTGTCGTTCCCATGCCGCTCAGTCTTTCATCTCCTGCTGCCTTTTCAACTACTTTTTCATTTGCTGTCTCTATGGCACTGCGGAGCACGCGTATCGGATTGCGTTCCCGGCTTCGTTTAATATGACTTACGATCACTTCCACCGTATAGCGGGATGCGGTGTCACCCGCCTGATGTCCGCCCATACCATCTGCCACGATCAGCAGATTCGGCAGAGGCCCTACCGGGGTATCCGAAGCAAACACAAAATCCTGGTTCATGGTTCTTTTCTGTCCTACATCGGTAACACAGCATGATCTCATGCTTTTACTCCTTTTTTTCTTTATCCATATAACTTTTCCTAAGTTGTCCACAAGCACCGCCTATATCACGTCCCATTTCTCTTCTAATAGTAACATTTATTCCGCAATTTTCAAGTTTATTTTTAAATTCTGCAATCACTTTTTTCTCTGATTGCACATAGGAACGTTCTTTTACCGGATTGACCGGGATCAGATTTACATGACAGTTTATGTCATGGATCAGCTCATAGAGCTGCCTCGCATCTTCTTTTGAATCGTTCTGTCCGCCTACCAGACTGTATTCGAATGTGATCCGGCGTCCAGTTTTTTCATAATAATAGCGACATGCATCCACTGTCTCATGGATCTCATACCTTCCGGCGATCGGAAGCAGTGCCTTTCTTTTTTCCTGGTCTGGTGCATGCAGGGAAAGTGCCAGTGTAATCTGAAATCCTTCATCTGCAAGCTGACGCATCCGCGGCACAATCCCGCAGGTCGACAACGTGATATTTCTCTGGCTGATATTCAGACCGTGTTCATCACTTAACATACGGATAAATTTTACCGCATTGTCATAGTTATCCAGAGGTTCTCCGGTTCCCATCATCACAAGGTTGGAAACCCGCTCCCCGATATCTTTCTGAATGCGGTAAATCTGATCAAGCATCTCGCCAGCCGTCAGATCTCTTGTCTTTCCCCCGATCGTGGAGGCGCAGAAACGGCAGCCCATACGGCAGCCGACCTGTGTGGAAATACAGACCGAATTGCCGTGCTGGTAACGCATCAGCACACTCTCGATCACATAGCCGTCTGAAAGGCGGAACAGATATTTCCGTGTCCCGTCCAGCTTCGAGACTAATGTCTGCACATTCTCAAGGCAGGTATATTCACATATTTCCGATAATTTTTCCCGCAGGTTTTTGGAGAGATTACTCATCTCATCAAATCCGTCTGCCTGCTTCTCATGCATCCACTGATACACCTGTTTTGCCCGGAAAGGCTTTTCGCCTATGCTGACAAAAAACGCCTTCAGTTCCTCATGATCCATTGATTTGATATCTGTTTTTTCCATGCACATACCTCTACTTTATCCTTTTCAGGCGTGCGATGAAAAATCCGTCGGACTTATGTACGCCCGGCAGAAGCTGAAGATAACCCGCTTCTGTCGTTTTCCCCTTCAGTTCGTCACAGATATACGGATCCATGCTCTCCAGTACAAACGGATAGTTTTCCAGAAACCACTTTACGTTATACTGATTTTCCTCCGCACCGATCGTGCAGGTGCTGTAGATCAGCGTCCCGCCGACTTTGACATATTTCCAGACTGTATCAAGGATCTTTCTTTGCAGTTTGATGATCTCGGCCTGTTTTGCCGGTGTCATCTTGTAGCGGATATCGGCTTTTTTGCCGATCACACCAAGTCCCGAACATGGTACATCTGCCAGAAGAACATCTGCTTTTTCTTCTGACTGCGGGTCAAAAACCGTCGCATCCTGAAGGGCTGCAGACATATTGATCACGCCGATCCGTTCGATGTTTTCCTGCATCAGCTGTACTTTGTAATCCGTGATATCTCTTGCTTCCACATGTCCGCTTCCGTGCAGCATATCCGCAAGATGGAGACTTTTGCCTCCCGGGGCTGCACAGACATCGATACAGTAATCGCCCCATTTGGGTGCTGCAATTTCAGAAACCAGCATCGAACTGACATCCTGTACCTGGAACCAGCCTTTTTTGAATGCATCGACTGCTTTCATATAATTGTAGTTTTTGATATTCAGTGCATAATCCAGATAAGGAACCTGTTCTGCTTCGATTCCCTGCCCCTGCAGACTTTCCATGATTTCTGCTTTGGAAGCTTTGTCAAGATTACAACGGATCGATGTCGGCTTTTCTTCATGCATATCCTGGCAGATCTTCTCTACCGCCTCAAAGCCATAGAGTTCACACCAGTTCTTTACGATCCATTCCGGCATGGAATAAGTAATGGAAAGGTAAAGCATCGGCTGTCTCTCTTTTGACGGATATTCTACTTTATCCAGATTTCTTGCAACACTTCGAAGCACACCGTTCACAAAACCTTTGAGCTGATAGAACCCCCGCTTCTGCGCCAGACGCACGCCTTCATTACACACCGCAGAATCCGGCACGCTGTCCATATATTTCAGTTGATACACCGACATGCGCAGAATGTTGCGGATGACAGGTTTCATATTTTCGATTTTTATTTTTGAAAAACGTTCTATAATATAATCCATCTGAATCATATTTTCCAGCGTTCCCTCGGTCACTCGCGTGATAAATGCACGGTCACGTTTATCCAGATACTGATATTTTTCCAGCACTTCCTTGAGTACGATGTGACTGTACTGCTCTTCCTCCACAATCTCCATCAGTGCACCGAGGATAATTTCTCTCAGATTAATCATCTCTTCTGTTTCCTCCTGCTAAAATGACAAGACGCAGCAACTGCAGAATCGATGCAGCAAGGCTTGCCACATAGGTCATGGCTGCGGCTCGAAGTACTTTCTTTGCGCCTGTGACCTCACTGCTTCCAAGCATACCGGTGCCTTCCAGAATCTGGATGGCGCGGCTGGACGCATTGAACTCAACCGGCAGTGTCACCAGTTGAAAGATCACCGCCAGTCCAAAAAGTAAAATACCGATCATAAGCAGCGGACGCATACTGAAGATCAGTCCTGCAACAAAAACCGGCCAGGAAAGGCTCGAACCAATATTGGCTGCCGGAACCAGTGTACTTCGAAGCACCAGCGGCCCATATCCTTTCTGATGCTGGATCGCATGTCCACACTCGTGCGCTGCAACACCGATCGCTGCGACAGAATTGCTTCCGTATACGGAGTCAGACAGATTCAGTGTCTTTTTTGACGGATTGTAGTGATCGGTCAGACTTCCCGATATATGGCAGACCGTCACATCATATCCTTCATAACGCAGTTCCAGCTCCACAAAACGCGCCAGCTTGACCTCGTCTTCTATCAAAATAACTTTTTTCCGTTCCATAAGCGCCCTCCGTTCTAAACTATACCATTTACATTATACCAATAGAATTGTATTTTGTCTTAAAAAACTATTTTATATGCCCCTCCTTAAATAACCCTTGCATCCGCATTAAAATATCATTAAATTCCAATGATACAAAAAAACACGTTTCCCTTCCGGCAAAAGTCTGTTATAATAAAGTCAGAGAAAAGGGCGGCGGTAGATTCTACCGCCTTCTTTTGCGAACATGCAGCATCATAATCAAACAGGAGGTTTTTATCCCATGAAAAAAGCATTTGCCCTTCTGCTCTGTGCGGTACTGTCCCTTTCTATGCTCAGTGCCTGCGGCGGCAGCACACAAAATACCACAGAGGAAACTGCAGAAACAGAAATCCGACTGGATGCCTGCGGACTGGCATACACCATTCCCCAGAGCTGGACCACAGAAGAAAACGTCAATCTGATTCCCACGTCCTATGCGCAGCCGGAAGATAGTGTTTATGCCGTTGTCCGCTATGATTATGCACCGGATGAAAA